>OIYV01000203.1_pt1 | contig 39854 bp, 32 predicted proteins | sample 1588251 | NCBI WGS metagenome assembly OIYV01 (sample SAMN03283282) | human gut metagenome | biome: human-associated habitat; material: feces | host: Homo sapiens | place: Peru | collected 2012
GCACCGCCAAATGCGAAGCATTCCACGTTGCTCCAAGGCTGTTTTTTATGTTTTTTGTTTTTGATTCCATTGACGATTCGGCAACAATGCAGAATCATTGCCCCCAGTGATTTTCCACTGAGCCGATTTTTCACTCACAAAGCAATCCCTGAGAATCTGAAATTTGTGTGAGGCTTTTCTATTGAGGCGGAGGGATAATGGAAAAGTCCTCGGCAGCGTGGGTGGCAGTCGAGGACTTTGTTATGTGGGTGTCAGTTGGGGGTTAAGCCAACTGGGTGGGATTGTTTACTTTTCGGGGAGCATGATTACTTCCACGTTGTTGCCAGCCTTGAGGATTACGTTCTTCACGAAGGCTGCAACCTTGGCTGGGGTGAGGCTCTTGACGATGCTCTTGTAGTCGGTTTCGGTGTCGATACCGCGGCTTACGTACATGTTGTAAACGCCTAACCAGTGGCTGTTTTCCTTAACGGCCGCATCTGCGTCTTTGAGCATCACTGCCTTGATTTCGTTGAGAGTGGATTCATCTACGCTTTTGCTGATTGCTACCGCTTCCTCACGCATAATCTTGATGGCTTCGTCAGCCATTTCTGGCTTCATTGGGCAGTGGCCAAGAAGGGTGGTGAACACGCGGTCGCCAACCATCTGTACGCTACCAACTGCTGCTGCTGAATAGGCTGCGCCAGCCTCTTCACGAATCTTCTGGAGGTAGAGCTTGCTGAGCACCTGTCCGGCAGCACTTGCGAGAATGCTGTTTTCGAGGGTGTAAGGAGCTGTGGTGCTGTACCAGTACATGCGAGCGATGGCCTTTGGAGTTTCCATCTTCTTGGTGAATTTGTTCACCACTGTGCCAGTTGGGCGTTCAGCCACATTCTTGTAGTTTTCTTTCTTCTTAGCGTCGCCAGGGAGTGAAGCGATGTATTGCTCGATGTAGCCACGGAGAGCAGCTTCGTCGAAGTTGCCAATGAAGTAGAATGTGAAGTCGGCAGCGTTGGCGGTGCGTTCCTTGGCGATAGCGAGCACGCGGTCGTAGTCCACTTGCTTGAGTTGTTCAACGCCGAATGGAGCGTTGCGCCAGCTCTTGTTGTTGATGGTGTATTCAGTCTGTTCCTGGAACACGGCTTCTGGTTGCAAATCCTTGTTCTTGAGAGCAGTTTCGAGCATCTTCATCAGGCTTGCGTAGTTCTTCTCGTCCTTCTTGATAGCGGTCATCTTCAAGTAGGTGAGTTGGAAGAGGGTTTCGAGGTCCTTAACGGTTGACTTACCGTTGAGGCGTTCGTAAGATTGAGAGAGCGAGAGGCTTACGCTTGCTTGTTTGCCAGCGAGAGCCTTGTCGAGTTCGGTGTTGTCGAATTCGCCCAAACCGCTTGAACCGACAATGTAATCAAAGAGTTCGGTGTTAGCCCAGTCTTTTTGGTCGTAGAGCGATGTGCCACCCTTCGACTGTGCCTCCATCAGCACTTCATCGGCCTTGTAGTCGGTCTTTTTGATGATTACGGTTGCGCCGTTGCTCAGGGTGAGGGTCTTGAAGCCAAACTTCTTGTCAGTTGCTTCCTTCACGATTTTGCCCTTCTTAGGGAGTTCCTTGATAAGAGGCTCATTCTTCACGTTGTCGACCCATGGTTGCAGGTCTTCGGCTTGTGCAGCGTCGATAGCGGCTTTCAGCGAAGCCTCGGTTGGATACACAGCGCCATCCTTTTCCTGGTTGAAGCTCATCACCACGAGGTTGGTGTCGGATTGGCTCACCAATTCCATCATCATTTCGTTCACAGCCTCAACAGGGAGCATAGGCACGATTTGGTTCATCACCTCATATTCGGTTTCGATAGCGGTGAGAGGTTCTTTTTCAAGATAGTTGCTTGCGCACATGCGGCCGAAGCGGTCGCTTGAAATCTTGTTGCGGTTGTTGTATTGCTTTTCAATAGCGCTAAGGTATTCAGCCTTGGCGCGGGCATATTCAGTGGCGGTGAAGCCAAACTTCTGAGCGCGGAGGGCTTCCATAGTGGCAGCCTTCACAGCCTCGCTCATTTTGCCTTCCTTAGGAAGAATGCCAATAGTGAACGCATCCTTTGTCTTGGCAAGGATGTAGTTGCCATCGCTTGCGCTTGCCTGAATGAATGGGCATTCGGGGTCTTGCGACTTCTCGTTGAGACGGTTGTTGAGCATTTGGGTGATGCACCATTTGCCGTAATCGTAAACGAGATACATCATGCTGTTCTTTTCAGATTCAGGGAATGGATCGTGCTTGTACATCACTTGCACGATGTTCATCTGCTGTTCCTTATCCTTGTCAACCACGATGATGGCTTCGGGGTTGTCGGGCACTTGTTCGTCGACCACCTGAGCCGCATCGGCAGCAGGAGCAGGAATAGTGCCGAACATTTCCTGAATCTTCTTCACGGTGTAGTCCACATCGATGTCGCCCACCACAATCACGGCTTGGTTGTCGGGGCGATACCATTTCTTATAGTAGTTGCGGATTTCGTCGTATTTGAAATTGTCGATCACGCTCATCAAGCCGATAGGCATACGCTTGCCATACTTAGAGCCTGGGTAGAGCTTTTCGAGGTTGCGTTCGAGCATACGTTGGCTTGCAGAAGAGCGCAGACGCCATTCCTCGTGAATCACGCCACGTTCCTTGTCGATTTCCTCGCCTTGAAGCAGCAGACCGTTTGACCAGTCCTTGATGATGAGCAAGCAAGAGTCGAGCGCGCTCTGACGAGTGGAAGGCACATCGTTGATGTTGTAAACGGTTTGGTCAACCGCGGTGTAGGCGTTGAGGTCGCGGCCAAATTCCACACCGAGGGTGCGGGTGTAGTCGATTACGCCATTGCCGGCATAGTGCTCGGTGCCGTTAAACGCCATGTGCTCAAGGAAGTGAGCCAAACCACGCTGACTTTCATCTTCCTGGATAGAACCCACACGCTGAGCGATGTAGAAGTTGACATGGTGCTCAGGATAGTTGTTGTGACGCACATAATAAGTGAGTCCGTTTGCGAGCTTGCCAGTGCGGAAAGCGGTATCGGCAGGCACATCAGGCATAGCCTGTGCGAAGCCAACAGAAGCCACGAGGGCAAACGCAAACGCGAATAAATTTCTGAGTTTCATAATTGAGTGAATTTTATGATTATGTAGTTTGTTGAAATTTTCTTCACCTCTTTGTAAAAAAAATACCATTGTAACTGTTAGACGCACCAACTCCATAAAAAACTACAGAATAAAGCGAAAAACATACAAAGGTAATTATTTTTTTCAACAATCCACCTTCCTCATTAAAATTTAGATTTTTTAACCCAAATCGGTCATTAGGGCTTGTGGTATTTCGGAGTTTTAGAAGAATGAATTTTGTTTGTCTTTTAATGAGTGATAGCGAGCTATTACGAATTAAAAACAAACAAAAGTCATCTTATAAAAACCGAAAGACCGCAAGAAGTAATCTAAAAAAATCCTTTCACGTCCTAATGACCGATTTGGGTTTAAGACCCCAACAATCCAACGTGATTTCAAATTATCGACTTGTTGATCTGTTGACTTGTCGACTCGTTGGCTCGTTGACTCGTTGACTTATTTGCTTGTTAGGGCGGTGAGGATTTGGCGGGATGTGTTGCGGTCGCGGGTAAGTTGGGCGCGGAGTTCGTCGATGCTGCCGAGTTTGAATTCGAGGCGGAGGAATTTGATGAACTGGAGGGTGATGGGTTTGCCGTAGATGTCGCCGTCGAAGTCGAAGATGTTGACTTCCACAGAGAGTTGTGTGCCGTTGTCGAGAGTGGGGCGCACGCCCACGTTCACCATGCCTTGGCGCCACTCATCGTCCACTTTCACCATCACGGCGTAAGCGCCCTTGTGGGGAAGAATGAGATCGGTGGGGATTTCGCCCACGTTGGCGGTGGGGAAACCGATACCACGGCCGTTGTGGAAGCCGTGAACCACCTTGCCCGACAGCGTGTAGGGGCGACCCATGCAGCGCATCGCGTCGTCGACCTTGCCCGATGCTATGAGGCGGCGAATAATAGAAGAACTAACAGGCGCATACTCGCCCAAGTATTCGGGAGCCTTCACCACGTCGATGCCCAGTTCCTTGCCGTGGCGCACATAGTCGGCAAAGGTTTCCGACTTGTCGTGACCGAAGCGGTGGTCGTAGCCCACCACAAGCACCGCCACGCCATAGCGGTCGCGCAGCAGTTGCAGAAACTGGCGTGAATTGTTGAGCGAGAGCTCGTAGGTGAAATTGAGCAGCACCGTCACATCAATGCCGTGCCGTCCGATTTCCGCCACCTTGTCGGGCACGGTCATCAGCATTTTGATGTCGCTATCGGGACGGAGTACGGCTTGTGGGTGCTGTGCGAATGTAATGACAGCCGATTTCTGATGCCGCTGTGCGGCGATGCGCTTCACCTCGTCGATGAGCGTGAGGTGCCCAAGGTGCACACCGTCGAACATGCCAATGGCTGCAACGGTGCTGTGCTTTGGTAGGGTATCGGTGTCGCGAACGATTTGCATTAGGCGAGATTGAGTTGCTTTAAAATATCCATAAATTCCCCTCCCTCCGGCACGAGAGCCGTAGCGAAGCCGAATTTTGCGGCGGCATCGAGGTTGCGTTGGCTATCGTCGAGGAAAAGCGTTTCTTCGGGGCGAATGCCCATTGTGGAGATGGCGTATTCAAAGATTTCGGGCGCAGGCTTGTTGTGCTTGGCGCGATACGAAACGGTCACACCGTCGAAATAGTCGCTCATCTGGCGACCTTCCTTGCGGAAAAGCTTGTCGATGATGCCCTCAAACATGATGGGATTGGTGTTCGACAGCACATAGGTGCCATATTTCTCGCGCAACTGGCGCAACGCCACAAGGCGGTGTGTGGGAATGTCGATGATGAAATTGCAGATGGCTTGCTCAATTTGCGCATCGGTCACGCCTTCGGGCATAGTGGCACGCATGGCATTGCAAAACTCGGCAGGACTCAACGCACCGGCTTCAAGTTGCAGAAACGGTCCGCTTTGGCGATACAGCCCAATCATTTCATCGGCATTGGTCATACCCAGCGCCGTGAGCGAGTCCACACAACGCTGACGCTCGATGTCGATAACCACGCCACCGAGGTCGAAAAGAAGATTTTTTATTTTGCTCATCACTTAGGCTCTTCGAGTTGCTTTTTCAGCACACGCATCGTGTCGTTGCAAAGTTTGATAAACACTTCGCGGTTACGCAGCAGCGAACTTGCCTTGATTTGCTTGTTGCCACTCTTGAAAATGAAGCCCGTGTCGGCAGAACCGATGGCTCTCATCATCGCCTTGGCGCCGTTTTCGAGGTTGCCGGTGTGGTTGCTGATAAAACTGAAACGGCTGATAAAGCGGTTCATACCCAGTTTGCTCAAGTTCACCAAACCCGAATCCACGCTGTTGACAGCCACATGTTGGGTGCGGAGCACGGTGGAGAGGTAGATAGAGAACAGCGAGAGCGCCATTTTGCTTTGCGCATAGGCAGCAATAGGCATGAAATTGCTCACCGCTGGAAATTCGTAAGGAATCGAAACAGGCGTGTGCGAAAGCGAGGTGCTGAAAATGATGCGTCCGCCTTCAATCATCAGTGGGCGGATAAGCAGCGAGAGCAAAACGGTGCTCAGGAAGTTGACCTGCACCAACTTCTCATAGCCGTCAGGTGATATTTCGCTGCGGTGGCTGATGTAGTTGGCATTGTTCACCAGCACAGCCACAGGGCGGTTGAGTGCCTTGATTTGGTTGGCAAAACTTCTCACGCTGGCAAAAGAGCCAAGGTCGAGGTGCATACTGGTGATGTCTTTATTGCGTGTGCGGATTGCCAATTCCTTAGCCTTGGCATCGCTCTTTTCGGTGTCGAAGCAAGCCATCACAATGGCGTGGCCGGCTTCTGCTAAATTCTGTGTCACCACGCTGCCCATAGCGTCGGTGGCGCCAGTGATGATGTAGAGCGGTTTGTTAGTCTGTTTGTCCATATCTGATATGTTTTATAATTCGTAAATAAGATTAGCCACGGTTTGTCCCACGGCTTTGAGCGTTTTGGCAGAAATCTTGTCGATGGTGTCGCCTGTGGTGTGCCAGTAAGGGAAGAATCCGCCCTCGCTGCCTGGACGCATGTCTATGATGTCGATGCAGGGTATGCCAGCGCGGATGATAAACACGTGGTCGTCGGTGGCTGCGCCAAACTGCACACTCTTGAAGTGGTTGCTGTAGCCACCGTCGGCGGCAATGTTCCACACCTTCTCCACCACATCGGCAGCGCATTGGAGCGAGAAGCCCTCGTGGTAGAATTGTGCGTCGGGTGCGCCCACCATATCGAGCAGAATGCCATACATGGGCTTGTAGTCCTTCACATGTGGGTGCTCTGCCCAGTATTGCGTGCCAAGAGCCCAACTTTCCTCTTCGTTGTCGGTGCCCCAGTCTTCTGCATCAACGAGCAGGATATCCACGCCCACATCGGGCTTTTTACCATTCATGAGGCGAGCCAATTCAAGCAGCACGCCCACGCCGCTGGCACCATCGTTGGCACCCATCACAGGCATATTGCGCTTTGTCTGGTCGGGGTCGGCATCTGCCCAAGGGCGAGTGTCCCAATGAGCCACGAGCAAGATGCGCTCCTTGGCGTCGGGATTAATGACACCTATATAATTAGTGGCATTGAGCGTTTTGCCGTCGAAAGTGGTAAGGCGCGCCTTTTGGGCAATCACCTTATCGCACCAGCCACGCAGTTGCGCCTCAATCCATTCGCCGCATTGTTCGTGAGCCTGAGTTTCGGGCACACGCGGACCAAAGTCACATTGCTGTTTCACAAAAGCGAATGCGCTGTCGGCGTTAAAATCCACAGCGGCAACTGGTTGTGGCACCGTATCGGCACTTTTAGCCGAACTGTTCGTAGCACTGCCCGAACCGCAAGAAGTAGCCAATCCCACGGCGGCAACAAGGCTAAATATGTGATGCATCTTCATCTTATTCTTTACTTACAAAGTGAAAAATATCATTGTAGCCTACAAAGTTAGGCAAAAAACTTCACTACTCCCCAAAAACCGCACACCTAATTCATCTTTGTGCAATATTTTCTCCAAGGAGAGGCAAATCGAATCTTCAAATTTTCGAAACCTTGCCTCGTTGCCTCGTTGACCTGTTGACTCGTAGGCTCGTTGACTTGTTGACTCGTCGTCCCCCTGTATGCCAAATTGTCATATTTTTAGAGGCGATTTTTCGTTTTTTCGGGGAATATTGCTAACTTTGCATTCTTATACTATATTAAAAGAGATTCGAGGGGGCTATGCGCTTCCTCACACATCAAATTCAGCTATGCAAGACAACAAGCCTCAGCAAGACACCAGCACACAAGTGCCTATCAAGCGCACGGTGCTCGACTACAACGATATTTGCCAGCTCGTCCCCTTCTTCAAGGGCAAGGAGAAGTTGGTAAACCGCCTGTTCTGCCTGCTCGCAGTGGATAAGGTGAACTGGATTCACGACCACAACTGCGACACCCCTGGCGTGCCATTTGTGCAAGGTCTGCTCCGCGACCTCAACATCACCATCGACATTCGTGGCGAGGAAGTGCTGAAAAACCTGCCGAAAGAAGGTGGGTTTATCACCGTGTCGAACCACCCATTCGGTGCGCTCGACGGCATTATGCTAATTAAAATCGTCGGTGAATACCGTCCCGACTTCAAGGTGATGGTGAACATGATTTTGAACTACATCAGCGCCATGCGCCCCAACTTCATTGCCGTGGATGCCCTCGCCAGCAACGACCCCGCCAAGCGCGCCGTGTCGATGAAGGGTATCACCACCGCGCTCCGCCATGTGAAAGACGGTCACCCTCTGGGCTTTTTCCCTGCTGGGGCGGTGTCGAAAATCACGCCTAACCTCCGCATCGAGGACCGCTTGTGGCAGCCCAACATCATTCGCCTGATCAAGAAGTTGAAGGTGCCTGTGGTGCCCATCTATTTCCACGGCCACAACAGCACATTCTTCAACATTCTCGGCCTGATTGACTGGCGATTGCGCACGCTGAAACTCCCCTCTGAGGTGTTCCGCCGCCACGACCAGACGTTCCGTGTGTCGGTGGGCCAACCCATCATGCCCGACGAGCAGGCACAATACGAGTCGCTCGAATCGTTGGGCGAATTCCTGCGCGAGCGCACCTACAGTATGCGCAAGTGGGACAAATAACACCAGTGTGAAATTAACTCAAAATCTACATATTAATTATGGCAACACTTGAAGCAGCAATCAAAAGCGCAATGCTGCGCTACGGACTGATTGGCAAATCGCCGCTGTATCTTGCCGCTATGGAGCAGGCGTTGAAGGTTGCGCCTGTCGACCTTTCGGTGCTCATCATCGGTGAGAGCGGTTCGGGTAAGGAGGTTTTCCCCCGAATCATTCACGACCACAGCCGACGCAAGCACGAGAAATACATGGCGGTGAACTGTGGTGCAATACCAGCAGGCACCATCAATAGCGAACTTTTCGGTCACGAGAAGGGCTCGTTCACTGGCGCTATCAGCGACCACAAGGGCTATTTTGAAGACTGCGACGGCGGCACGCTGTTTCTCGACGAAGTGGCGGAACTGCCAATGGAAACACAGGCACTGCTGCTGCGTGTGCTGGAGTCGGGCGAATATATGCGCGTGGGTAGTTCCGACGTGCGTAAGACCGACGTGCGCATCGTGGCTGCCACCAACAAGAATCTCGAAAACGCCATCAAGGAGGGCAAGTTCCGCGAAGACCTGTTCTATCGCCTTTGCTCGGTGCGCATCGATGTGCCACCATTGCGCCGCCGTGGCGACGACATTTGGCTGCTTATCCGCAGGTTCAGTCACGACTTTTCCGAAAAATACCGCACCCCGGAAGTGGAATACTCCGACGAGGCGAAAAAGGCGATGCTCTCCTACCGCTGGCCCGGCAATGTGCGCCAACTCAAGAATGTGGCGGAGCAGATAGCGCTGTTTGAGGCTGGCAATAGGCTCAGCGTTGAGAATGTGGCGAAATATCTGCCTAACCAGGAGGGTTTGGTAAGCGTCGACGGTGCCGTGCACGACTACATGCACGAGCGTGAATACATTTTCAAGATGCTCTACAAGATGCAGCAAGATGTGGTGGCTCTGCAATCGGCTCTGCAAGAGCGACGCATGCCCGAAACAGCCACCACCACATTCCAACTCAACGATGAGATGGAACTGCTCAAACGCGATAGCCATAAGTTGACGAAGATGAACATCGGCACCGACGACGACACCGTCAAGCCGAAGAAAATCATCGACCTCAACAGCCAGGACACCACGGCTGTTGACAAGTACGATTTCGACGCGCCCTACGCCATGGAGGTGGAGGCGCATATCAAAACGCTCGACGAAACCGAGCGCGAGACCATCACACGCGCTTTGGAGCGCAACAACGGCAAGCGCAAGCGCACAGCCGAAGAACTCAACATCTCGGAACGCACGCTCTACCGCAAAATCAAGGAATACGGACTCGAATCAAGAAACCAACACAAAAAGTAATGAAGCACTTCAGCACCATATTCCGCCGCACATTAGCCATGGTGATGCTGCTCGTGGCATCGCAGGCTTGTTCCGTGTATAATTTCTACAAATTCAACGGCGCATCGCTCGACTATAATGTGTATAAAACCGTCTCGTTCAGCGACTTCCCTATCCGTGCCGCGCTGGTGTATCCGCCTTTGCAGCAAACCTTTGAGAACAAACTTCGCGACATGGTGGCGCAAAACACTCGTCTGCGCGTGATTGATTCGCCTAACAGCGACTTGCGAATGGAAGGCGAAATCACCGCCTACAACCTCACACCGCAAGCCGTGGGCGAAGACGCTTACGCCAGCAAAACGCGCCTCACCATCACCGTGCGTGTGAAATACATCGACAACAAGAATCCCGCGCTGAGCAACGACCAAAGTTTCTCGGCGTACCGCGACTTCGACAGCAGCCAAATGCTCTCCGACGTGCAAGACGACCTGTGCGCACAAATCTGCAACGACCTAAAAGACCTCATTTTCAACGCCACTTTCGGCAACTGGTAATACACACAGCATCATCACATGGACATTCTCTCTAACATACAGGATTTTATCGCCAACCCCTCGCAGCCCATCACTCAGGAGTGGCTCGACGAGGTGCAGCAGCAATACCCCTACTTCAATCTGCCGGCGTTGCTCTACCTGAAGCAGCACGGCATAGAGGGCAACGAAGAACTGCTGGGCAAACTGGCCATCAGTTGTGCCGACCGCAAGGTGCTCTCTACCCACTTGGGCGATGGTGCCGACCTGTTCCGCGACTTCTATCCGCAGGAAAAGGAGGAACCCACCACTACCACCACCCACGCCATCGACATGTTCTTAGATGCATTTGGCTCTGGCAGTCAGAAAGAGGTGGAAGTGCTTGAAAACATGATTTTCAACCCCACGCCCGACTATGCCGACATCCTTGCCGCCGAAGACCAGGCGGCACCAGCCACCGCCACAGGCGAGAGCGCACAAGATGCCCTCATCAACAGTTTCATAGCACAAGAGCGCGAGAAGGAAAAAGAGGTGACCAACATTCCACAGCACCACATCGACGAGCATGATGTGGCGGAGATTGCCGACACGCCTATCGAGCAACCTGTGGAGCGCGACGATTCAATGCTCAGCGAGAGTTTGGCGAAAATGTACATCAAAAGACGTAATTATTCTAAGGCTCTTGAAATTATTGAGAACATAAATTTGAATTTTCCAGAAAAAAGTATTTACTTTGCAGACCAAATTCGTTTCTTGCGAAAATTGGTACTCAACGAAAAAACAAAAAAATAAAGATTATACATTACAGACATGAACGCTATTTTTGCAATTTTAATTACTCTCGCAGCATTATTGCTGATTGGTGTGGTTCTTATTCAAAAGTCTAAAGGTGGTGGTTTGGCTACTAACGTAAGCAGCTACAACCAAATCGCAGGTGTGCGCAAAACCACCGACTTCATTGAAAAAGCCACTTGGAGTTTAGCCATTTTCATTTGCGTGCTCAGCATTTGCGCTTGCATCTTGTCAAAGAGTTCTGATGCAAACCAAGGCACTCGCCTCGCAACCCCACAAACTGAGCAACAACAAGGCACTGGCATCCCAACCTCAGGTCAAGGCCAGCCAGCAGCTCCAGCCCAGAAATAAGGCACAAAACACCAAACGGAACATACCGATAGCGCCCATGCAATGTCATAGGGCGCTTGTTTTGTTCCCCCCATACCATGAGAAAAATCAGGAGAATTTTTTAGAAGTTAAAGTTAAGGAGTTAAGAAGTTAAAGAAGTTAAGACAGCACCATCGCCTCTGGTGATATGGTGGAATCAAAACCGATTTAATCCATTAAAATCCATTATCACCTATTTTCATTGAAGTCAACAGGTCAACGAGTATAGGGCGTAGAGTTTAAAATTATTTTAAATTGGTGTAAATAGGATTTAAATGGATTTAATAGGTGTTCTTGCCAGCCTCGTCAGCCACAGTCAGACTTGTCCGACTTGTCCGACAAGTCCGACTCGTCAGACACCCCCAAAAAACTTGTTGACTTGTTGACTTGTTGACTCGTTGACTTGTTGACTTGTTGACTTTCACTTCGGTAGGTAGAGGGTGAAGTGGGGGGTGTCGTAGGCGATGCGGTAGGGATGCGTGGCGAGGAAGTGGTTGAGGGCGGCGATTTTGGTGTCGATGCAGAATGCGCTTTGCGCTGCGCCGTAGGTGTGGAGCATACTGTCGGTGGGCGCGCTAAACTCGGTGCCGATTGACACGAATTTTTGGCGAAGCACTATTGGGAGGGTCTTCACATTGTTGAGGCGCTCGGTGAGCAGGGCGCTGCTGAGCAATTCAGGCCAACAGCAGTCCATGGCTGGCCGGGTGTCGGTGAGGTAGTTGAGCATGGGCATACTGCCGTACACGAGCATCGTGTCGCCAGGGTGTACCCAGGGTTTGATACCATCGAGCACCTCGTTGATAATGGCTGCGCGCTCCGGCGTGGTGAGTATGCCAGCGGCGCGTGAGTTTTCAATGCTGGCTGTCTTTTCCCACAGTCTGCCTCCGTCGAAATACGCCCCTTCGGTAGCCATCTTCGCTACGCACACGAGGGCAAACGCCACGATGAAGTAGGCGGTGCGGAACATTTGCGTGTGGCGAATGCACACGGCTATGGCAATGGGCGTGGCAAGCATAGTGATGATGGAACCGCTGTTGAATGCGCTGTCGGAGCCCATCGGGAAGATGAGCATCAACAAAAAGGCGACAGCACCCAAGGCGCGCACAGCGTCGCGGCGATTGACGATGACCGTAAGGCAACCAACGGCGCAAAGTGCCCAGATGGGTTGCAAGAGTTGCATTCTCCACATCATCCACACCGACACGGCAAGGGCGCAACCGAGCATCACCACTCGCACCAATGGCGAGGCGATGCGTTGGCGCAGAATGGTGTAGATGCAGATGACGGAAGCGAGTTTCAGCCAAGTGGTAAACTCAATATAATAGAAACTAAACTGCTGCGCGATGAGCGAGCCGATGCTGTGCGACGATTCGCCAGAGCCGTCGCTGGCTATTTGGCGCAGTGTGGCAAGGTTGTCGAAGAAAATGTGCAAATGCCCCAAAACCCACATCAGCATCAGCACGGCACCCACCCCAACAATCACGCCCAACACGGCGACGGCGGATCGGCGCACGCCTTTGCCAAGCGATTCGCCAGTGCACCACGCCATGAGCAGAGGCGTGAAGGCAAACACGAAGCCCAGCACATTGGGGGTGCGTGAGAATGCGTTTATACCGAGCAAGCAGCCGCCTAAGAGCACTATCAGCGGTTGGCGTTTCAGCAACTGTTCAATCGCCAAAAGATAGAGCATGATAGAGAGAATATCGTAGCAGAAAGTGACCGGAAGCGCCACAAACGCCACCATCGACAGCGCATTGCCCAGCACGATGGCAGAGGGCGAAATATGGGGCTTGAGGATTCGCCACACGGTGAGCATACACGCCACCAGACAGAGCAAGCCAAACAAGCGCATACCCAGCAACCCCATCGAGGGGAACACCCACAGCACCACGTCACCCACAATGCCACTCAGATAGTACATAAAGTGGTAGCCCACGGTGTCGGGAGCGGTGAAGATGTTGGCATACATGGTCATATACTGCCCATTGTCGCACACATCAAAGCCGAACACCACGCCAAGCGAAAGGTAAAGCGCCACGGCGGCGGTGGTCCACCACAGCCAAAGTTTGGGCTGACGAAGAATTGATGCGTTGATGCGTTGCCAGATATTCATATTGCTCATTTTTCTGCAAATATAGGCAAAAAAACGGAGCAAGTTGGGTAAAATTGGCGAGTGGAGGGAGATTTTCTTGGTAAATTTGGGGAAATGGCGTAACTTTGCACCGCAATTGAAAAATATATTAACCAAGGTGGAAAAATTTGGCTGCTTGCAACCACTTGAAAAAATGCTAAAACTGCGAATAAATCCCTCTATATTCACAGCCCAATTAGCGTTTTTTCCACCATTAAAATGATGGAAAAAATGAATTACCTATTCACATCGGAATCAGTTTCCGAAGGGCATCCCGACAAGGTTGCCGACCAGATTAGCGATGCTATTCTTGACCAATTTCTTGCTTTCGACCCCGAATCGAAAGTGGCTTGTGAAACCCTCGTGACCACCGGTCAGGTGGTGCTTGCCGGCGAAGTGAAGTCGCAGGCCTACATCGACCTCCCCGAAGTGGCACGACGCACCATCAAAAAGATTGGCTATCACAAGAGCGAATATATGTTCGACGCCGACTCATGCGGTGTGCTCACTGCCATTCACGAGCAGTCGGGCGACATCAACCGAGGCGTGGACCGCAGCGAAAAAGAAGCGCAAGGCGCGGGCGACCAAGGCATGATGTTTGGCTACGCTTGTACCGAAACCCCAAGTTATCTGCCCCTCACGCTCGACTTGGCGCACTTGCTGCTCATCAAACTCGCAAAACTCCGCAAAGGACATGTGATTCCTTACCTCCGTCCCGACGCCAAGAGCCAGGTGACTGTGGAATACGATGGCGAAACCCATAAGCCTGTGCGCATCCACACCATTGTGATCAGCACCCAGCACGATGATTTCGTCAATCCAAAGAAGGAAGGCATCACACAAGAGGAAGCCGACAAGCAAATGCACGACCGCATCTATAATGATGTGAAAAATGTGCTGCTCCCTGCGCTCCTTGCCGACCTGCCCGAAGCCACTAAAGCGCTGTTCGACGACAAGTTGATTTTGCTCGTCAACCCAACTGGCAAATTCGTGATTGGTGGCCCTCACGGCGACACCGGTCTTACTGGCCGTAAAATCATCGTTGACACCTACGGAGGCCGTGGCGCACACGGTGGTGGCGCATTCTCAGGCAAAGATCCCAGTAAGGTGGACCGCAGTGCCGCCTACGCTGCACGCCACATCGCAAAGAATGCCGTGGCAGCAGGCATCGCCGATGAAATGCTCGTGCAAATCAGTTACGCCATCGGTCAAGCCGAACCTGTGAACTTCTTCGTTGACACCTACGGCACAAGCAAGGTGAAGGAAAGCGATGCCGAAATCGCTGAAAAACTCAACGAACTGTTCCCACTCACCCCATTCGCCATTGAGCAACGCCTGAAGTTGCGTCAGCCTATCTACGAGGAAACCGCAGCCTACGGACACATGGGCCGCAAGCCAAAGGTGGTGACCAAGCACTTCGCCTCAAAGTACGAGCGCAAAGAATTTAACCTCGACGTGGAACTCTTCACTTGGGAAAAACTCGACTACGTGGACCAAATCAAAGAAAAATTCCACATCTAACCCCCACTCGTGGTTTCACACACACATACCAAATGCCACCCCTCACTCCGAAGGGTGGCATTTTTTATCCCCACACCCCCCACTCCTTAGTGGATGAAAAATTTTTGCATGGTAGGGACGCGATAATTCGCGTCCGCGTCAAACAACTAATACTCAACTTGTTATTATAGTTATAGGCGGACGTGAAGTATCACGTCCCTACCAATGCCCCAGCGATGTAAATAAATCCAATTTTCCGCAAAACTTCGCCAAAATCACATATTTTTGTTGATTTTGGCGAAGTTTTGCGGAATATTTGGGGCAACTGTGCCCTTGGTTCCTTGATTTTTATTGCTTGTTTAACTCTATTTAGTGTTAAAAGGTGTTTTTACTATGGAGGAAATTATTACATTTGCACCGTTATTTAATAATATGCATAAGAATGGCATCTAACAAAGAGGGTTTCCTTACAAAAGTGGGGCATTTGTTGCGCTCAATCGGGCGAGGGATTCGTTCGTTTTGGCAATGGTATAAGAGTATTTACGTTGGTCGTCCGTGGTATGTGAAAACTGTCTCGGCGATAGCATCGTTTGTGGTGTTTGTCGTGATCTACTCACTGATGGTGTTTTTCAACTTCATGTGGCTGTTTGGCAAGTCGCCATCTATCAGTAGCATCATGAATCCAAAGACCAACAACGCATCTTACGTTTACAGTGCCGATGGGCAACTGCTGTGCAAATTCTTCGACGAAAACCGTACGCCGGTGAAGTTCGAAGAAGTGTCGCCACTGTTTTTCCAGGCACTTATCGACACCGAGGACGAGCGCTTCCACGACCACTGTGGCGTGGACTTCAAGGGCTTGGGCGGTGCCGCAAAAGACTTTATCGTGCATCAGCGCGCCCGTGGTGCTTCCACCATCACGCAGCAGTTGGTGAAAAACATGTTTAAGGTGCGCACCGAGTATTCCACCGGCTTGCTGGGCAAGATTCCGGGCTTGGGCATCTTGATTATGAAAACCAAGGAAATCCTGTTGGCGCTGGTGATTGAGACGCAATTTTCGAAAGACGAGATCATCACCATGTATGCCAACACGGTGGATTTCGGCAATGGCGCATTCGGCATCAAAACCGCCGCACGCACCTATTACAACACCACCCCCGACAGCCTCTCGGTTGACCAGAGCGCCACGCTCGTAGGCCTGCTTAAAGCCACTTCGAGCTACAACCCCAAGAAGAATCCTAAGCGAAGCATGGCGCGCCGCAATGTGGTGCTTAACAATATGGTGATTCACGGCCATCTCGACCGTGCCGCCTACGACCGCATGAAAGACGAGCCCACGCCGCTGCACTTCACCGTGGAGAATGCTGCCAGCGGACGTGCGCAATATTTCCGCAACGCCATCGACAGCAACGAGCAGTTGAAGGAATGGCGCGAGAAGAACAATGTGAACTTCTATACCGACGGTTTGAAGATTTACACCACCCTCGACAGCCGTATGCAGACCTACGCCGAGGAGGCTGTGCTGGAGAAGATGTACGAAATTCAGCAGCGCTTCAACGGCAGATGGGGCAGCGACCCATGCTGGGTGGACGAGGAAGGCAACGAGGTGCCGGGCTTCGTGGAAAGCGTGGCGAAAAAGACTCCTTATTACAAGGTGCTCGAATCACGCTTCCCCAACAATGCCGACTCCATCAAGCACTATATGAACACTCCGCGCGAAATGCGCATGTTTGAATACCGCAAAGAAGGCGGAAAGGTGGTGGCAGCATCGAAAATGATGAACATCTCACCAATGGACTCGGTGGCTTACATGCTCCACTTCATGCACGCCGGACTGGTGGCAATGGACCCTCGCAACGGCTTCGTGAAGGCTTGGGTGGGCGACATCGACTACAAGACATGGCAGTACGACAAGGTGACATCAAGCCGACAGTGCGGCTCCACATTCAAACTCTTTGTATATTCCGCTGCCATGGAGCAGGGACTCACGCCATGCGACACCGAACTCGACGAGGTGTTCCACTGGGACGTGTATAACGAGAGCAAAGGCGAGATGGAAGACTACTCGCCACGCAACGCCAACGGTCGCTGCACAGGCGGACAGATGAGTTTCCGCGAGGCGTTCGCACGCAGTATCAACATTGTGGCTGTGCGTGTGGGCAAACGCGTGGGCTTCGACAATGTGCGCGCCACCGCCGAGATGATGGGCATCAAGTCGCCACTGCGCCCCGACAAAGCCAACGAAGACAAGCCTGCCATGTGCCTCGGCTCTATGGACGTGAACTTGCTCGAACTGGTGAACGGATACGGCACCGTGGCAAACTATGGCAAGCACATCGACCCTGTGTTGGTGACCCGCATCGTGAAAACGAACCCCGACGGCACCGAAGAAACGATATACAACTATGAAGACGAGGTGGATGCCAATGCCGCAATTTCGGCACGCGCCGCCTACTTTATGCAGAAGATGCTGGGCTTCGGCTTGACCGACGGCGGTGGCACTTCGCAATCGCTCACCGACTATGTGGACACCTATATGAACACCACCGACTTTGGCGGAAAAACCGGTACGAGCAACAACTACAGCGACGCTTGGTTTGTGGGCACCTCGCCCAACCTTGTGGCTGGCGTGTGGGTTGGTGGCGAATACCGCTGCATACACTTCACATCGGGTGCGCAAGGTCAGGGCAGCCGCACAGCATTGCCCATCTGCGGCCGCTTCTTCCAGAAGGTGTGGGGCGACAGCAAACTCCGTCCGCTCGTGAGTGCGAAATATGTGGGATTGAATATGCCAAGCAGCACATTAGAGTGTGCTGAAGTGGAGGTGGAAAGATATGACGAGCCCGACACCACATTCGTCATCGACGATGCCGACATCACCACTGAAGGCGAAGGAGGCGAAACACCAACCGAAACCCCTCCTGCCGCCACCCCACCAGCAGCCGAGCCAATAGAGCCAGGCCAAGAAATGTGATAAAATAAATAACGGTGAAGCCCAAAAAGCTTCACCGTTTTGTTTTATAGTAGCATCAAAATTTGCTAAGTCGGAGTAATCAGAGCACTCGGAGCACTCAGAGCACTCGGAGTCTTCGAAAAAACTCGTTGGCTCGTTGACCTGTTGACTCGTTGACTTCCCTTGTCCTACAACTCCAAGTCGCCGTTGAGGATTTCGTGCCAAGGCAGACCTGATTCAGCCACTTGCTTCAAGAATGGATCTGGGTCAAATTCTTCCACATTGTGCACGCCTGGCTTGTTCCACAAGCCCTTGAAGAACATCATGGCGCCTGTCATTGCAGGCACGCCGGTGGTGTAACTCACGGCTTGCATACCGGTTTCCTCGTAAGCCTTGTGGTGGTCGCAGTTGTTGTAGATGTAGTAAGTGAGCGGTTTGCCGTCCTTACCGATACCGCTGATGCGGCAGCCGATAGAGGTTTGGCCAGTGTAGTTTTCGCCCAATTCCTTTGGATTAGGCAGCACTGCCTTGAGGAACTGGAGAGGAATGATTTCCACGCCATTGTACATCACAGGGTCGATGCGAGCCATGCCGATGTTTTGAATCACGCGCAAGTGGGTGAGATATTCTTCACCGAAAGTCATCCAGAAGCGGGCGCGCTTGATGGTTGGGAAATTGAGCACGAGCGATTCGAGTTCTTCGTGATACATCAAGTAGCTTTCGCGAGGACCGATTTCGGGGTAAGTGAGAGGCTTGTGCACTTCGAGCGCACCGGTCTGGATCCACTTGCCGTCTTCATAGTAGCGGCCCTTTTGGGTGATTTCGCGAATGTTGATTTCTGGGTTGAAGTTGGTGGCAAATGCCTTGCCGTGGTTACCAGCGTTGCAGTCCACGATGTCGAGGGTGTGCATTTCCTTGAAGTGGTGCTTAGCCGCGTAGGCAGTGTAGATGCCACTCACGCCTGGGTCGAAACCACAGCCGAGGATAGCACAGAGGCCAGCCTTTTCGAAGCGTTCACGGTAAGCCCATTGCCAACTGTACTCGAAGTGAGCCTCGTCGCGTGGCTCATAGTTGGCGGTGTCGAGGTAGTTCACGCCACATTCCAAGCAAGCGTCCATAATGGTGAGGTCTTGGTAAGGGAGAGCCAAGTTCACCACCAGTTGAGGCTGGTGCTTCTTCAGCAACGCCACCAGTTGCTGCACATCGTCGGCATCCACCTGGTCGGTAGTGATGTTAGGCGCGCCGATGGCCTTAGCCACCTCGTCGCATTTCTCTTTACGGCGTGAGGCAATCACTATTTCGTGAAACACTTCAGGGTACTGGGCGCACTTGTAAGCCGCCACGGTGCCAACGCCACCGCATCCGATAATCAATACTTTATTCATGTCTGTATATATAATATTTTGTTATTTGGTTTGTTCGTCGTTGTTTCTCTCTGCCGCCACCATATTGGTGAGGTCCACAAACTGCTGCACGCTGAGTTGTTCGGGGCGCATACGGAACAGGTCGGTGGCAAGCACCGGGCTGCCCTGCGGAAACATGCTCTTGAGCGAACTGCGAAGCATCTTGCGGCGCATACCGAAGGAGGTTTTCACCACCGTCTTAAACAGGCGCTCGTCGCAACCGAGGTCGGTGACATTGTTGCGCACCAACTTAATCACGCCCGACTTTACCTTTGGTGGTGGGTTAAACACATTCTCATCTACGGTGAACAGGTATTCAATGTCGTACCACGCTTGCAGCAGCACCGACAGAATGCCGTAGGTCTTGCTGCCCGGACCCGCCGCAATGCGTTGCGCCACCTCGCGCTGGAGCATGCCGCTGCAGCACACCACTTGGTCCTTATAGTCGAGCACCTTGAAGAAAATCTGCGATGAGATGTTGTAGGGGTAGTTGCCGATAATCACCATCTTGCCATCGCCGAGCGTCTGCTTCAGGTCGAGTTTCAGAAAATCGGCCGACACAATGCGGTCGCGCAGTTCGTCGGGATATACGGCATTCAGGTAGTCCACGCTCTCGGTGTCGAGTTCCACTACGGTAAGGTCGTGACCGGCTTGCAGCAAAAACTGCGTCAACACGCCCATACCGGGCCCCACCTCAAGCACAGGCATCCCCTTATATTCGCTCACGGTGTCGGCAATGCGCTGCGCCACCGACAGGTCGGTGAGAAAATGCTGGCCCAAAGCCTTTTTCGCTTTCACTTGTTGCATATAGAAAATGTGCTAAATTATTCAATCTACAAAGATACGAATTTTTTTCACAAGTGAAGAACACGTTCCCAGAAGTTAAGAAGCCAAGAATATTTTTATCAGAAGTCAAGAAGCCAAAGAAGTTTCTTATCAGAAGTTAAGAAGTCAAGAAGTTAAAGAAGTTAAGACAGCACCATCGCCTTCCCCAAAATCCCGAAATTTCAAAGATTCAAAATCTCGTTGACTCGTTGGGCATAATTCTTTGCGCATTTGATTAATGTTTCAAAATTTATAACTAACTTTACGGTGCAGAAATATTCATTGACTCTTTTTGGTATGACACCTAAAAAATACACTGATTCTACTCCTGTTGGGGATTTGAAATGTATGCTTTGTGAAAAAATTGTTGAGTATAGCAAATCTTCAGCAGAGCGCCAGTTGCAACTTTCTTTATTCGAGAACTCTCCTGTCAAAACCAACAATGGCGATATACGCATTGTGGAACTGTTTGCAGGGGTTGGGGGCTTTCGTGTTGGTTTTGAAAGGGCTTCTTCTCGATTTAAAACTGTTTGGAACAACCAGTGGGAGCCTTCCACAAAGAGGCAAGATGCTTCGATAATCTATCAACATCGGTTTGGATCAGAGGGGCACTGCAACAAAGACATTTCTAAAGTATTGGCAAGCGAAATTCCTGACTCAGATATGCTGTGTGGCGGATTTCCATGCCAAGACTACTCTGTGGCAACAACGCTTGTCAACTCAAAGGGCATAGAGGGCAAAAAGGGTGTTCTGTGGTGGGAGATTCAAAGAATCCTGCGTGATAAAGCAGAAAAAGCACCAAAGTATTTGCTCTTGGAAAATGTGGACCGCCTACTTAGTTCGCCTGCGAAGCAACGAGGCAGGGATTTCGCCATTATTTTGGCTTCATTGTCTGACCTTGGCTATTATGTGGAATGGCGAATCATTAATGCGGCTGACTATGGTATGCCACAACGTAGAAAGCGAACCTACATTGTTGCATATCACAAATCCAGCCGTATAGGAAAGCAATTAGAGGGTGCTATCTCGGCTTCTTACGAATGGATTTTAAGGAAAGGTGTGATTTCCTCTGCGTTCCAATGCGAGGAAAAAGGCGAGGATTACAATAAAAGCCACTCCAATTTCACGATTGACGGTTCACTGGTTGATGTGACCAATAATTTTGGCGTGTCAGAAAAGAAAAATGCGAAGTCGCCATTCTGCAATGCCGGAGTGATGGTAAATCGTCAAGTTTGGTCAACCACGGTAGAAGCGGTGTACGACGGACCACGAATCACGCTTGGCGATATTCTGCTGCCTGAAGAAATAATCCCAAATGACTTTTTCATCAACGCTGAAGAACTTGAGAAATGGAAGTATCTGAAAGGCGGAAAATCGGAAAAGAGGACCACAAAAGAGGGATTTGAATATAATTATTCAGAGGGTGCGATGTCATTCCCCGACAGTTTAGAAAAGCCATCGCGCACAATTATCACAGGCGAAGGAGGGCTGAGCGCTTCTCGTTTCAAGCACGTTGTTATCACCCCGACAGGTCGTTACCGCCGTCTTGTTCCTGTAGAGTTGGAGCGTTTGAACATGTTCCCCGACAATCACACCCAAGAGGCCACCGACACCAGACGGGCGTTTTTAATGGGGAATGCCCTCGTGACTGGTATTGTGGAAAATATTGCCCGTGTTTTACTTTATAGAATGTGATTATGTGTGACTATGACCATACATCAAAAACCTCAATTCTCTCCCACGCTCAACAACTTTTGGGCAAATCACTACGAGATTTACACAATGAAGCAGTTGTCTTAAATGAAGGTCGTGGCAGAATGGGGCAATGTGTTGAGCAATTTCATTTTCATTACAACCCAAACAGCGCCCCCACTCCCGACTTTCCCCAAGCAGGTGTTGAATTGAAATGTACGCCATTGAAAGAACTTCAAGATGGTAGCATGGTGCCAAAGGAACGCTTGGTACTCAACATCATTGACTATATCAAAGAGGCAAAGGCGACATTTGAAACCAGTAGTTTTTGGAAGAAAAACCAATGGTTGCTCTTGATGTTTTATCTGCACGAATGTGGTGTTCCTGTTGTGGATTTGGTTTTCAAAATAATTCGGTTGTGGAACTTCCCTGAAGAGGACTTGAAAATCATTCGCGATGACTGGGAGAAACTCCATTGGAAGATGGCAAATGGCCACGCCCATGAAATCTCGGAAGGCGACACCCTATATTTAGGGGCTTGCCCAAAAGGATCGAAAGCCGGCAAAGAGATGCGCACACAAATTGACGAAACTGCGCCACTCGCACAGCAAAGAGCCTATTCGCTCAAACCTAAATACATGAGCACAATCGTTTTAGATTCGCTTATGCATCCAGAGATGTGCGACCACTTATTTCTCAGCAAGAAAAAGATTGAGCAAATAAGAAAATCGGCGAGTAGTATTGTGCATTCTATTGACGAATACCAACCCAATGAAACTTTTGAGGAACTTGTGGAGCGAAAGTTTAGGCCTTTCTATGGTTGCACTGTTTATGAAATTGAATCCAAAGTTGGCACTAAAATCACCAATAAAGTAAAAGCAGTGTCGCACGCCACAATCTGCGCTATCTTGGGAGTAAAAACCAGAAAAATCAAGGAGTTTGAAAAGGCAAACCTTCAGCAAAAATCCATCCGACTGGAACCTAATGGGAACCTAAAGGAAAGTATGGTATTTGGGCAAATCAAATACAATGAAATAATACACGAAGACGAATGGGAGGATTCTGTTTGGTACAACACCCTTACTCAGCGTTTCTTCTTTGTGGTTTTTAGAAAAGACGAAAACAACGACCCTAAGAGTTCCGTTTTGGAGAAAGTGTTTTTCTGGGCAATGCCGCCGTCTGATTTGGAATTGGCAAGAATATTTTGGGAAGATACCAAAAACAAGATTAAGCGTGGGGATTTCAACCATTTCATCAAGTGTGGAGATGGCAACATTTGTCATGTGCGCCCTAAAGCAAAGGATTCAAAAGACTTGATGAACACACCTTTTGGACCTCAGAAGAAAAAAGGATATTGGCTGAATCGCGAATATATTCTTAAAATAGTAAACGATAATTTAAAATAGCGATTTTCAGGTTTTTCCGTTAGTTTGTGAGGAAACTTGACCCTCAACTCCAAATCTGGTTATTTTTTTCACTTGTTGACCTGTTGGCATGTTGACTCGTTGACATATTTTTTAAATTCGGTTTTTTTTGTAACTTTGTGGGGAGTGTGGCTTTTTGGGAAGTTGCATGGATAGTAATTTAATATATTTGGATTGTGAAAAAGATTATATCTCCTTTGCTGAAATATGGCATTCCTGTGGCACTGAGTGTGCTGCTGGTGTGGTTTTTCTATAAAAATATGGATATGGACGCCATAAAGCAGAGCCTGCGTGAAGACGTGAACTTCTGGTGGTTTGTGCCTGTGATTGTGGTGAGCATCTTCAGCCATGTGTTCAGGGCTTGCCGCTGGCGCTTGCAGTTGCGCGCGTTGGGTATTGATGCGCCGCTGAGTGCGCTGGTCAACAGTATTTTCGGCACCTATTTCGTGAATTTACTGGCTCCCCGACTGGGCGAGGTGTGGCGCAGCGGCTACATCGCATCGCGTGAGCGCACTTCGTTCTCCAAGGTGGTAGGCTCGATGGTGGGCGACCGCCTGAGCGACACCCTCACGGTGCTGGCGCTGACCATCGTCATCTTCTTCTTGGCGCAGGGCGCGTTTATGAAGTTTTTGAGCCAAAAAGGCGCAGCCAGCGGCGAGAGCATGTTTGCCACCTGGTGGTTCTGGGTTTTAGTGGCCGTGGGCGCGCTGATGGTGGCGCTGATGGTGTGGATTTTCAAGACCAAGAGCGAAAACAAGGTATTGACAAAAATTCGCCTGATGCTCACCAACTTGTGGGAAGGCTTGATTTCAATCACGAAGATGAAGGGAAAATGGTGGTTCCTGCTCTACACATTGCTGATTTGGGGCTGCTATTTCTTCCAACTCTATATCGCCTCTATGGCGTTCACATTCACCAAAGATTTAGGCATTGTGGCTATACTGGTGCTGTTTGTGTTCAGCAGTTTGGGTATGGCGGTGCCTACCAATGGCGGCGTGGGCGCATGGCAATACGCCATCATGTTCGGACTTGCCATCTACGGCGTGGGCGAACTCCCATTGGGCGATCCCTACAATCCCCAAGCCAGTGCTTTCGCATGGACGGTGTGGCTGGTGCAGCAAGTGCTGCTGGTGGTGCTCGGCATCTACGCGTTTGTGTCGATGGCGATTGACCGCCGCCGCATAGCCCAAGGCAAAACCATCGTTCGCACCAAAAGCGACGCCGAAGGCATGACGCTGTAGTAAAGTCAACGAGTCAACAAGTCAACAAGTCTACGAGTCTACGAGTCAACGAGTCAACGAGTTTTTTTGTCAGACGAGTCAGATAGGGATAGTGGGAACACCATTGCGTCAAGCGCCAAAGCTATCGTCTTAACTTCTTTGACTTCTTAACTCCTTAACTTCTAAATTTCTAACATCTAATCTCTAATTTCTAAAAAAAATGGGCAACCTGTTTAGCGATAAATACGACGACCACTTCTACTCAAGCAAAAAAGACGAGGAGGAGCAAAAGAAAAAAGAACAGCAACCTGTGGAGGAAACTCCAGAGGAACGCGAGGAGCGTGAATTGAGGGAATTGACCTACGACCGCTCGTCGAAGCGCAAACGCATACTGATTATTGGTGGCGTGGTGCTGTTGGTGCTGGGCGTGGGCATCGCGCTATGGCTCCGCTATTTCCACCCCTACATCGTGAGCGAGGAACGTGGCGTGATTCTGAAGGTGCAGAGCGAAGGCACTATCCTCAAAACCTACGAGGTGCAGATGATTAGCGAGAAATACATTGCCGACACGGTGCGCGCCTACAAATCAGGCTTCGAGTTCACCATCAAGAGCGATTCGTTGGCAGCAAAGGCTTCGCGCCTGCAATCCACAGGCCGCCGTGTGACGGTGAAATACGAAGAATTTAAAGGCATGTTGCCATGGCGTGGCGAAACAAACCGCTTCGCCACCGACATCATTGCTGACGGAGAAAATTGAAGTCAACGAGACTACGAGTCAACAGGTCAACAAGTTTCCGAGTGCTCCGAGTGCTCCAAAACCACCTAAAATCTAAATTGGTGATGCGAAAAAATGCGATAGTGATGGGGGCTTCAAGCGGCATGGGCCGTGAGGTGGCTTTGCTCCTGCTTGCCGACGGATGGCAGGTGGGTGTGGCGGCACGCCGTGCCGATGCGCTGGAGCAGTTGCGCAAGCAATACCCCGAACAGGTGACCGTGGCAGTGATTGACGTGACCGACACCGCCGCTGGCGAACAACTCACCGCTCTTGCAGAGCGCATGGGCGGCATGGACCTGTATTTCCACGCATCGGGCATCGGAAAGCAGAATCCGAATGTGGACGCCGAAATCGAGTTGCGCACGGTGCGCACCAACGGCATGGGTTTCACCCGCATGATTGATGCCGCTTTCGGCTACATGGCCAAGCACGGTGGTGGGCACATCGCCGCCATCACTTCGGTGGCTGGCACCAAGGGACTGGGCATGGCACCGTCGTACAGTGCCACCAAGGCGTTTCAGAACACCTATCTGCAAGCCCTTGAGCAGTTGGCGAATATGCGCAAACTCAACATCTCGTTCACCGACATTCGCCCCGGCTTCGTTGCCACCGCATTGCTTGACGATGAGCATCACTATCCCATGCTGATGAATGTGCAGACCACAGCACGCCTGATTATGAAGGCGGTGAAGGCGAAAAAGCACGTGGCGATACTGGACTGGCGTTATCGGGTGCTGATAGCCCTGTGGCGACGCGTGCCGAAGTGCATTTGGCGACATTTGCCCATAAAAACGAAAGATTAAGCCTATGGAAAAAACGCTCTCGATAACTGATGCCGAACTGCTGCTGGTGGAGCATGGCGTGCGACCCACCGCCAACCGTATAGCCATGTGCCGTGCGTTGGCAGAGGCGCAGAGTCCTTTGTCGCAGATTGATTTGGAGTCGCTTTTGATGACCATCGACCGCAGCGTGATATCGCGCACGATTGGCGTGTTTCGCGACCGCCATTTGGTGCATGTGATTGAGGACGGCAGCGCGACCATGAAATACGAGCTGTGCCACAGCCATCACCATTCCGATACCGACGACGACACCCATGCGCATTTCTATTGCGTGAGGTGCGGACACACCACCTGCCTGGAGCAACTCGCCGTGCCTTCCGCCCAACTCCCCGAAGGCTACGAGGCGCAGTCTGCCAATTTTCTTATCAAGGGGCTATGCCCGAAATGCAGTTTTAAAGAATCCAAAAAATAATGTTGCAGCGCAAACCATCGCTCGTGAATCGTGCGTTTTGGAACTTCCTGGGCGCATCGATTCTCACCACCGTGGCTGCTCAGCTGGCGGTGAGCACCGACGCTGCCATCGTGAGCCATCTGATGGGACCTCACGCCATGGCAGCCGTAAACATGGCGATGCCTGTGCTCACCACCTTCCTCTCGCTCAATTCGCTGTTGGGCGTGGGAGCAAGTCTGCTTGCCGCCAAGGCTATCGGCAGTCGCGACAGCGAGGAGGCGAGCCGTGTGTTCACTGCGGCACTCTATTCGGTGCTGGCGGTGGGCGTGGTGGTGACGGTGGCGAGTTATGCGTGCTGTGAGCAGATTTCGCGCATCGTGTGCGCCGACGATGAAATTCGCCCCATGGTGCTGAGTTATCTGCGTGTCACGAGCCTCGGTGTCACGGTGCTGGTGCTGTCGGGCATGATGAATATGATGGTGCAGAGCGACGGTCGCCCTCGGCTGGTGACTTGTGCCGTGATTGTGGGTGCAGTGAGCAATGTGGTGCTCGATGTGGTGTTTATCAAGGTGCTGGGACTGGGCATCACCGGCTCGGCGTGGGCCACGGTCATCAACTACGGCTTGACGGTGTTCATCACCTCGTCGCATCTGCGCCGCAAGTCGTGCTCCTACCGCATTGTGCGGTTCACCAAACAGGTGTGGCACACACTCGGAGCCAACCTCAAGCAAGGACTTCCGCTGATGATTGCCAATGTGCTGCTCAGCGTGATTGTGTTGCTCATCAATAAGATGGTTGACGGTGTGCTTGGATCCGACGGCGTGTATATGGTGGCGGTGTGCATACAGTTGCTGCTCATCACCTTCGTGGTACTCAATGGCGTGCTCGATGCCACGTTTGCCATTGGCGGAATGCTACTCGGCGAACACGACATCACGGGGCTGAAAATGCTCAACCGCAAGGTGATGACATTTTCGTGCGCCGTGCTGGTGCCGTTTTCCGCCTTTGTGGCGTTTGCCCCCGGTGCGATGGCTACGCTCTTCGGTGCCGACGACCCTGCTTTGCGTGCCGAACTGTGCCGAGTGCTTCGCATCTTCAGTGCCATACTGCTGCCGTTTTCGCTCACCGTGTTGCTGCGCGGCATGTATCAGGTGCTGGGCTATTTGGTGCTGAGCGTGGGCGTGGCAGTGGGTCAGGTGGCATCGATTGTGGTGGCGGTGTTTGTGTTCACGCAAGTGGCTGCCCCCGATATGCTCTGGTGGGGATTTCCGCTCTCGGCTGGCGCAATGCTGCTGGTGCAGGTGGGCATCACTTGGCGAATGAGCCGCGGCAAAAGCATTTCGCCCCTCACGCTGATACCAGCCCCCGATGCGGCGCGCACCTATTCCGCCACGGTGCCGAGTGGACAAGTCAGTGGGGCGTTGGCAGAGGTTCGCCAATTCCTGAAAAAAGCGAAATGCCCCGATTCCATCGCTGAAAAATCGCTCCATTTCACCGAAAATTCACTCATCGATGCCGATGCCGACATCTGCATCCACATTGAGGATAGCGGAGCGGTGAGCATCGTGCTGAAAGACACCTCAAAGCCCACCCCTGCCACAAAACAGGCGTTCGGCATCACCATCAAATCCACCCAAATATCTTGAAGAGTCAACGAGTCAACAAGCCAACGAGTCAACAGGTCAACGGGTCAACAGGTCAACGAGTTTTTTTTGGGGGAGTGTCGGACGAGTCAGACAGGTCGGACGAGTCGGACTGGTCAGACAAGTCCGACGAATCAGATGGGAGGAAACCCTATTAATACCAAAAGGCGATGGTGCCGTCTTAACTTCTTTAACTCCTTAACTTCTTAACTTCTACACAAAACCTTCTTAACTTCTTTAACTTCTTAACTTCAGAGTCTAATTTCACTTCCAATATCTCTAATCTGCGCTGCTTTTTGATAGTTTGCGAAATTATTGCTACCTTTGTAAATTAATATAGAAAGCATCGTGAAAATGAAATATAAAATACACCGTGAGGGCTTGAACATTATCTTTGTTCTATTGTTCATCTTGTTGGCATTCAACGTGCCAGCATACTTGTTCATAGAGTATAAGCCTATACCCATCGTCTTCATGGTGATTTCCGCCATATTGTTCCTTTTAGTCATCAACTTCTTCCGCTCGCCTCGCCGCCATTATAAGGGTGAGGAGGAAAACATGGTGCTCTCGTCGGTCGATGGCACGGTGGTGGCGCTGGAAGAGGTGTACGAGGACGAGTGCTTGCACTGCAACTGCATTCAGCTGTCGGTGTTTATGAGCGTGTTTAACGTGCATGCCAACTGGGTTCCAGTGAATGGCATCGTGAAATATGTGAAGCACCACAACGGCCGTTTCCTCGCCGCCTATCTGCCAAAGTCGAGCACCGAGAATGAGCGTTCGTCGGTGGTGATTTCCACCCCTGCGGGCCACGATATTCTCGTGCGTCAGATTGCCGGTGCTGTGGCACGCCGCATCGTCACCTACGTTGAACCAGAGGAGGAAGTGAGCATTGAGCAACACATGGGCTTCATTAAATTCGGCTCGCGTGTGGACATTTATTTACCTCTCGATAGCGAAATTCTCGTGAAATTGGGCGAAAAAACAACTGGTGGTATGACACCGATTGCACGCCTCAAACCTCGCAATAACTGATGAACATTCTACAATCAACTCGTAATAACACCCCAAATGCGGTCACTTGCTGTAACTTGCTTTCGGGTGCGTTGGCTTGCGTGGCAGCCTTCCATGCGTTTGAACCATGGTGGTGGGGCTTGCAAGGCTATCAGGTGGCGTTTGTGCTGATTGCGCTTGCCGCTGTTTTCGACTTTTTCGACGGTTTCACCGCACGTTTGCTCCACGCCGTGTCGCCATTAGGCAAGGAACTCGACTCGCTGAGCGATGCAGTGAGTTTCGGCCTGGCTCCAGGCATGGTGCTCTACAATATGCTGGTGCAATATGCGCCAGAAAGCGGCGTGGCATACATCGCCATGCTCATCCCTGTGTTTGGCGCATTGCGATTGGCGAAATTCAACGTTTCCACCGACCAGAGTACCACATTCACCGGACTTCCCATTCCTGCCAACGCCATTTTCTGGATTGGCTTCACCAACTTCTACGCCGAGCACCACGCCGATGTGCCAGTGCTGGTGGTAGCCGTGCTGGTGGTAGCTCTTTCGCTGCTGATGGTGTGCAACTTGCGCATGTTCTCGCTCAAACTCCACAGCCTCAGCGTGAAGGAAAACTACAAGCAATACCTGCTCGTGTTGGCGTTTGTGATTTGCGTGGGCTTCTGCGGCGTAACAGGCTTGGCATGGGCAATGCTTTTCTACATCGTGCTCTCTGCCGTCACCAAGCAAGACTAATTGGCACGGATTTTGCTACGTTGCATAGCCTGTAACCAAATTGCTAAAGATTATGATTTCGGCATTACTACTGATATTCGTTGGCTATCTGCTGTATAAGGCGTTTATGTTCAAACGCCGCATCGACGCAGTGCGCAAAGATTTCCGCCGCCAATTCGAGGAAGCCCAACGCCATTTCGGCGGCTCCCAAAGCCCATTCGGCGACGCCCAATACGGCGGTGAGCAAACCGGCACCCCCCAACCCCGCGAAAAACGCTACGCCCAAACCGACGGCGAATACGTAGAATTCGAAGAACTCCCAGGCTCCACCGACCCCGAATCCCCCACAGAACCAACTAACAACACCTCCAACACCAACCACACAACTTCTTACCCCCAAGAAGACCTCATCACCGACGCCGAATACGAAGAAATCCCCAACTAATCCCCTCCCCACAACAAGTCAACAGGTCAACGAGTTTTTGGGATGTCTGACGAGTCGGACTGGTCGGACAAGTCTGATTGTGGCTGGCGAGACAGGCAAGAACACCGATTTAATCCATTAAAATCCATTATCACCGATTTTTTATAATTAAATTTCAAATCGGGTGTAAATAGGATTTAAATGGATTTAATCGGTGTTTTGATTCTGACACATTACCAGAGGCGATGGCGCCGTCTTAACTTCTTTGACTTCTTAACTCCTTAACTTCTAAAAAAATCTGACTTCTAAAAAAATCTGACTTCTAACCTCTAATTTCTAACCTCTAATTTCTAACCTCTAATTTTTGGATTATGGTTTTTTGTAGATGATGGTGAGGCCATCGCGGAGGGGGACTATCACTTTTTCTACGCGGGGGTCGGATGCCACCATGTCGTTGAAGCGGAGAATGCCTTCGGTTTGTGGGTCGTGTTTGGTGTCGGGATCCGCCACTTTGCCGTCCCAAAGGGTGTTGTCGGCAATGATGAAACCACCTGGCGCCACGTGTGGCAGCACCATTTCGTAGTATTCGGGATATTGACGCTTGTTGGCGTCGATAAACACCAAATCAAAACTCTCGCCCAACCGTGGCAAAATCTCGTTGGCATCGCCAATGTGCAGGTGAATACGGCTGCCGAAAGGCGACTTTGCGAAATGTTCACGGAGGAAATCCTCCAGTTCGTCCTCTATCTCGATGGTGTGGAGTTGGGCATCGTCGTCGAGCAAACCTTCGGCAAGGCACTGCGCAGAATAGCCGGAGAATGTGCCTAACTCAAGTATGCGACGAGGCTTAGCCATGCGCACGAGCATCTTCAGCAAGCGGCCTTGCAGATGCCCCGAACACATGCGCGAGTAGAGCAACTTGATGTGTGTGTCGCGGTCGAGCTGGTAAAGATGCTCAGGCTCGGTGTCGATATGTTGTAAAATGTAGTCTTCGAGTTGTTCCGTCATTGTTCGTTTGCGTATTCAATCAACCAATCCACGGCAAGGCGATAACTGTCGAGCCCGAAGCCGGCAATCATAGTGGCGCAAGCGTCCTTAATCATCGACACGTGGCGGAAAGTTTCGCGCGCCTGCACATCGCTGATGTGCGTTTCCACCACAGGAGCGGTGATGGCACGAATGCAGTCGGCAATGGCGATGGAATAGTGGGTGTATGCGCCAGCGTTGAGCACGATGCCGTCGTAGCTGAAGCCGATGCGCTGGAGCTCGTCGATAATAGCCCCTTCGTGATTACTTTGAAAGAGGGAGAATTCCACATCGGGATATTCGCCCACGAGTTCGTTGAGGTACTCCTTAAGCGAGCGGTTGCCGTAGATTTCAGGTTCGCGCACGCCAATCAAATTCAGGTTTGGTCCATTAATGATAGCTATTTTCATATCGCAGTCAATTTTATTACACACAAAGATAAACATTTCCCCCACAATTTCCTCCACCTCCCCACATTTTTTTCACAAAGCCCCCATAGCCCATTGGGTTCAGTGGATAAATACTGGGGGGGACTGAAACAAAACTTCAGAAATCTAAATTTGCGTTAGATAAGATAAAAAAGCATCAGCGGGCGCATCATAGCGTAGGGACATGCCTTTGGCATGTTTCAAAGCGCTGATACGTTTGCATCGAAACATGCCAAAGGCATGTCCCTACGCTATGGCGTTATCGATTCGGCAACATTGCATATCTATCCCCAGAAATTTTCCACTGAGCCGCCCATTGACTAAAAAAACTCGTAGACCTCGTAGCCCCATTGACTCATAGACCTGTAGTCTCTTAGGCCTGTTGCCCCATTGCCTCGTTGACTTGTTGACTTGTTGACTCGTAGACTTTTATTCTTCCGAGGGGGTGAGGGGAGAGAGGGTGTCCATCACTTTGTTGACGATGGGAGCGTAGGAGTTGGCGAAATGGGTTGGATAGGTGGCGAGCACGGTGGCGAATGCGCCGTCCACTTCCACCACTTTGCGGCAGTAGGTGTTGCCGTGGTTGTCGTTGCCGCAAATCTTATACCAGTTGTCGGCTTGCGTTTGCAGGGTGTCGGTCTTGCTCTTTGCCGCGGCAAAGGCTTTCTTGATGTCGGCGTTGCCCAATTCGTCGTATTCGCCATAGACGGTGATTACCAACTCATTGTTGGAGAAAACGCGGCCGTCGCCATTGGCTGGAGCCTCGCCCTTGTCGAGAAACGAAGGGTATTCGCAATGGAATGCGAAGCGTGGGTTCACATATTCCACGAAATAAAAATCGTCGGGCACCTTTGAGCCGACGTTCACTTCCAGCAAAGTGGTGTCGGCTGTCTCGGTGGACTGTTCGGAGTTTACTTCTTGTTTTCCGCCTTGGCACGCAGCCATTATGCCGAGTAGCATCAGCGGAGCGATAAATTTCAGTTTCATAATTTTGAAAATGAAGGGGCGCAAAACACTTACGCCCCTATATTATATATAATTGTTTGGATTAATGCACGAATGCCACGTTGTCAACCCAGAGGGTCATGCCCACGGTGCCTGTGTAGGCGGTGCCGCAGCCGCTTGAGAGCATCACCAGCACATGGGTTGGCTTAGTGCCTACTGGTGCCCATTTTTCTTCAATCACGGGTTTCATTTTGCCCTTGGAATTGCGTGCGTAGTAGCTCTTTTCCTTTGGAATCAAGCCCATGAACGACTTGTAGCCGGCGTGATGACGAATGTCGCCATACCAGATGGGAATGCGGTGCTTGTTCACCCAGCCCATAGTGGTCTTGCCGAAACGCTCACGACCAGTGCCCACACGCTCGGCGTGGATGTTGCCCTTAGCATCTTCCCAACGGCGCTGGAGCAGCACAAACACTTCCGCATTGTCGCGGCCGCTGAGTTTCTTTTTACTGCCGAAACCGCTCGAATAGATAGGTGCGCCAGCAGGTGCCACAAGGCGGTAGTCGAATTGGAGGAATTTAGGGGTGTGGGTGTAAGGCACGCCCATCTCCATCTTGCTGTAAGGGTTCTTGGTGCTGCTCACAGGTTCCACCATCTTGCCCAAGAAGATGGTGCCCGACACCAGCACGTCCATGTTGATGATGCCCACTGCCTTCACATGCTCAAGAAGGGTGGTGAGTTTAGCGCAACGGCCAGCGCCGTGCTTGTCGGGGAAAACAGCGTTGCTCGTTTTCACCACGCCCATCACTTTCGCCATTACATTGCTGGTGGCCCATTGCGAGCCACCCATATTGTGGTAAGCCTTGGCACCGTGGATGGTGGCGTTGGGTGCAATTTCATACACCTTTTTAGTATCGCCGCCAATCACGCCCGATTCCTTAATCACGCGAGTGACCCAGTTTTCAAAATCGCCAAACTTGATTGGCTCCACTTTTTCTGCTTTCACACCGAAAGCCAAAAAGGCTGTCAGTGCCATAATAAGTGTGAACTTTTTCATTGTCTTTGTAAAGTTTAGTCTGTAATGTTATAATAATGTTGTTTTTCTTATGTTTCTGTCGCTATTCGCCACGAGCCGCCTTGCTCAGCAGGTGGTGGCCAATTTTGCAGTAGATGCACTTGCGCGCGTCGCAGTATTCACGCTTCAGCTGCACCAGTGCCTGCGAGGTGAGCGCGTCGGGGCAGTCGATGCCGTAAGCCACGAAGTGCGACACGATGGAATTGCTCTCAGCCCGCAAATCCTCCAGCAGTTTGATGGCCTTGTCGGTCATCTCGTAGTTGCCCGTGAGTTCGCCGTAAGCGTAGAGCAGCGGAGCCACCGTGTTGATAAGGATGATGTCGATTGAGCTGCGGCTCAATGTGGCGGTGGCGCGCTCGTTGGGCTTGCCAAAGGTGTAGTGCTTGGTCCAATAGCCGCTCAACTCCACCTCAAAGAGTGCGCGCATCTCCTTTTCGCCCTCGGCCTCAAGAATGCGGTTCATCATTCTGAATCCGCCCTCGATAAACTGCGCCAGCATGGCGATGCGCCGATAGGGGAAATTCTGCGGACGAATGCGGAACAGTTTCCACGACTCCTTCTCCATAGGGGTGAGTTGGAATTTGTTGGAGAGGAAGGCGTATTCGGTGCAGAGTTGGTTGTAGTAGCTGTCCATTCCCGGCTTTTGGGCATCGAGCATACCAGCCTGACCGAAAAGCAGTGCCTCGATTTGCAGCACCGAATCGCTGTGCTTGCCAAGCAGGCGAAGCGGAGTGCGACGAGCCAGCCGCTCAAACGCGTCGTTGTTGATGCCGAAACCGAAGTTGCGGGCGAGCGTCACATAGCACACATCTTCCCAACTGCCGTTGAAGCTGTCGAGCAACTGGTGAATGCGTTCCACTTTTCCGTGCAGTCGCTCAAACGCCAAACCCTCCACCCATTCCACGATGGTGAGGTGTGGCACCTGCTTGATTTTTGTGGCGCAAGGCACCTCGATGGTGGCACCCACGAGCGAAGCGTAGTCGGCATTGAACTGTGGCGACACCTCCAGCACCAGCTGCGGAATCAACTCGCCATTGGTGCGGCGCACAGGCGCATCGTCCTTCGCCACCACATGCAGAATCACGCTATCGTAAGCCTTGTCGCTGTCGTGGCGATGACGCTTCCAGTCGGTGGCGCGGTAGTGCATTTCCACGTTGCCCACCCACATGTGACCGTCAATCTCGATTTTCGCGTTGAAGAAATCGGGGCCAGCGTCGGTGTTGAGCAGTCCGGGATCCACCACCCTCACCTTTTTCCCGGTGTTGGTGACCATATCCTCCGACCGCCACAGGCGATGCTTCCACACATATTGCATTAATTTCTCCATCGAAAAAACTGCTATTAAATTGCGAAGTTACAGAAATTTTGCTAAAAGTGCACGCCTTATCCCCTAATTATGTTTTTTTGACCACCTTTACCGCCATTTTTCCTTGTCCTTCCACCTCGCGTTGGCGTGCCTCAAACCTCTTCCAACGCCGATGCGCGCTCAAATGCCGGGCTCCAGCACAATCTTCACGCTAACTCGTCCCAACTCAGAAGAATTTGCTGTTTTATGATTTTTTATGAATTTGTGTCATTTTTTTGTTAAATATACTGGTGGTTAAGGAAATAATGCCTAACTTTGTGCGTGGCTTTGGTTATACTATTACTACTTAGGGACAATTCGGATATATAAATAACTCTTTAAACAATCTTCGTTATGAGGAAAATTTTTACATTATTAATCGTGGCTATATTAGCCACCGCCACCTCCTGGGCAGCAGAAAAAACAGAGGGTTTTGAGACAAAAGCAGCAGAAAACAATTATAAAGGAACTGTTGTTGTTACAGCTGATCAAAGCGATTGTAGTGTAGGGTGGAAAATTTATTATGGTTGTGTGTCAACTACTGATAAAATTTCGGGCGAAAATTCTGCAGCATTGCGATTGTACACAGAAGATAAGTATGGCTATATTCAAACAACTACTGCGATAGAGGGACTATCAAAAGTTAGTTTTAAAGCGAAAGCCGCAGCAACAAAGAGTGCGTCAATACTGGTTGATGTGTATTATTCCACAAATGGAACAAATTGGGTTGCGATTCAAGAAGGAGCAAAATACACCACAAGCGCAACTGAATATTCCTATATGATTCCAAAAGGAGGCCAGTATATCAAAATTGCAATTTCTAAAAATTCGAAAAAACCTACCTCAAAAAATGCTCAATTAACAATTGATGATGTGGTCTTCACTTCTACTGCAGATGCCAAAACATATACCTACACATGGTCTGTAAACGGCGAGAAAACCCAGAACATCCTGAATGAAGGCGACAAGGTTAAAGCTCCTAAACCTGCAAGTATTGGTGGTAAGGAGTTTACTGGATGGGTGACCACTTCTACAGTAGATGCGAATAAAAAACCTGAGTATGCGAAAGTTGACGCAACTGCAATTGCCGACAGAACATATTACGCAGTGTTTGCAACAAAAACTGATGATGGAGGCGAAAAATGGGTGAAGAAAGCCGCATCTGAAATCACCGAAGAAGGTGTGTATGCACTGATTTCTAAAGATGGCTATGCCTTCAATGGTACAATTGAAAGCGGACATGGAAAATCTACAGCAGCCACTTTTGTGTTTGACAAAAACAACGAGGCACTTCTGCTCCAGAAGGAACTTGCGAACTGACATTTGTGAAAAACGGTGAAGGCTACAAAATGTACAATAAGTCTACACAGAACTATTTATACTCAAAGAAAAATGCAGCAGGAAACTTAGACTGGAACATTTCAGAGAGCAGCTTCTGGTCTTACACTAATGGTAATTGGACTTATGCCAAAAACAAAACTTTTTTAAGAACATTCCTTGTGGCATCTACCAACTCTATCACATTCCGCACTTATGGCAACAACAACGGAGATGTTTTGTATCTCGCTCAAAAGGTGGCAGGCGCTGACTATGCCGACTTTACCACTATCGTTAAAGCTGCTGAAGTGACCACTTTGGCCAACTTGGCAGTGAATGGCGCAGAGGGTACCGCTTACCAAGTTAACGATGCAATGGTGGTGGCTAAAAAGTTCCAAGCTGGCAATAAGAACTACATCGTGGTGAAGGACGCTGCTCCTGCTCAGGCTGTAAGAAACTTCAGCACTCCTGCTGCTGGCGACAAGTTCTTCAACATCAACGGCAACAAGCAAGAGGAATACGCGCAAAACAACTGGATGCTCGTGAGCCTGCCAGTTGAACTCTACAACCAAGTGAACGAGAAGAGCACTGTTACCTCAATCACTGGTAGCCTTACTGAAAAGTTCAACGTGGCTATGGAAGCAACCAATGTGGTGTTTGAAAACGTTACTAACGTCTTTGCTCCTAATACCTACTGCGCTATCAACTTCATGGGCGAAAGTAGCGTGAAGGGCACCAACCCAGCGTACACCAGCAGCTACTACTTCGCTACTCCTAAGGCCAACGAATATGCAAACGTGGTTTGGGCTGTTTACAACGGCACCGACGGTGCATTCTACCTCCCTGTACATCAAGGTTCTGCCAACGCACAGGAATTCAAGGCAGCCTTCAAGGTTGACTACTCATTGAACTCTGTAGCTACTCCTGAATTGGTAGGTGGCGACATGTACTCATTTGAAGCACTTGTGAAAGAAGTGGCAGTGGCCACAACCGATGCAAAATCTGCCCCACGCAAAACTGCATACGACTCAACCGTAGCCCCAAGCACCAAATTTGTGGTATATCCACTCGATTTGGACGCTAACAAGGTGGCTACTGGCGTTAACGATGTGAACAGCGTTAAGGAAGTGAGGGGCGTAAGTTACTTCAACATGATGGGTGTGGAATCGGCTCAACCATTCGATGGCGTAAACATCATGGTGACCACCTACACCGACGGTACTTCAAGCGCAACAAAAGTTCTCCGCTAATCTCCCACGCCTCGCACGCGTTTGAGAACTGTGGCTGTGGCTCACACAGATCCCACAGATCTCACAAGATTGCCATAGTGGGCGTTAAATCCCACAGAATCCCAACTTGGCGGACTGTGGCTCACACAGATTCCACAGATCTCACAGGATTGCTTTAGTGGGCGTTAAATCCCACAGAAATCCCAACTTGGTGGATTGTGGCTCACACAGATTCCACAGATCTCACAAGATTGCCTAAGTGGGCGTTAAATCCCACTCTCAACAGAACTGTTTGCGAGTGCGCTACAAAATAATCAAGCACCTATTGGACCCCAAATCCAATAGGTGCTATTGTTTTGCCCCAAGGATAAAAACCGCTCGCCGTTTCACGGCGAAAAAACCCTGATGATAAAATGATTTCTTGGAAAACAGCTGAATCAAATCTCCCAAAACAATTTTGCATGGTAGGGACGCGATACTTCGAGAGCACTGAAAAAGTAAAAACAACTTTCAGATTGAAAGTTAATAACGGAGAAATAGCCGTTTTACCCTTCTTTTTCTGCCTATCATAGCCTTATTGAGGCGATTTGTGGAAAGAAAAGTTATAAATCGTAAGCATTTTTCGTTTTGGTCTTTAAAAAACTGGACTTTTTCAGTGCTCTCGCCTTCGGCATGTTTCAAATGCCACCAACTCATCTACGCGTCACCTAACATGCCAAAGGCATGTCCCTACGTTATGACAGTATCGTGGTTGGTGGATTCTCCTTTTTCCCTTTTCGGGGGGGGGTTGGTGATTAGTTTTGTTTTAATTTAAAAATTAATTTAAAAAGCCGTAGCCGTGATCTTTGATTACGGGCTACGGCTTTCTTTATTTTAATGTAAAGAGTATGCTTACTTAATAACCTTCACTGCTGAGTGAGTGCCATCGGTGTAAGTAGTCACCATGATGTTCACGCCGTCGAATGGAGTGTTGCTTTCCATGCCAGCCACGTTCACATACTTCACGCCAGCCACAGTCTTAGCATATACATCGGTCACGCCAGTTGGAAGATTAGTATTTACAGCAACTGGGTAGAGAATGTAGTTCTTCCAAGCGCCAGGACCTTCCTTGCCAGTCATGCCAGGAGTCTTTTCAGCGTCAGCCCAAATCATTTTTTGTTGAACAGGACCAATCACCACAAACAATGAGCCGTCGGTTGGAGTGCCTGCAGGGAATGCCGACCAGTCGATAGTGATGCATTGGCCTTGGTCGCCTGGGCCTTTGTAAGCGCAAACGGTGTTGTCGCTTGTGCGCATGTAACCAGCAAATTCCACCACTTCGTTAGCATCTGGGTTGAAGAGCACGTTGTCGAGAGTGGTTTTCTTAACTGCTGCGGTTACGGTGAGGTCTTCTTCAGGAGCAGCCATGTTGTCGGAAGTGGTGAGGCATGGGTTGCCGTTAACCACGTTGTAAGTACCCATCAACGATTCTGCAGGGCAGCCATCCACGTTGAGTCTGCCAGCAGCCTTCACCTTCAAAGGAGTGCGTGCAGCATCTTGAACGAATGAGCCAATACCTGCTTCAGCAACTACAGCCACTGGGTCAGCGATACCATATTCGCCACCTTCCACGCCATTAGCGAGCAACCAAGGAATGGTCACAGCTGGGTAAGCAGCAAATTTTCTGTAGTTCTTTTGCTCTACTGATACTACGCCCTTAGTGCCGTCTGGATTAATTACATCGTGGTTCAGCTTGCAGGTCCAACCAGGAATGTCTTTAACTTGGCAAATTACCTTTCCGCTGAAGTTATCATCGGCTTTCACCTTCAACTCTGCAATAGGTTCGTCACCAGGAGTGTAGACTGATTCACCATCAAAGTTATTGCTCAACATACGAAGACGACGTTCTCCTTCGTCATACAATTGAGAGAATACGGTGCCTTCGCCTAAAGCACGGCCAATGGGTACAAAATATTTTCTTGCCTTAACAGCAACAGGAGTGATACCTTCTCCGAAGAAAACTTGCACTTGGAAGTCGCGTCCAAGGAAGTTGTTTTGCAAGTAAAGGTAAATTGTCTTAGTTTCACCTGCTTTGATTGTGAAATCCTTGAAATAGAGTTCACAAGTCTCCTCTTTTTGTGCAAATGCATTAATAGAGATAATTGCCATTAACGCAAAAAGGATACCCTTAAATGTCTTTTTCATAATTGTTGATGTTTGAATTTATAATTTTGTGATTTTATTCATCTTAATGTGCAAATATAAACAAAAAAAATGTTATTTCAATTAATTAACACATAAAAAAAGCGATTCAGTGGATAAATACTGGGGGCACCGAAACAAAAAACATAAAAAACAGCCTTTTAGCGATGCCAGTGCTTCGCACCT
>OIYV01000205.1_pt1 | contig 39581 bp, 67 predicted proteins | sample 1588251 | NCBI WGS metagenome assembly OIYV01 (sample SAMN03283282) | human gut metagenome | biome: human-associated habitat; material: feces | host: Homo sapiens | place: Peru | collected 2012
AAAACTTACTTATCTTATTAGAAAGTAGATTAGACAATATCGTTTATAGAATTGGTTTTGCTACTACTAGAAGAGGAGCAAGACAACTTGTTAACCATGGTCATATTACTGTTAATGGTAAGAAAGTAGATATTCCTTCATACAGAGTTAAACCTGGTGATGTAATTGCTATTAAAGAAAACTCAAGTGATCATAAAGGTATCGAAATAGCACTTGCTAATAAAGTAAAAAGACCTGATTTCATTAACTATGATGAAACTAAGAGAGTTGGTACTTATGCTAGATATCCTGAAAGAAGCGAATTAAACGCAGATATCAATGAATCATTAATCGTTGAATTCTATAGTAGAGTATAATTATTACTCTACTTTTTCTATATAAATAAAAGATGTAACTTTTTTAGTTGCATCTTTTTGTGCAAAATAAAAATCCTTATAACTAAGGATTTATTTCTTTCATCTGGTGGCTCCAGCGGGAATGATTTTTAATTTTTATCAATTATATAATTACTTATAAAATAAGGATTTGCTAATTAAAATTTACATTTGTTTGATATCATTTTATATGTATTTTTAGAAAAAATGTACCTAAAATGTACCTAAAATATTATTAATTTTCCAAATGAAAGGAAGATTAATAATGAATAACTATTGTATAAATTTAAAAAAAAGAAAGAATAAACCATATTGTAAATTAATGAACAAAGAAATACAACTTTCCACTTGTAGAGAATGTAATAATAAAAAATATAAAAAGTCCACTTCTGACAAAAAAAGTCCGGCTGCAAGTGGACAACAAAAATCAAATAACAATCAAATGAGAAAATATTCACAAACATTGGCAAAAAAACAACAAAAACCAGTAAAAATGCAAAACAAGTCAAATAAACTAGCAAGTCTAGAAAGAAATAGATATAGTGTATTTAGTAATGATACTGAAAGATGCTACTTATGTGGCAGTACCTATAAACTAACTTGGCACGAAATATATACAGGAAAGAATAGACAAAATTCTATGAGATATGGTCTATGCTTAAGGTTATGTTTAAATTGCCACTCTAAAGAGCAAGAAGACAGCCAATTTAATGATTATTGGCACAATCAAGGGCAATTATACTGGGAAAAGAATATCGGCTCTAGAGAAGAATTTATAAAGGTATTTAGAAGAAATTATATAAAATAAAGGAGTAGTTACCACTACTTCTTTACTTCTATTTTTGTCCATCCTTCTGGAACTTCTCCCTCCTTCGTTTCAGGAAAGCCAACAAAAGGTAATGGACCTTTTATAATCTTTTCTTCCATTTTCTCACCTTCTTTCTTTTAATTGTTTATCCTAACATAAATTAATTATAAAGTAAATAAAAAAAACTATAGGTTAACTACTCTGTTAATATCTATAGCTTTTCTTTTTGGCATACTATCAGTTTGAAACCATGCCCTTTTATTTCTTATATTATATTTAATAATTAAAACATTATCTTTTCTTCTTGTTAATCTATAAATAATATCTTTATCATTTATTCTTTTTTCCACCATATTATCCCCTCATTTGGCTGAGTATTATAGCACAAATCAAAGAAAAAAGCAAATTATGACACAAAAAAAGAAGTAGACACTTAAGTCTACTTCTATTCTATAACCATTTGAAACTTAGTAGCAGTTACTCCATATACTCCAGCATAACCATCTTGACCATTAATTTTTTCGTCATCGTATTGATAAGGATAATTATTTACTTTATATTTAGCTTTTTTGTATGGTCTAATATTTTTAGGAGTATAATAGTAAACTTCTACACAATCGATTATATTGCCATTACCAGCATAGCCATTTATCTTATCTTTTATGTTATAATCAGTAACATAAGGAAGCCATCTTCCTTTAACTATTATATTTCCATTATTATCTTTAATTTCTTTTATGTGTACTCTATATCTAACAGAGCCTTTATCTACTCTAATAGCAAGACCAGTTATAGGGCTATTCTCGTAACCAGCATAATCCTCTAGATTTTTAACTTCTTTTAACCAGCCATGTTTTTTAGTTCTAGCCATATAATAAACATTGACTTCATTTGATGTACTTTCATTATTAATCTTATTTGCTTCATCTGCAATATACTGCATTTTACTTCTTAAGTAGTCACCTGGACAATCTGTAGAGGTAAACATTGAATGCCAAGTTAAATTCTTCCCTGGTACTAATGTTCCTAGTCCTCTTCTCTTAGCAATATCTGCAACCAATTTAATAACAGCATTTAGAGTGATGTCGTTAACATACCATGAATTATCATTGTCTGATATTTCGATAGTTATTGATTTACAATTGCTATCCCAATTAGAGTTTGTCCAAGCGGTATCTTCTTCATCAACATAATTAGCAATACTGCCATCATAACCTACACCATAGTGAGAACTACCATATCTGCCTTTTGTTTGAAATATTCTTCCACACTGTTCTGCAGTTAATCTTCCAGCCATATGATGAATGGTTATTGCCTCAATGCTTCTACCACTTCTACCTTTAGTATAGTTACCTTCATCAGCAGGTACTACTTTTTGTGTTAAATTAGATCTACTCATTAATAGTCACCTCTTTTTTAAAATCTTCTTTTTTTACTAACTTATTTTCCCATTTTTTATATGCATCAAGATAAATCTCATCTTTTTCACCATTATAAGTTAATTCATAATACATACCATCAGTAACATTAGTGCTTAACAAAGCCTTTGAATTTTTTAAAACCTTACACATCCAAACAACATACACATCTTTGATGCCAATTTTTTTATTGTCGGTTACTTCTGCTTTGTTATTAAAATAGTCAATAACAATATTTTTGCATATAACTTCAAATTCATAACTATCCATTATCTACTTCATCTCCCTTGCCATTACTTAGCTCTAGTGCCATTTCTTCTGTTAATACTAATTCTTCGCTATTCATTACTATCACTACCTTTCTTATCATTCTTAGCAAAGTAAAAAGTCATAATCATCATTACCATTGGTATGAATTGTTCTGATGTTACCTTGTCAGCAAACCAACCCACTACCAATGCTATAACCATTATAATTGTCATTATACTTTTTAAATCAATTAATTTTGCAACTTTTTTTAATACTTCGTTTTTCATTATATTTTACCTTCTTTCTTTAATTTTTCCCAATGATCATGAACATAGCTATTACCACCATGTTGACAATAATCATCATATAGTTCATAGCAGATTAATTTTTGCTCCAATGAAAGCGCTCTTTTATCTGCTAATTCCATGAAATTTATCAAATTCGTTTTTATGTTTGATAAATTGTTTGCTTTTATTTCCTTTCTTATTGGCTCCAACAATTTGTCAAATGCATTTACTATTGTCTTTTTTAAATATGCAATAGAGCCAATTAAAGCCACTATAAATGCCAAAGTTTTTGCTATTTGGCCTAAAGTTATACTCTCCATCACTCAACCTCTTTCATTTCTTCTTCTATGTATAACTCATTTAATTTACTATCATCAAAGTTATCTGCTAAAAAGATAATAGTTGCATAATAAGGTTTATGTTCTTCTTCTGTTTTAGTAGCAGGTGTATATACATCATTAATATCTCTTATATGTTTGTTCTCATCTGCAATTAATATCTTTTTCTTTCCATAATTTCTTATCTCCATAATTACCTCCTAACTAACTGTCCAACCTTTTGCTTGAGCATTACTCAAGGCTGTTTGTCCTTCTTCTGAAGTTAACTTTGCTAAATTATTAGTTCCAAGTATAAGTTGCTGAGGTTTACAACCTTTTGTTTTTATATCATATAAACCATTTAATGTATTAATTAAACTTTGTTCTGTAAACTTGCTACTATAATTCATTTGTATTTTATAATATATATTGTTTTGTGACGCTGTAGTTAAATATGCTTTTCCTATATTTTCAAAACCACCAAAATCTGTTAAATTGTATGTGGACTCGATTGCTGAACTTATATTTGTTACTTTTTCACAATTTATTTTATTTAATTTAACCAGAGCACTACAACCTTGAAATGCACTCGCCATACTGCTTTTTGCCGTGATGTTTTTTAACCACGGTATTTCTTTTAAGTTATTTGCACCATAGAACATTTGATATAAACTAACTTCGTTACTAGGAAAAATTACTTCAGGCAACATTGTTTCATCAAATAGAAAATCTCTAAACATATATGCTGTGTTTGTACCTTCATTTACATATAAAGGACTTCTCCATTTCTTTATGTTCTGTTTCCATCCTGGATTGACATAAGTACCGCCAATTATGTTTTTATCGAAATAGTTATCTATATCTACACCACTTGTTTCAACTTTAACTATATCATAACCATCTAATCCTTCTTCTTCAGCAGAATAAACACCATTTGATGTTATAGTTTTATTTGCAACTTTTGGTACATAACCTTTTACAGTTACTTTAGATAAACCAGTATAACCGGTATCTGGTGTTATCTCTTGTACATTTCTAGTAGGAGTAACTTCTTTCTCTTGAATAATTGGATCTACATATATGACCGAATTGCTAAGTGAACCACTCAATGATCCTTTGGTGCTTAAATTACCTACAAGTTTTTGTTTTTCTTTAATCATAAGTCTGCACCCTCAGGATAAAGGATTAATTTCTTTGCACCATCATCATCGTATCCTATAATTGTTTCATCATTATTTAATTCTATTTCGTACCAATATTCCACTTGCTTATTTAACATTTCACCTATTTTCATATCTTCACCAGATACATCTATTTCTACACTGGTAGAACCTACGATAGGAGTAAATATCTTTTGTAAAACCGGAGGTTTATCCATTTCTTTCTTTCGATATATAGAAAATTTAATCTTATCTCCATCTTTGAATGTGTATTTATCACTACCATTATCAATATCGAAATCAATCAAAAGTCTATCACCTCTGTTGATACGAATTTCTTTATCTACTATTTTCATTTTATTACTTCCTTTCTATTGATCTGTTGATTTTGTATAATTCAAAATAATATAAAAAGTCCAGTCTTTTCCCCAACCACCATTTGAATAAAATTTAACAACATTTTCTTGCTTTTCTATCCAAACATCGATTTTATCACTAACATTACCGTTATAGCCTACCATTGGAACAGTTACTATTCTAAGAGCATTAATGGCAAATCCATTTTCAATCCATATTTTATCTAGATTATCAATATTATAAGCTATACTTTTTTTTGTGTTTCCAGCAAGTCCAACACTGTTTAACACTTTTCTATATATTGGTTTACCATCTATCCATCTTCCAATTACTATCTCATTTGTAGAATATATATTACCATATCCATTATTCAAAAATGCATCTAATGTCTTTGCTTTGTTATTTGAACTCTTTACTGCTATATCATTAGCACTAATTTTTTTATTTAATCCAAATAAATTACTTAATACTTGCATAATTTTGCTTACTAACATATTAATCTCTCTATTTTATTTATAGCCAACGACCTTATATATTTTTATATAACTTATTGTATATTTATCGTGTGTAACTAAATCTACCAAACCGCATTTTCTAATTGATACATTTCTATTATCTACATCAACAGTGGTCATCATTTGTTGTGCACTAGTGCCATCATAGATTCCTAATATCAGGTTTGCACTTTGTTGATACTCATAAAAAAGTTTTACACTGCTGTTTCCGAAATTACCGTTTTTTCCATAACCAAAAAATATTTCTAAATATTCATAGTTAGAAGCACTATCGGTTAATGTAAAATTGGCATTTGTTCCATCTGGATTATCATACAAGGTAGTTTTTTTTAGATAATTGTCAAGACTCATACCTTTATTATTTGAATTTTTAATTGCTATGTCACTTGCAGATATCTTTGTATTATTTCCAAACAAATTTTTCAATACTTTCATAAAAGTTCGCATTATTCAGTCCTAATTCATTGGAATAAGTACTAAATAATACTCCCTCCAATCATGTTTAGAGAGATTATCGTTTTTGTTAGTAAACGACCCCCCCCCTCATTAACTCATAGTTTACTTTTTTCATTTTACATCTCCTTTTCTTATTCTTGCCAATCTTCCTCTGCTGTGAAGTAAAGAACTGGGTAATCATTTAAATAAGCATTACCATATACATAAACTTTGTTATCACCAACAAAAATAGTTTCTCTACCTTTTTCCAAAGATACAACTTCTTTAGCAATAACGAACTTATCTTCTAATGATATTTCAAATTGGTATTCTTCCTCATAATTAAAAGAAGAACCCAGTGATAGATTGGTTATTTTGAATGTATTATCAGTAATAGTAGGAGTTATACTTCCACCATCAATCCAATCAGTTTCACCTGATTTCCTATATTTAAAACTACCACTAAGAGTATTAGCAGTAGTATCAGTAAATGAACCATTATAATAAGCACCATTACAATTTAGAATGGCCTCATTTGAAGTACCCTCTGGTCTTGTTATTGATATAGTATTTATGTGTAACTTAATATAATCGATCATATCTAACTCAACATCTGATGAGCTAGAATATCCTCTACTATCAGTAGCAGATACAGTTACTTTGTTTGAGCCAATGCTATCAAAAGTATTCTCTTGTAAATTTGAAGTTTGACCATCATTCAAATTAATAGAATAATTCTTAATAGTTGAACTCTTTTTAGCGGTAGCAGACACTGTTACTTTCGGTTTAGATATATACTTAACGAATTTAGTATTACTACCAGTTATACTCGTAACACTTGTATTAGTATCAATTATGGTAGCAGTTACATCAGGCTTACACACACTTTCTTTAGCATACAAGTTAAAACTTGTGGATTGTGTATCACCTATTTGTGTATCACCATTGTAGGTTGTACACAAAATATTGCCTTTTATTTCTTTAGCATCAGGAATTAATGCATATATTTTATCTTCAATTTCACTGGTTTTAAACTGTATCGTAGTTTCACTAGTTTTATCTTCAATATTTCCCACCAAATTTTTAATTTTGTAAGTAACTCTGCTTGTAAATGATGATGCTTTTTTGTCTATACTGATGATGGCATTATCACCAATATAAGGACTACTGCAAGCAACACCGCTGGCTCTTGGTATTCTAGGTAAGTCTGCACTACCATATGCTGTATTACTCCAACCCCAGTTTGGAAAACTAATTGAAGCGGCACAACTAACACTTTTTGTTCCATCATTGTTGTGATATACCCAACCCTCAGTAGAAACAGATACGCTTTCTCCTACACCAGTTGGTCTAGTACATCCGGAGCTTTTATAATCAGCACCAGTTCCACTTACACCAATACTACCTTGATCATCTCGTATGTAACTTGCTTTATCGTAATAACTTCTTGCATCATATACTACATAAGTTCTATTATTTGCTATATCTTGTTCTGTGTACCTTGCATATATTCTTACATATAGATTACCGCCACTGCTACCAATATAGGCTTCTCCTAACCTTTGAAAACTTGTTGTTAATGTTGCCATATATTACACCTCCAAATCTTCCAAATCTTCAATTAATTCTTTCAAATGGAATATTTTCGTTCCTTTTTCACCGTTTTTAGTAGATTTAATGAACTTCAAATATCCTATTTGTGCGGTTCCAGTAACTATGAGTTTTTCTATGCCGGAACCTTTATTGTTGAAGATTGCATTTAATTTTTCGTAGTTATATACTTTTATACCTCTGTTGTCAAGCAATGAATTATTTGCATCATTAGATGTACCTACAGATAAACCTTTAGTGCTAAAACTAAAATTCATATCAGTAATCTTGCCTTCAAGTGTTTGAATAGTACCATTTTGAGTATCTAATGTTTTTTGTACATTTTTCATAGATATATCAAAATTGTTTACTGTTTGGGTAACCTCTGATTGTTGTTCTTGCAAAATACCTATGCTTCTACCTTGTTCATCAACAAGTGAAGTTGTATTTGTCATAGTAGTATCTAACTTATCAACATTATTTTTTATCTCGGTAACAGTTCCGCTTAATATAGTAAGATTTTCTCCTACCTGATTTGCTTTAGTATCATCAGTATATTTAGTAGCAATTATCCAGTCATTTTCTTCAAATGTTTCATCCTTTGATTTAGTGGTTTGGCATCTATATAATTCTTCATCTTTAATCCATAAATCTCCGCAATCATAAGGTGTTGTTGGCTCAACCACAAAAACTCTTCTCTTACTATCTGCGGTATCTTTAGCATTATTTGCTATTGCAAGAGCTTGAGTAACATCATTGTCAGTAATTTTTTTCCAACTATAAACATCATTATCAAGTGAGTATCTATAGGCATAACCAGTATCTTTATCATAATAAAGGTCTCCTAAGTGATTATTTTTTTCATTATCAGTAGTCCAATTTTTAGCAGGTTCATTACCATCAGTAGGAACTCCAGAATAAAACCAGGTAGTAATGTTTCCATCTACCTGGTCTTGAAGTTCTTTTAAGTTCTTTCCTGTTGCAATGACAAAGCCATTTAATTCGTTTTCTACTTTATTAAGTCCTTTTTTTTGCAATTCATAGTTTTCTTTTAGTGTCAAAATATCATTGAGGTTATACTTTCTTTCTAAGTCTTCTGGTGTTCGTAACTTATTTATATCTCTTTTATTTATCATTTTGTATACACCCTACCATTTCTTACTTTGAATCCTAGTTCTTCTAACTCTTTGGTCTTTTCTTCAACAGATATGTTTTTAGAGTTGATAGTATTAATTATATCCTTATCATAACTAGTAAATCCGATAGTCTTTAGTATTACTTTTTTATCATAGGAAGAACAATCAATATTATTAACATATTTAACTATTTGGTTGTCGTATTGCTTAAAACTACTATATTCCATTTTAATAAACATTGCTTTTTGAGGAATACTAAGATTTAAACTATTAATATACTTAATCACTTTATTTTTTCTAGAATTAGGTACAGTCTTGCCATTTGTATAATAATCACTCTCAAATGTTTCAGAATTAAACTTTATGTATTCTTTAATTGGTATGTTTGATTGTACCAAAGCATTTAAAACTTTATCACTTGAATAATAATTACCATATAAATATGCTAACTGCTCATTATTCAAATCACTATCTATCAAGAATTTAGTTATACTAGCTTTTTTGGTATCTTTATCAGTATTATCAATACTTTCTTTAAATGTATAATAATCTCCTATATCTCCTATTTCAGAATATTCATATGCTTTTTGATACTTATCAGAAAGTTCTAATCCTAATACATCCTTTTTAGCAATGTTATAAGAATAATTAACTATATCTTTAACAACTTCTGCCTTATCTAAATCTGACATATTTGAATAAGATGCATTATTCAGTAATTTTTTAATACTATCTTCTATTATTTTGCCAGATGCTTTTTGATATTCTGCTTTTTCTTTACTTGTTAATTTTTCTCCATTTCCCTTAACATTGTAAGATACTACTCTAGGCATAACATTTGTCTCTCCAGTTTCTTTGTACAGCCTATATATTTCCTCAGCAGATTCACTTATATTTTCTGTGCTAACATTGGCAGGATTTAAAAATACATTAAAGATATTATTCTTTCCACCATATTTTTGTATTTCTCTGCCCATAGTATCTACTGCAGGATTTAAAGTTTTACTTACAAAAGGTATTTTTGCCTTTATGCTATTTACCGCACTTTGAATTGGCTTTCCATATTCAAATGAAGTTCTTTGAGTACCATCTACTAAATCTGCTATTTGCTTAGAAAAAGTAGGAACTGCTCTAGCAGGTAATTCTAATATTTCATTAATAATTCCAGATACAACACCATCATTATCATTAAGAACATCATTAATACTTTGCAAAAATGATTGTTCTAGCAAAATACTTCCAGCACTATCTAAAGAGCCAACTATACCTTCTAATAATGCTTTAGAATCACTACTTTTAGAATTAACTACATTAGCAGTTATTGATAGTGGAGCAGCCAAAGGTTGAGCCCAATCATAAGTAAATGATTTACCACCAATTTTAATTGAATAAGAATTAATTCCTAAAGTATTTTTTAAGAAATTGGCAGTATCTTTATCATCATCGCTATCACCACTTGTTATTCCAGCCTTCGCAAGTGCAATACCAAGTATATATAACATAGTACCAGCAGTAGCTTTACCTAAACTTTGAACAAATTCATGTTGCATAGTGGCAGTATATTGCCCATTTGCAAGCGACCTCTTTAAATTAATGCCTTTTTTTATAGTACTAACTAAACCAGCAGGCGAATAATCAACAATTGCCTTTGTTAAATTAGCAGGTGTTTTGGCAAATGGTATCAATATATCACCAAGACCATAACCGTTAACATTTAATTTATTTAGTCCTTTTCTTACACCCAAAACAAATCTGGTATAGTTATTATTATCATTCCAAGTTCTAGATAAAGCCTCTTGATGTGCTATATCTATCATTTCTTGTGTGATTTCGGTAGTATTGTTTAATACTAATTGGTTTTGTAATGAATTTTCAAAAGCCGCTTCACTAAATACTCTATCACCGACATCCATAACATAATTTAATAAAGACTCTGTTCTATTTAGAGTCCTTCCCATTAAATTTTTTTCACTAAATGATTTACCATCTGATATTTCAAATCTATTGCCTTCCATATCTTTGGTATTGATTCCTTTTTTATAGTCGTTAGTAGCCTCATAGGCTCCTTTTTTAATACCTTTAAGCATTGCTTTTACATTAGTAGTGCCGGTTGTTCTTACACCAGTTTTCTTAGCAATTAACTTATCAGCATAACTAGAGAATAAATCGCCAAAAGAATTAACTGGCATTATTAAAGCATTACCAGCAACATTTCTTACTTGAGTCTTAGGATTAAACAGCATAGATATTCTCATCCAAGATCTAATTTTTGCACCTTTTTCAGGTGGTAGTTTATCGGTCATTAATTTTTGTATTTCTGCAAGTTTAACTCTTTTATCATAGCCATCTTCCATATTTTGTACTTCTTGCATTGTATCCATTATGAATTGTACTTCATCAGGTTTTAAGTCAAAGTCTTTTCTATATTTATCTATCCACTCTTTAGATTTATTCTTAACCATTCTGTCATAAGCTTCAGATAATTCTGATTGGGCATAATAGACCATACCTTCGGGTGTCATCCTTTCCATAATATTAAATGCTTGTACTGTTTGACCAGCGGTTGTACCTATTTTTCTCATTTTTTTAGCAACCTCTACCATTGATTTATTTAAATTATCTTTTGTTACTAAATCAGTAGTATTTTGTATTCTATCTTGATATTGTTTTAACAAAATCCATCCTTCTGCTACATCTATATCTGTAAATCCTTCCTTCTTGCCAAGCCAATTAAAGGTTTCACTTTCTCCACCATCATTTATTTTTTTGAAAGCCTTTTCCAAACTTTCTTTATTAGTTACTTTATCATAATATCTAACATCTTCTTTTGAAAGTATTTCAGCCTTTTGTTCTACATTTAGCATATTAACTTTATCTTTAATGTTTTTAGCAAAATGGCTATTACCATCATTAACTTTATTTACGCTTCCTCTTTTAGGTAATATTGGTGTAGTATTAGCATCCTCTTTAGTTAATTTTGATATTTCGTTTGGATTTAAAAATTTATTGGTATTTTCTTTATCAATCTGCATATTATTAATAGTGGGTAGTATGTCAGATTTGACATTTTGGTTAGATTGTGATATATTATTTGCAGAAAAAGCAGGTTGACTGTAAGGTGGCAAGATATTAGTTTTATTACTAATGTCCCCATCGTAGTCGCCTGTTTTTTTCATTTTCTTTTCTAATCTTTGTACTCTATATTGATTTTCACCATTTTCCATTGAACGAACATCAAATTCAAGATAATATAATTCATTATTTATCTCTAAACCATCAAAATAATAGTTCCAATAATTTATATTTTCTCTATTTTTTGTTTCTCTTGTTTGATTGACCAATGTGGCATTTTCAATAATGTCTCCTAAGTCAGAAAAAACTTGTAAATGCTCTTTTATTAAACTCCTTTGGGTTCGATTATTATATATTTTTTCAATGCTTTCATTAATTCCAGATTTATTAACAACAATTTTATTGCCTGCATTTTCAAAGGTATTTTTTTGATTATACTTAATAAATATATCATTTGCCAATTTCTTCAAATCACCAATATTTATCTTATTTATATCAAAATTACTCAATTCTACAATTTCATTATTTATGTTAACATTTCCATCATAGTTGTTTCTTTCATTCATAAATATCTCTTTAACATTCGCATATTTATTTAATAATTCTTGATTAATAGGAATATTTCCTTTTGTCTGATTAATTTGTGAGACATCCATTGATAAAGTATTGTTAGATACTGCTACTCCATTAATATTATTAATCCCTGTTATATCTACACTTCTTAGTTTTTGAAGAGCATTTCCAATTGAAGCATATTGTTGTCTAGTTAAATCTTTAGTTGTAGTAAAACTCATGTCTGGTCTTACTTCGCTTACATAATTCATAGCAGCAGGCACTTTTATACCAACTTCATTTAACATTGTTTTAATGTAACTACCTTTATAACTTTCAATACTAGGATCTCCTAATTTAAAGCCTTTAATATCATTTAATATTTCAGGGTTTATTTTAGCCATATCAACCTTTATATCACTAGTAGGTATATTTATATTTGAATTATTAAAATCGTTCACAGTTGACAAAATAGCCTTATCAGAGTTATTAATATTACTTTGTTGATTATATACTGGCAAATTAATGCCACTTTGACTTGATTTTTCTTGATTAACTATATCTTGTACTGTTGGTAAGTTTGCCTCTTCTTTTATGGAAGTACTTGTACCAGTATTTTGATTTTGAATAGCATTTAATTGATTCTTAAGTTCATTCAATTCTATTTCTTGCTCACTAGTCAATTTATTTTGTTCTTTTAATGTTTCATATTCATTAATTTGTGAAGTTATCGTATCCACATTAGTGTTAACATTTGAATTATTATTAATATTACTATTAATATTAGAAATAATTGTGTCTATTTTATTAATAGTTTCTTTATTTGTAGTATTTTTCTTTGTTTCTTCTAACTCTTCTTTAAATGTCTTATATAGATTTACATCTTTATTCTCTACATTTGTATCTTTGCCAGTGGCAGTACCTATAATTCCACCTGTAACACCACCTATAGCAGCAGAATATAAAGCATCAGAAAGTACATCACCATCTAAGAAAACAGAAGCATAATCTTTAATATTGGTATTTTTATCTAAAATAAGCAATTTACTAATATTATCTAAATATTCTTGAACAAATTCTTCAGTAGCCTCACTGCCTGCATTTGCTAAAATATTTGCAATTTTAGGCTTCTTTGTTATATTAGTAAATGTTTCTTTTAGTAATTTTTCATATTCACTAGTCTTGCCTCCAGTCAATCCTTTAGTTGCACTACCGAGCATCTTACCAACACCATATTCAAGTCCAACATTAACCAAACCATACATTGTAGCACTACTAGTATCATAACCATCTGAAACTGCTTGATTGGTACTATCCACAAACATTTTTCCAAAATACATAGTAGAACCAACACCAGGTAAAGCTTGATTAATCAATGTTGATCCTGCTATTTTACCACTTTCATATAAAACATCACCAACAAATCTACCTATACCAGTTTTGTAACTTTCTTTAACCTTTTGGTGTTTCATTTGATTAAATGTAGGTAAATATTCTAAGTCACCATTTTCGTTTTTTATTAATCCACCATTATAATCAAAAAGACTTCCTATACCGCCTGTAAGTCTTCCTATAGATTTATCATACCAGCCAATATCATCTTCTGCAATTCTTTGTTTATCGTAATTATATTTAGCATAACCAACTTCATTTGATTGCTCTTCTAATTGTTTCATCTGATTTTTATATTCATTTGATTTTTTTATTTCTTGATACTTATTTTCTATGCTTTTATTTTGCCCCAATTTATCTTGACCAGCAGTTACTTCAAATCTTTTGTTTTTAGTAATTTCAGTCTGTTCTTGAATAGGTAAAATATTTCTTTGTGTTGAAAAAGGAGTTACTGTAGTTTGAACTCCCTTTTCATAAGTGTTTTTTTGTATATCTTTTTGAATATTATTTCTTTTTGATAATTGATCATTATATTCTTGTTTATAATATGAACTATTCAATTCTAGTCTATCTCTTATACTAGAATTTCTTTTTGATTTCCCAAGTAATCTCTCTCGAATACTACTCATATAATCACCACCTTATAGGCCAAACCAAGTTAATATTTTATCTGCATCTTTTTTAGTAATAGATTTATTTTTTAAACCTGCAGATATTTTTCTTTCTAATTCAGATTCAGAAATACCATTTTTTATAGTATTAGAAGTAAATATATTAGAATTAGACCAGTTATTAGCTTTTTTGCTAGATAATGCCGGACAACTATTATATTTGCTCTTTATTAAATTATTATTTGATGATGAACTACTAGAAGAACTACTATTGCCACCATCATTAAGGCTTCCACCATCTGACAAAGAACTTCCACCACCGCTATAACTAGCATTTATACTAGCCCATTTTTGAGCATTAGCAATAGCATCTTGTTCTCTTTGGTATGCCATTTGTTGTTCCCATCTTTGTTGTTCTAATCTTTGCTGTTCCTTTTGATATGCCATATTCTCATTGTATTGTCTAATTTTCTCAGCAGTTTCATTTTCATAATTAATCTGACTTTCAACATCCTTATACCTATTGTAATAATTATTATTAATCGTATTATTCCAATTCAATCTATTGTTTTCTTGATCTGATTTATAATTAAATCCTTCTAATGCAATATTTAATTTATCTTGTAATGCCTTCAAAGCATTTTGAGCTAGTGTTTCATCATTAGACAATTGTGCTTGTCTAATTGCATTATCGAACTCTATTCCAGCATCTTGCATACTCTTTCTTGCAGTACCAAGTCTATTTTGATAAGTATTATACATATCAACTTTTGAACTTTCAGCATAGCCACTATTAGATAATCCGTTGTTTACAACATTTTCTCTACTAACACCATATTTATCTACTTCTTTTTGATAATCAATATAAGATGCTTTTGCCTCATTTTGATATGCTTGTTCAGACTTTTTTCTTTGTTGCTCAATTAAATCTTTCTGATATTCAAGATTTTTGTTTGCTATATCTTTTTGAGTGTTTTCCCATCTATCAACCATATCCTGTTGGTCTTTAGTAAAGTTATTTCTTTCATTTATTAAATTGTCATAAGTTTCATTATATTTATTTAATTCACTTTGTTTTTCATTTTCGACATCTTTGAATCTTTTGTCATCGTAATTAACATCATAAATTGCCATATTTTATCACCTCTTTACATATCCACCTACAAATGACTCTAATGTATAGTTATTTAAACCAAATGGTTTAGTAGAGCCGAATTTCATTTGTAATCGTTTCCATTTCTTCTTTTTAATTCTATAAACTATGTATCCCTTAACATTGTCATAAGTATTAACCTCTTCAAAGTCGTTATTATCTGTTTTAACCTCTATTTTTATACTTTCACCTTTTACTTCAGCAGTACCACCTCTTTTATTAGTTGTCTTTTGATATTCTGGATATTTGAAATCATCATGCTTAGTAGTCCAATAAGAACTTATTTCGCCATTAGTTTTGGTTAACTTATAAATCTTATTATTACCGCATAAATAAAGCACTCCATTTTTAACTGAAGTGCAAGTAATATTGCAAGATAACTCCCAATAATACCATTCATATTCTACATTTATATTTTGATATTTTTGTCTACTATCTGCTAAATAAATTTTGTTATCTATAATTACTAAAAGATATCCTTCCCACTCTTCTAACATCATGTTCTTATAATTTGATTCTTTTAATAGTTTACCATCAACCATACTAGATCTATGTGCTAGTAATTGCTCTGAAGTAATATTTCCACTAATTGCTTCCATACCTCTATCAGAAAAGAAAACTATATCATCATTAAAGTTGATTCCAGTAGAGACACAACCTGTTGTTATGCTTGAATGTGCCGATGGATATATTTTTCCATATGTGCTATCAACAACTGGATTATGATAAAAGACTGTAGTATTTGCTTGTGATGGCTCTTTTAACACCCATAAAGCATTGTTACTAGGTATTAGTGCCTTTACCTTTGCTAAATCCATTCCCTCGTTGTAATAATCTAAATCACTAATATATCTAGGATCTTCCAACGAACTATGAAATATAGCATTAGGATAATCCTGGTTTCCGCTAAAAAATACTCTGTTATCAAATACTGCTAGCATAGTACACTTGTTAATTCTATCTCTATATCCTTGAATAGTTTTTCTGAACAATATTTCAACATTATGTTGTCCATCAGTAGTAGGTTTAGCAGGAGCAGTATTAAAAGTAATACTTCCTTCTGTAACATTTACCGTTAAGTCTTTGCCTTGAACATAAGTAAGTGTGTCTAGTCCTATAGTTACTTTAGCAGTCACAGGATAATCACTATCTATATTTTCGGTGTCTAGTTTAAACTTTGTCGTTACACCATCACCTATTCTTAGATTCTTTCTAAGTCCAGTAAGTAAATTTACATCTTGATATGTTGTTCCCTCACCAGTAGGATCTCCTATAGTAGTAGTTGGTATAGTACCTTCTACTTCTTTTATTTTAGTTCCATTGTATTCAAGATAATTTAAACCATCTTTTATATAAAATATATTATTAAATATAAATGCCTGACTTCTAATCAAGTTCATACCACTAAATATTTCAGTACCATTATCATAAAGTTTAGTTCCTGAATGGACTATTTTATGGGTAGTATTGCCTATATCATAAAAAAAGAGACCTAATATGGTATTATTGTATTCTTCTACTAATTCCATATCAGGTCTTGTTTCTATTCCAGCACTATTATTTTTGTAATTTTTCCACATATTTAAACTATCAGGACTTCTAGATAAATTAGTATCACTATTACTGAAATCAACACCTGCAAAGTTATCTACTTTTCTAGTAACTAATGCTCCACTAGGAACACCACTAGAACTACTATAAGAACTCATAAGTTTCATCTCCTTCTAGATAAATACTACCAGTATGAAATCTTGGATCTAATCTTTGTAACATTTGTTCATACCTATTTGAATAAACTTGTCCATAACTAGCAGATATATCAGATTTAAGTAAATCACCAGCCACACCATAAGGCATTATTTCAAGTACATCTGTTGATAAATCAAAAGTAAACTCACTATCTTTTGTATCAGCAGTTATTTGTTTGGGATACTTATAATAATATATCTTAGCAGTACCATCACCATAGAAATTAATAGTATTACCTATGATATCATTCTCTACCCCTCTAACGATGTTAATTTGAAATAAATCCTTTGCTATATCAGAAAAATCAATCTCATCACCTTTAGTTACTTCTAACTCTTCCTTAGCAGGTATTTTTTTTATTCTAGCAATTTCATTTTGAATCTGATTTATAACATCATTTATTTTGTTTGCTATATCAGGATCATCAGTTAATAAGGCACTTTTATCATTTATTTCCTCAATCAGTCTCAATACTTTTTTCTTCATTTCTAGTAATGTCATACTATCACCTATCCTTTTGGATTAATATCTGTATTATCTTTGTATATTTCTTTAATTTCTTTAATTTCTTTTTCCAAGTCCTTTAGTTTATAAACAGGCACATTAGGAATAATATAACCATCTGTCTCGCTCCAAATTAAAATCGTCCCTTCTGGTATTATTTGAGTTAATTTACTATACTCTATACTCTTTATTCCATCATATTCATTTTCTTTATTAATTTCAGTGGTTAATATTAAATCTTTTAAAGTTTGATGTACTGTTTTATCATCTGTATATTCATCGAACTCAGTTTCCTTAGTTATAGTTCTTCCGTAATATTGTCTTAAACTTGGCTTTATTGTAAATAATTCGTTGTTCATTATTTTTCCTCCTAATTGGTTGCCATACCTAGATTCGAACTAGGGAATGTTGCAGTCAAAGTGCAATGTGTTACCACTTCACCATATGGCAATGAAAAGAGGATTGCTCCTCTTATTTTACATCTCAGTTTTCATTATATAGATTTCTTTAGGGTTAACAATCTTAGCACCAAATACATATAATCCTTTTAATGCATCTTGGAAAGCTTTTTCTGGTCTATATGCTTCTACCTTTTCAATTTGTTCAGCAAAAGCAATAGCTTTTCCTGTTCTTAAGATGTTATAAGTTACATCATCAGTAGTAGAAGCAGCAGCCTTTTTACCAGTAGGTAATAGATTTTCAATGCAAACAAAAGCATTGTTAATCTTACCAACAGCACCTTTCTTGATTATTTCAGGATTATTTGTAGATAGTTCGGTTAAAGATTGTCTATAAGTAGTAAAGACTTTTGGAGATACTTCAAGATATAATAATTCTGATACTGGAACATTATTCTCATATAATTTAGTAAATCCTGCTTCAACACTAGCCATAGCATTACTTGCAGTTAATACAATAACTGATGAACTTTGTGCTAAAGCATCTGATGTAGCCTCTGTTGCAGTTTTTACAATAGAAGCAACATATTTATCTCCTTCTTCTTTTAATCCGATAGCAGATTGTCTTGAAGCTTCTTCCATTAAACCAGGAACTGATTGTGCTTTATCAATATCTTCAACTTCAAAATTAAAGTATCTGTATTGATTAAGTTGCAATAGTTGACTAGAATCAGTCAAACCTTCAAGTTCAATTTCTGTACCTTTAACATAATTCTTTATAGTTGGTCTAGAAACACTTAAAATCTTTACTTCTTTAGCATTCTTGCTATCCTTTTCATATTTGAAATCACAATGGTTTCTTAGAGATGTAATGGTATCCAATGCTTTTAAAATCGATTTACTCCAAATCGTTTGTTGGAAATTAGTTACAGCCATTTTAACACATCCTTTCTATATAGATAGAAATTATTTTTGAGTCATAGTCATAGATCTACGAACTGCTTCCCATATTTTAGGATTGTCAAGTTCTTCATCAGTTAATTTTCTTATTTCATCTTCTGTATAATAATCCTTAACCTTATCTTGAGCCATTGACTTCATACTTCCTATCTTTTCAACCGTTGGCTTAACAGGTTGATTTAATTTTGTATACATTTCATATACTGTTTTAATAGGTGTATTTGAATTAAATTGACTAGCAAAAGATTTAAAATTATCATCTTTTAACACATCATCTTTCACACCCAATTCTGCTAACTCTTTAACTTGTTTTTGATGAGTTAGTTCATCTGCAAGAGTGTTAAATACAACTTTCTCTCTAGGTGTCATTTTATCAACACCAATAGTGGCTAGTCTATTTGCCTCTTCTTGCATTTCTTCAAATCCTAAATCAATGATTTTAGTAGCCTCTGCTTTACCTAAAATCTTTTCATCTTCTTCAGAATATTTAGGTTTTGAATAAACAGGTATATCAATTCCTTGTTCTTTATAGAATTCTCTCATTCTTTGATTAGATTCAGAGATATCTTTAGTTCCAAGGCCTGCCTTTAATATACTGTCAGTTTCTTCATATTTGGCTAATTTATCAGAATATTGCTTTTCCATCTTCCTTTTTTCTCTTTCGATTTTCTTTGGAAGTAAAGTATTTAATCTATCATTAACCATCTTTTCTACTTCTTCTGCAGTATAAGTTTTAACTTCTTGTTTTTCTTCTTCTTGAGAAGTGGTATCAGTTAACTCTATACCTTCCTCATTTTCTTCTACTGATTGAGCTTCAGTGTTTTCAGTTACATCTGTAACAGGTGTTTGAACATCATATTCTTCGTTCATTTTCTTTCCTCCTATTTTTTTAAGTGTTTGACTTCACTATTCCATCTTCTTTTAAAGTCTTACAATGCTTGGACTATTTTTTTACTCAACTACATACCAATCTTCTGCTAAACAATCGTTTACACTTGGAACCCAAGTAGAAACACTGCCATTCACATTTTTGATAGCAAAGTAAGGATTATATTCTACACGTCCTTCTTCATTAACAAGAGTTTCAGCAATTGGTGTACATGGTGCATATGCACCTGCTGGAACGTAGTAAACAAACATACCTTTTCCATTCCAGTTCTTTCTTGCAACTTTTTTACCTTCTTTCAACTTTTCTAATGCTTCACTAAATGTCATATTTCCTCCATATAAAAAGCAATAACTATCTAGTAGCCATTGCTTGATTAATTAATTGATTTCCATATTGCCCTATACCTGTTATATCTTGCTGATTAGCAATAAAGTTATTGGCTTGCATTTTTAATTGCTGAGCCTGTGTTTGAATATCTGCTATTCTTTGCTGAGATTCTTTCATTTTCTTTATTGCCTCTTCTAACTTAGATTTAGGCATTGAGCTATCATCATCTAGTAGACTTACATATACTTCTAGTTCTGCTAGTTTTTCAGCAGTAAAGTATCCTGCTTTCAACATATTTTCCAATGATAACTCCTGTGCATATTTATCGTAAGGACTTTTAGGTGTAATGTCTATCTTTACATTTGCTTGTAGTTCTTGCAATACACTATAAGGTACTTTAACCGGTCTAGAACTTACTTCCCCAGTAGTCGGATTAGATTCTTCATAGTCTATTACTAAACCATCTGTAGCATATGTTTTCCACATATCTAACCATATTCTTGCCAATCCTTCTAAAGTTGCTTTTAATGATATTGTTTGTTCGGTTACAGGCATTTGCGATGCCCTTTGAACTGCAAGTATTGCTTTGCCACTTGCACTTTCTGGATTAACATCACCAGTAGCTATATCTCCAGCACCTGCTAATTCTCTAGTAGTAGATATTAACTCATTCATTACCTTTTCGACATCTGCACTCATCTGTGCTGGTTGAAGAACTCCAATTGCTTTTTTAACATCATCTACAGTTTGGCCATTAACTTTAATAGTACCTCCGACTTTGTCTATTGCATTAGGGTTTTGAACTTTGGATAAATCAACAATCTTTTGTGGATAAGCAGTAGTTTTGGCAGATATTAATCTTCTCATTATAGTCTTATTAATCTCTAACTGATTAGGTATTAAATATCTTACTTCCCCTTCACCTCTTGCACTACCCTCTTTTTCTTCCCAAAGCATATGCTCTAACGGATAAAGGGTTAGTCCAGTGTCCTTGTCTTCTCTAATATCACAATATCTTGTTGCTTGACTAAAATGGACTGTACCATTTTCTTTATATAGCTTAGTGATGATAGTCACCATATCATCTTTTTCTTCTCTAGAATCTTCTCCAGCCTCTTCAAAAGTATCATTATCACCAACTATATACTTTAATTTGTCCTCTGATATTTTTGATAATTTAGCCATTTCAATAGTATTAATAACTGGTTTTCTATGTTTGATTAAAATATATGGTTGGTTTTGTATGTCCGAATCATTTTCATTGCCATAATACACATCGTTTTTTGACAATATTTCAACTATTGGCAAATTTGTTTCTTCATCATAATCTACATAAATAGGACATTCATCATTAATAGCAGAATGTTTGCTTATGGCTCTGGTCTTATAATCCATATTGCTTTTTTCCCATGTTTTAGCAGCTAATTTATTAAGAAGTTCGCAAGTTTTATTTGCCACTTCTTTAAACTCTTTATTCTCAAAGTTTTCTGCACTATATACAGCCATAAACTCATTCTCGTTTATAACACATATTTTATATTTAACTATAGGTTTAATTATATTTAACTGGATAGGCTCTATTCCACTAATCTTTAATCCAGCCCACTGATTGCCATTGTACATTCTATAATTCTTATCAGTATCTGAATATAGATTCTTTAGTCGATTATAGTTTCTACCTTTTTCATATAATTCCCATATATCAGTTTCTTTTAATTCATTTAAATCCATCTTGACACCTCCTAACTAGGTATATCTTTCTGTCCTAGTCCTGTTCCATCATAGTTGTCAATATTAGCCATCATAGTATCATAGGCATCTTGTTTCTTCTTTTGTTCAAAAGTTTCTATTTCATTTCTAACTATCTTAACAGGATTAATTTCTGGTATTTTTATTTCTTCTTCGTTCTTTAACTTTTGACCATTTTTAAGTCCTAAAGTATAAGATAAAATTATAAAAATGCCAAATAAAAAAAGTAATGCTAGTGTTTCCATTACTTATCACCTTTTTTTGTTTTCTTTTTAGGTTTAGTTTCTTCTAATACTTCCTCTATCGTTTCAGTTATTATCTTATTAGTTTCTTTCTCTCCAATTAATTCATTGCAAGTTTCTCTTAACTTTCTTAACATTTTCTTTTTCATTATACAATCACTATCTCCTCTCCATAATCAGCCTCTAGTGGCTCTTCTGACTTGAAATTGAATGCTTGGCTTACTTCTATCGGCTCAACATCAAATATTACTTGTGCTCTTGAATAATAGGCTATAGCAAGCCCCATAACCAAATCATCATGGGCTCCTTGTTGTGCTTCTGGCCTTCCCTTTTCATTTCTGACAAAAGTTAGCATCTCTTCAAGTGTTAATTTATCATTTATTAGTTCAACAGATTCACGAACTATTTTAACTAGTTCTGCTATTATAACAGGTCTTGTTAATGAAGTGGTCTTAAAGCCATAAGACTTGTCCATTATACCTGTATATCTATCTTCTTTCTCCCTTACGAACATATTAGGATAACCTAACCTTACTAGTTCTTTATTAGGAAAACTACTAAAGTTACTTTCAATACACATAAGAGCAGGTATTACTACACCAGTTTTTAAGTTTTTATTAGCATAATACCAACCTAAACAATACATTTGCCTTACATATAGATCCTCATCCATTTGATGTCTTAGCCTTGCAACTTGTTTGCCAGTTTTTGCATTAAGTACATGCCCAGTAAACCAGTCAGAGCCATCACCAGCAGTATCACCACCTATGCAATATTTGTATATGTTAGGCAATTCATATAGTTCTATATAACCATTTTCATCATTTACCCATTTTACATCAGTAATCTTCTTTCCAATAGGCATTGTATCATCATATTTATATTCAAAATAACCAGTCTTGATAGGTCTAGTTATTTCTTGCAATCTTCTGCTTACTGCTCTCGCATCAAATACAGTCTTTCCTAGAACACCCCATTGACCTAAGCAGTACACATTATAATAATACTCATCAGTATACTTATAACTTTCTAGTAACTTCTTATAATCTTCATCTAAGAACTTATTATCCTTATATGTTGTATGTACTATAGTTAAATTATCTCTTGGTACATCAAAGAACTTCTTTTTTAGCCAATGATTAATATCAATCGGATTAAAAGATATAACTATTTGCTTTTTAGTTCCTTTACCTCTTAATCTGACATCTAATTGATTGAAATCACTTTCTAGTATTTCAGAAGCTTCTTCTATCCATATATCAGTAAGTTCACCTTTGCTAAAAGTAACTGATTTTAACTTTTCAACATCATCTAGTCCACTAAATATTATTTCATTGCCATTAAGTAAACACTTTATTCTTAGATCACTTTCATTTATTTTGAAGTGCATACCTAAATGCCATTTATTAATAACCTGCTTGAACAAAGCAAATGTACTATCTCTATTACTCTTACCAGTAGCACGAACTGTTAATAAGTTCATTAATTTTGAATTAAGTATTTTATATATGTATCTTTCAACAACGAAAAAGGACTTACCACTACCAGCACCACCATAAAATATCAAATATCTATCTGTATTGCCAAGATATGGTATATATACATCATTAAATACTTTTTTCGATATTTTTATGTTTACTTCCATTACTCATCAGTCAATTCTATATTTATAGTTACTCTCTCGTTGCTTGTTGGATCACCTTGAGCCAAAGCTCTCTTGTCATACATAGTTCCTATGGCTGTGGTAATTTCACTTAATCCATTTATTTGAAGTTTATTTATTCTTTTAATCAAAGCTTTCTTTTCGCTAGTATTAAATTCTTCATTTTCCATACTCAATGCTTCTTCTAATATTTCTTCTAGTTCTTCTTGCTTTTCTAAAGCAGTATCTAATCTTTTTTCAAGTAAATTAGTTGCTTTATCAATAATTTGATTTGCCTTTTCTACGAACTCATCTCTTTTTTTACCGCATAGTATAGCAAAATCTTCATTATCTTTGTTATCTGCTATTACCTTCCTAACAGTTGATTCTGGAACATTCAAGTTTCTTCCTGTTTCACTATAATTTCTTGTAACAGCATAACTAAGCATTATTTTGTATATCATTTCATTATTAAGCTTTTTACCTTTAGCCATCTTCATCACTTCCTATTTTTATACAAGTTTGCCTTCTTGTTTTTCTTTTTACCCCTTTTTGGTGTTTCTCCTTTGCAAAACAAATAATCACTACAAGTTTTGCAAGTATTATTCTTCATACACTTTTTATAGTTCATACTAATCAACCCTTTTTTGCATAATAAAAAGACACTAATGTGTCCATGTTCTGATTACATACTAAATGAAAAAGATAAATATCATTTAATAGAGTAAAGGAGGTATGTAATCTCGTATTAGTAGGTACTATAGAATAGATATAAACGAATTTGAATTAAATATCACTTGCAATTAATAATTAATCCTGTAAAAGTATTCTCACAGCATAGTCATTATAAAATGGTTCTTTTACTTACCAAGTAATGCCAACGTTATCTATGCTTCATATTTATATATCTATTCTATACTACCTACTAATAGGTAGTGTGAGGTATAATATGTGAACTATATATTATCACAATATCATTGTATACCTAGATTTGTCCGATTTTGTCCGAACTTTCATTTTTATATAATTTTTTCTTCATTTCTGAAATATAATCATATACTTGTGTTTTACTATAACCAACTAATTTATGAAATTTATACACAGATCTATGTTCTATCCATCTATAGATGTATATTTTGTCATATACATCCCCTTCTTCTTTCATTTTGATTAACTTCTTCTTAAGCTCATAATTTAGCATATCTCGTGTATTTCTACTTTGGTTAATCAATTTATCAACTTCATCTATTTCACTCGTGTAGTTAATTAAATTAGTGTCTGGTGAAGTATTTATGGTTACCATAACTTCTTTAGGCTTTACCGCCCCTGGCATTACAGATAATATTAATTCACTTTTCTTTTCTAATGCTTCGTTATAGTTTCTCTCTGCTTTTTTGAATTGCTTTAACAGCTCATTGTATTCTATATACATTTACTTCCCCTTTCCATAACCTTATTCCCCCTGATATTGTTAATCATTTCTAATCATATTTCTTTTTAATAAGCATACAGCTTGTTTTAATTCACAATCATGAGTTAATTGTTTATAATATTTTTCACTAGTTTCTACTATTCCTATTATCTTTACTAGATCATAATCATTTTTATTTCCTACTATTGCATAATCTCCTACTATTGGTTTCAATTGCAGATGAGATATATCCCAGTAAAAAATAGCACCATTGTTTAATTTTCCTAATATTAACTTCATTATTTACCTCCAAACATCATTTCTTTGCAACTACCATATTGTGTTTTATCTTCATACCACTTCACTGCTATAACTTTAGCTCCAACAAAACAAATCGGTTCTCCCATACCACCGCTTCTATTTTCTTTATCTGTATATTGGCAATTAGAAGCAGTTCCTATATTTCCATTTAAATCTTCATACTCAAATATTTTTGAACCTTCATAGCAATTATTAAATGGTAACATTATTAATATGATTAAAATAACACCTATAATGAACGCGACAATGATTAATCCTAACCATACAATAATATTCAAAAGTATACTTAAAATAGGATGTTCTATATCAAAACTACCACTTTTATATCTTCTCATTGTTTATTACCTCCAATTCTTCATCTATATCTTTTATTTGCTTTGCAAAATATTCAGTATAAAATTTATCTTTAAATTGTTTTGCTAGTTTATATTTTTCTAAAAAAGATTGTCTTATTTTTAATAGTTCTCTTCTTCTTTGAGGCTTCATTATCTACTTTTCCTTTCTATTTTTAATTCCAAACTACAATCAAAACATAATAATTTAATTCCCAAAAAATAGACTATTGTTTTATGGTCTCGTATATATTTTTTGCTTTCGTTTTCTCTAATAAAAGCAATTACAAAACCTAAATTGTATTTATCAAATTCTAATCTTGGTGTTAATTTTATCATCTAATTCTTCCTTTCACTTTTTCTTCTTGGTATATCTCTAGCACCCATTTCAAGTTAAGTAAGGCACTCTTTACTGCTTCACTTGCTGGTAAACTTAATAAATAATTTATTTTTAATGATATCTTTTCTTCAAAGGTTAATCCTTCGTAATTTATATTTATATCTTTCATAATTCCTCCTATTTTTCTGGCATTTCATACACATAAGAACTTAAATAACTGCTATAATGGTCTTTAATTACTTCTGTTTTGCTTTTATTCATTATTTTTGAGTTAAATTCTATATACTCTTTTGGGTATATTATTCTTTGTATTTCACCCAAAATTTCAATTGCTCTTTCTTCTGTTTCATATTCTGCCAACTTATGATTATGCCCTGATATGGTTAATCCTAATTTCTTATGATTTTCATAAAAAGGAACTTCCATCCATATTTGATTATCCATTATCCATAAAGAATTAACTTTAATTAAATTTTTTTTATCTTGGCTTCTTATCCATAATTCCATTACTTTTCCTCCTTATTCAACATAATCATCATAAATTTTTACAACACAATCTATTTTTTCATCTTTTTCTTTGTAAATATTAATAGTAGTTTTGTCTGTATCAATAATCAATGAATGATAAATTTTTAATAATTCTTCAAGAGTGTTTATTTCTTTGACTTCTCTATAATCCCAATCACTTGCTTTTATTATTACTGCTTTCATTACTTTTCTCCTTTTAATTTATTTACTTCATCAATTAATTCATTGATTCTATCAGCAAACATTAAATCACTCTTCGAATAACTTAATTTTTCACCTGTAGCATTTGCTACATATTCTGTATTGAAGTCATCAATTAAAATCTTTATTTTTTCTATCTTTTTATTTTCTTCTATTATTTCTACTTCATTATTTATAAAAAAACCTGTCTCCTTTTTAAATAAATCTTGAAATAGATAAATATATTCTTCATCAATATCATTTCTGTAATAATCTTTTGCAACTTTATCATATTCCCAAACATAACCTTTATATTTTATTTTTTTTGGCATTTTTTCGCCTTGCGATATTTTTACCAATAAATCTATTATTTTCATTTTTCATCAAATCTCCATTCTACATAACTTTTTAAATACCTTATTGTTATTGTTATTTTATGACTATTAATTTCTAATATAGTCCATTCTATTTGCCCTATATAATGAGTAGTTCCTTTTGTGTTTGATAATATGTCATCTATTATTGAGCCAATTGTTAAATAATTTAAACTAGTATTATTTATTATTTTCATTTAATTAACCTCATTTTCATAAATATTTCCTATTACTTCAATTCCATTTGGAGTTACTAGATGTACTTGGTCTTTATTTTTGATAAATTCTGCATACCAGCCGTATTGATATGTATTACTAATATATTTTTCTTTCCAATCACTCGTTTTATATTTTCCATATTTTAAAACAAATAAATCATCTTTATCGCTAATTTCATTGCCTTTACAAATATCGCCCTCATAAATTTCTACACCATTTTTATCTTTTAGTCCTGTGTATTGCATTAAATCACTAAACCATTCTCCTAGACCAGTTTGCATATTATGATAATAGCCATTTCCTTTTTCATCAAAATATATAAAATCATGTGAGCTATTCAAATATCTCATTTTTTTTAAATCTTCATCATATACTCTAAATTTTATTTCTCTATTCATTACTATCACTTCCTTCTAATTCTTGCATTTTATTTAAAATCATATTGCACACAATTATTTCTGCTTGTGTAAATGTTTTTCCATATCTTTTACCATATGATTTTTCAAATTCCTTTAATTTAGTTTCTTTTATATATTCTTTTAATTCATTCCAATTATCTTTTAAACTTCTTACATATACTTTAACATCATCAAATAATGTATCTTCATCTAGCCCTAGTGTTTGTGTTATATCTTTCATTTCTAGTCTAAATGTTTCTTCATTTGTTTGAGTTACTAATAATTGTTCTTTTAATTGTTTATTTTCATGTTGTAATTTTTCATAATTTTTTATTATAGTTAGTAATTCTTTTTGAAAATTATCATCAAGTAATATATTCATATGTCTTAAAGAACCTTGTCTTAGCAATGATTTAAAATGTTTTATTTCCTCTTTCATTTATTCCACCTCTTTTAGAATATCAAAAGCATTATTAACTAAATCTTCATTTTCACTATTTTGTTTTTCATCAGGTGTTGAATAATGTTTATAATTGCCTAATAATTCTATTGCTTTATCAATTGCTCCTTTTTGTTTTTTATTTTGTTGTTGTAATTGTTCGTAAGTTGGCTCATTATCCTGTCTTACAATAAACGATACATCTTTAGATAAATCAGCATATGAAATCCTACAACCAAGTATTGTTCTATTAACTGTAATTTTATCTTTTATATCTATTAAATTATTGTTTAATACAACTTCTAATCTATCAATTAAGCATTCATTTCTCATTTTTATTATTGCTTCTTCTATTGCTCCAAAAATATGTTCATCAGGTTTAATATCATCAACATTAATATCAAAGGCTCTCATTTCTTTTTTAAAAACTAATTCTTTATTCATCCTTCCACCCCTTTATCATCATAATTAATCCAATAATTGCTCCTATACCAATAACTCCCCAAAATATTAATGGCATATATAATATAAGCATTTAATCCTCCTTCTTATTCCAGCCTAATTCTTCTACTTGTTTATTTATGGCCTGTAGTTCTTTTGCACTAACAAAAGTTGCCATATGGCAATCATCTTCAATCATAATGCTATTGCCATAAGCAGTCATTATCAATATTGCCCCTTTCTTTTGCCTTTTTAATAAAATCATCTGTATTAGTTATAAAATAATATTTTCCTATCAGAAAGAACAATCTTATTAAAGGTATAAAAGATAATAATAAATAATCTATCATAGTTTTTATATTTCCGTATATTTTTGAGTTATCATTCATCTCTTTTCTAAATTTATCTCTAGCTTTTATAAATTGTTTTCTCATCAATATTCCACTTGCCATATAAACAATGAAATATATTGACACTGTACTTAAATAAAACTTAAGCATTATTTATCACCTACCTTTTCCGCTATATCATCAAAGAAATTTTGCTTATTTAATTCTTTTACTTTTCTTACAAAACTAGCATTTGATTTTGGAATAACACTAGGCTTTTCTTTGTTATAATAATTTACAACATCATCACTAATATAAATGGTTTCGTTTCTGATGCTCCTTGTTATATTTAAAGCAATTCTAATCAGCGTATAGTCCCAAAAACCAATATTCATCCCCGATATTTTTTGTTTAGTAGTATTATCTTTAATTTTTAGCATCATTCTTCCTCCTTACCACTTATAAGTCCACATCAAGTAAAGAACTAATATGCTTGCCATAGCCATTCCTAAAAAGAATATAGTTATTAGAAATATGCACACATTTTCGCACTTTGCTTTTCTTTGTGCTTGTCTGTATTGTATTTCTTCTTTATTTAATCTTTTTTTTGGTATCCTTTTCTTAATTTTTGGAAATTTTTTTTGTAATTTTTTTATTTCTTTTTCAGTTAATTCATTTGGTTTCATAATTTTCTAATCCTCTCTGGTCTACTATTTTTATCCATAGATCCATTTCCTAAAGTACAACCATACTTTTTAATTTGGTAGTTTTCTATTTTTACAACTAACCTATCCAAATACTCGAAATCACCATGTAACTTCTTAAACTTTGCTCTAAACATGCTCGAATTAATCATTGATTTATCTTTATAAAGGTTGAAGTAGAATTGCAACTTAAACTCACTCTCGTTCATCTTCTCCATCCCCTTTATTCTCTAATTTTTCCTTTTCCATATCCAACGCATCAGATAATTTCTTTAACTCTAATATTGAATAATCATATCTAGTATCTTTCATGTGAGATATTACATTTATTCTGTGAGGTAAATATGTTTCTACTAACTCTAGTATTTTATTTCTACTTTCAAGAAAGGTATTTCTCTGTTCCATCTTGTCATATTTTCTTTGAAGTATTTTTAGTCTTTCTTCTGCAAGGTTTTTATCTCTTTTTAGTCTTTCTATTTCTTTTTTATTTTCTGCTAATTCTTGAACAGTTCCAATATCTAATATTTCCCCTTTCATTTCTTCCTCCTCTATTTTTACTACACAATAACCATTTTTACATCTTTTTTTGTGTGTTGGTGTTGTATAAAAAGTTATTGTTTCAACTCTTACTTTTAGTAGTTCTGCTAATTCTTTTTTTGTTCCGATTCCAACAAGCTTTTCTCCTTTGTATAAAGCATACTGACTATTTCTTTTCATACAATAGTTCCTCTAATTTTTCCATCGTTTCCTTTAAATCTAAAAGTTGAGGAGCAGTTTTAAGTTGTTTACCATTTTTTAGCATTGATAAATATTTTAATGCTTTTTTTATAATAACACTGTAATTCCCCATTAACACCACTCCTCTACTAATCTCTCTAATTCAATATCATCTTTAGTTTTTATGCCTAAGTTTTTAGCTTCTTGTACAACACCTTCAAGTAATATACTCATTTCTTTAGTATCATACTCGCTACTGCCTTTATAAATCTTATACCAATCAGCATCTTTGCCATTTAACTGCTTACTGCACTCATATTCATAATACTTAGAATATCCGCTTGGATTGTTTCCTTTTGGCAATGGTATCATTATAGATTGACCATATGATTTAAGCATATTTTCATATACTTCTTCCTTTGAAAGCCTCATAATATTTCCTATTTCAGTTACTAATTTCCAAAGATAAGCATTTGCATTTAAACTTCTCTTTTCTCTATGCTTATCTATTTTTACATCGTAGATAGTATCTTTATCTAATCTAAATATTAGTGGTAAGAACTTGTCTATCTTTCCAGTATCATCTATCATAAAAATCACCTTTCATACATTTTGCTAATCCTTTTTGCCCACAACTATTTAAATATCTTTTTAAAAACGTGAAACGTTCTTCATCCATCTTCATTGTTCCATCGGTTATTGCATAAACAAGGTTATATATTAAGCTTCTTGGATCATTATAAAATAGCAATCTCATATCAGTTATATTATTTTCTTTACCATCAACAATATTATTCCAATATACTTTTGTATGATTTTCATCTCTTTCTTTATTTAATTCTGATATAGGTCTGTTACATTTAAAACTTCTGCATATTTTCGGCCTGACATTATATATTTTGCATTCTTTTTTTTCTCTGTCATAAAAACAACATTGTAAATTTATATTATTTTCATTTTGAAAAAATTCTGGTGCAATTTGATTTTCTTTGATATAATTTCTTATTTGTTTTTCTTCTTTTCTAGTAAGTGGTATCATAGCCGAGCAACAATTCCCACATCTGCTGCAATTACCACATTTATCACAATAATTTTTCATTTTCATTTCTCCTAAAATGGTAAATCATCATCATTAATTTGTACTTCGTTTCCGAAGCTAGCAAATGGATCGTTTGCTGTAGGCATACTATCAATTTGTTCAGTAGTTATTGAGCCAGGTTTTACTGGTGGTTCTTCTAGATTGTTTACACTATCATTACTACCTTTACTATCAAGAAAAGTAACATTTGATACAAACACTTCAGTAACATATACTTTCTTACCATCTTTATCATCATAATTTCTAGTTTGTATTCTTCCCTCTACTGCCACTTGATTACCTTTCTTTTGATATTTAGAAAGATTCTCCGCTAGCTTGTCCCATACTACACAATTAATAAAATCTGCCTTTCTTTCACCATCTTCATTTGTATATGGTCTATTTACCGCTATAGTAAATTGACATACTTCTCTTTTTGTGTTTTCTGTCATTTTAAGTTCAGGATCTTTAGTTAATCTTCCAACTAATATTGCCTTGTTCATTTCTTAATTCCTCCTAATAATTTCATTAATTTATCTTTAAATTCTTCCCTTTCATTGATGTAAACATATTCTCCACACCAACTACATACCAAATCTTATGTCTTTTCCTATTTCATCGTAGTCTGGCTCACAAACAATTTTCTTCCTTTTAAGTGCTTTTTTTAAACTACTAATTTCAGTAAGCAAGTCATCAATAATACATTCTGCACTTTCAATTGAAACAAAGCCATCTACCGATTCATAGTCAGTAAGTGTTATTTCCTCTATCTTATCTATCTTTTCCTGTCCTAATTTCATTCTTATTCCTTTCCTTATGCTCGTGCATAAATACATATTCTGAATTATTTCCCATATTATTCATTAACCATTCAGATGTATATTCTTTTGATAAATGAGTATTAATAACTCTACTTTCATATATTTCATTTACTGCTCTACTATGTAATTCTTCCTTATTTTCATAATTACCTTCAACTAGGTACAAATCATAGTTTTTTGCAGTAATACCTTCTAATGTTTTAGTATCAGTCATATAAATTATTTTTTTATCATTGATAAATACTCTGTATCCACAATTAGGTACATCATGATATAACTTAATTGGCATTATTTTTAATATTCCATAATTATATTTCTTTCCAATTTCTACTACATCAATATTTTTTTTATTCACTCCACATTTAACTAAATCTTCTACTAACCACTTACAACATACAAATCTTAATGTTGGTCTTTCTATTGCTAATTTAGATATAGTTTTTTTATTAAAGTGATCTTGATGAATGTGAGTGAGAAGGACTATTTTAAGCTGCTTATAACATTCATTTAACTTTTTAAAAGACACTCCACAATCAATTAAAATAATACCTTCTAACACTGTAGCATTTCCATCCGAACCAGTATTAATAATCTTATAGTTCATTCATATCTACTTCTTCGGCTGATACTTCTTCATATTCAGCATCAACTACTTCTTCCTGATTAATTATTGGTTCTTCTTTTATCTCAGGTAAATCTAGTTCATTCATTTCTTCTGCTTCATACATACCTGCTAAATCTTCTACAAAGGCTTCTCTTAATGCTCTTACTTTGGCTACCTTTTCAATCATAGTAGCAGGTTGCTTAGTCCAATTTGCATTAGGAGTACCATCACTCTTTTTTTGGATAACTTCCTCTAAAGCAACACTACAATAAATTGAATTTTTCCAATCTTTTCTGAACACTTCAGCCCAACCACCAACTAATGTTTCATTAGGTAGTTTAAATGTTCCTTTTCTTTCTTTTTCTTCACCAGATTCAGTTAGTATAATTATTCCTGACTTCATACCATCGTATTGGTCGTTAAGAACTGCTCTTTTTAAAATTGCATCTTTACCTACCACGATACTAGCTGGTTGCTTATTAGAATATTTAATTAAATAAGCTTCTCTTAAAAATGGATTTAATTTTCTTACTTTGCAAAGTTCAGTAAACATTTTAAACTCTGGTAAAGTTATTTTTGCATCCGTACCTACTATGTATTGTTGTACTATTGTAGGTGTAAGTTTTATTTCTTGTCCTTCTACTTCGTATTTTACGACTATTTCATTATTTGAATTGTTCATACTCTATACCTCTTTCCCTCATTACATTAACTAAAAACGATAGGTTTTCTCTTGTTGAAGTTGCTTTAAATTTTATAGTATATAACTTTTCTTCCTCATTTGGTGCTGATAGTTCTTTTTCTACCTTTTCAATAACTTTTTCTTCTTGCTTTTGTTCCTCTTGTACTATTTCGTAATCTTTTTGTACTTGATTTAGTATTACATGTCTATCATTTACTTCTTTGATAGCCAAAGACAAGTTTTTATTTTTTAGATATTCAACAAGTATTTCACTATTGTGTTCCATAGTGTTTATTGTTTCAATGTCTCTTTCGACATTGTCTACTTTTTCAATAATTGCATCTTTGTATTTTTTTACCAATGCTCCTTTATCAGTTAAACCATCTAAACCAATTTGTAAATTAAGTTCTTCAAATGATAAGTAATTATCTTTGATAACTGTCTTGGAAGCTTTATATTCGTTAAAATAATCAATTGCTAATTTTTTAGCCTTTTCTTTTAAACTATCCTCCACTTCATCAATTTTAGTTTTTAATGTTAAGTCTGCTTGTTGATATTTTGACTTTATTTCTGCCTCATAAGTTTTATTAAATAAATCATAAGGTTCATTGATTTTTTCTTTTATGTCTTTTCTTTGTCTTTCAAAATCTTTAAGTTCTGCTCCTAATTTAGTTCTTAGTTCTTTGATAGACTTTCTTGTATCTTCACTGCAGACTAATGAATTTAAGTTTAGATCTTCAAGTCTTTTATCCAATTCTGCTCCAACTTCTTTAATTTTTTCAGTTATTTTTGGTAATTGTTCTACTACTGCTATTTGCATTTCTTCTTTCATTCTTTCTACCTCGCTTTACTTTTTTACTAATCAACTATTATTTGACTATCGTTTTCTTCATCATAATCTTTTGGTCTTGATGATAAAAAACTTATTTTTTCTGCTACTACTTGTAAATCATTTCCAGATAATCTTGCTAGTCTGCCTTTAACACCAATTACATCACCTTGCTTACAATATTCAACAGTACTTTCTGCTACTTGTCCAACTAAATTAACTGGAATAAAATCTGTTTCATATTCTCCAACATCATTTTTAAAGTTTCTTGATACTGCTAAGACTATTGTTGTAGTCTTTCTACCGTTCTCTGTTTCTTCTAATATAGCTCTTTTAACTAAACGACCTACTAAAACTAAATTATTCATTTTATCATACCTCTCTTCTTTATTTAAAATCTTTTAACAAATCTTCCAATTCTTTTTGGGATTCTTCCAAAACCTCTTTTTTTATGTCCTTATCAAACCAATCAGGAGTGATAGGTACTTTTTTCTTTTTATTTTCATTTTGACATTCTTCAAGGATTTTAAAGCCTTTGTTTTTCCAAGATGTCAATATACCCTCTAGATAACTAAATGTTCTGACATTGTTATCACAACACCGCTTAATAGCATATTTGATAATGTCATCAGTAAAAACTTTTCTCCACTCATCAATCTCTTGTGCCTGAATGGATGAAATTAAGTAGCCGAAGTTGGCTGAAAAATAGTTATATATACTATCATCATCATTCTTATTATCATTTTTATTATCATTCTTATTATCATTCTTATTATCATTCTTATTCTTATTAGGGTTTTCAAAAAAACCATTCGCTTTTTTCGGTTTTTCTTTTTCTTCGGTAGCATTCTTTTTAGGTCTACCACCAAGTTTGCCATTTTCCTTATTTTTTAAGCATTTTTCATTATATTTATCAATATCTAAAACCATTTGGTTTTTAATAAAACCGAACGGTATTTTAATGTCATTATCGATTTTAGGATCATTTCCAAGTGCTAATTCAAATAACGCACGATATAACTTTCCTAACTGCTCATTATCCATTTGCTTTACTACTTCATAGTGTGATAAATAAAATATAACGCCTCTCATTGCTACCTCCATCCTACCAAAATCCCCTATTTGACAAAAACCATACAATTTGCTATAATTATGTATGTAAAAAGTTGACACGAACTTTTTATTTTTATTATTTATCTGCTAGTTGTGTTACCGAACTATTACTAGCAGATATTTTTTGTATTGTGACATTGTTTGTAACTGCTAATGTAATTAACACTAACAATCCATAAAAGATAATTATTCCTTTATTTCTATTTAAGAATGTTTTCATTTACATCACCGCCTTTCTCATCTTATTTGCTTCTCTTCTAATTAAAGCAACATCTATATTTAACTTCTCTACTACTTTTCTAGTAGGAACTAATATAGGCCTAGTTTTGAAATAAAACTCGTTGTTTTTATCCATTTCATCACAGATTGATTTTCTAAAATTATTTATTGCATTAGTTCCTAATGGTAATATAATTTTTAAATCTTCTGTGCTTAACCAAGGTTTATTTAATACTTTTTCCTGTTCTATATAATTACTAACAGGTCTCTTTTTATTTTTTCCCATTTTATTTTCCTTTCTCGTGCTAGATTTTATAGATATTCCAGTATCTATTTTTTTATTTACTTTTTCTCACTTCTAACTTATAATAAGTAATTAGAAAGTGAGGTGTATTCATATGACAGTAAGTGATACAATACAATTATGGGTTGCAATATCTTCTGGTGTATTAGCAATAATTTCTACTATTTCAATAGTGATAGTTTTGATTCAAAATAAACAAATAATTGAATCATCTAAAAAAGCGTTCATTACGATGTATAAAGAAGTTATAAATATTAATAGTCCTGTTGAATATTTAGTTATCAAAAACAGTGGTAATACAACCGCACATATAACATCGTTAACATATGATCAGGAAAGTATCAATAAACTTAGCGATTTGAGTCTTGATAAAGCTTTAGAATATTTAAACGATTCTTATATTGCACCAAATCAATTTTATAAATTGCCTATTAGAAGTAAATGTTCTGGACTCGAAGCTATTACTTTTAAAATTGATTATTTAAGTGGCAAAAAGAAATATTCTGAAATTTTCACAATCAACCTTCAACAAGATTATGGTGTTGCTTACACAAAGCAAAGTATTAATGGTAATGAACTGAAAGTGATAGCTAATTCCCTACAAGAACTTATTAAAAAAATTAGCTAAAGACCTTTGAGTATCAAAACCATTGCTGTTATACTTCCTATTACTAGAAATATTGCAAGTACTAATTGTATTGATAAAAGTATTAGCAATATTTTTTCATATTTGTTGTCATACATATTTTCCACTACTATCTCCTATTCTTCTTTTTTGTTTAACATTGGCACATCATATCCTGCCAACCACAATGGACTAACATTTAGTGCTTCTGCAATTTTATATAATTTATCAGTTTTAGGTTTAAATTTTCCTGATATATATTGTGATATTAATGATTTACTAACATTTGCACCATTTGCAATATCTCTCTGTCTTATATTTTTTAATTTCATAACATATAACAATCTCTCACTAAAATTATCTTTCATATTACACCTCTATTTTTCCTTTACAATATTCACATTTTGTGAAGTTGGCTTGTAAAAAAAATCACTAATATTACAGTTTAATATTTTTGACAATAAATATAAAGTAGGTGCTTTTACTGTACTTGCATCCTCTTCATACGAAACATAAGTTCTTAATGTTATATCTAGTTTTCTAGCAACTTCTTCTTGTGTCATTTTTTTTCTATTTCTTTCTGCTCTAAGATTATTAGCAATTTCTTTCCCATTAATTATATTATCGTAATTCATCATTCTACCTCCTAACTAACATCATTATAACTCCACATTTTGTGAATGTCAATACTTTTTTCACATTTTGTGAATATTTTTTCTTGTCTTTTTTTTTATTAAATGATATAATTATTATGAGGTGTGAGATATGAAAGAAGATAACAAATTATATTTAGCCACGAATATTAAATATTTAAGGGTGATAAATAAAAAAACTCAAGAAGAATTAGCAAATGCATGTGGAAAAAAAAATACTGCAGTCAGCAACTGGGAAAAAGGTATTAGACAACCAGACGCAGTTGATTTAGCGATTATATCTAATTTTTTCAATATCTCCATTGATGATTTAATGTTAAAGGATTTAAGAAAGTGAGAAAAATGAAAAAAATATTAAACAGAATCGGCAATATAATAGCAATTATATTAATGATTATGCCGATAGTCATTATAGTATCAAATGATAAAATTGGTAATTATTGGTGGATATTATTAGTTTTTTCTATATGTTATGATTTTTATATGTACTCTAATATTTTAAAATCAGAATACATTGAAGAAATAGAAAAAAGATATAATAAATATATCAAACCGAATAAAGTGTTAAATGTAGATATTAGTGACAAAGAACATTTGAATATATATGAAAAATTCATAGAAGAAATAATTAACGATTTAAAAAATTAAAAAAAGACTAGAACTGCTGGAACAGTCTAGTCAGAATACATAAAATAATCAAAATCTAGCACGATTAGGATTTTTCTATGCAATATAATTATAGCATAGAAACAATTCTATTTCAATAATAAAATGAAAGGAAAGTGATTTTTATGCCAGTATATAAAACAAAAACAGAAAAAACTAAAGATAATAAGATATGGTACTTTAAATGCAATTATAGAGATATTTACGGTAATATAAAGCAAAAGAAAAGTAAGAAGTTTTCTACTAAAGAAGAAGCAACGAAAGAAGAAGCAAAATTTTTGTTATCTATTGGTGAAGAAGGTAAAAGTAATAAAATAACTTTTAATAATGTTTATGAAGAGTATATGTTAAAATTAAGCACTGAAGTAAGACCACAAACATTAAAGAAAAATGTAAATTACTATAAGCATATAAAACCATATCTAGGAAATGTTATAATTGATAAACTAACATTAGAACAAGCAAAAAAATGGCAATATGAAATGAATAAAAAAGAGCTTAAATGCTCATATAAAAATAAAATATTTGATTTTCTTAAAACTCTAATCAAATATTCTAACATTTACTATTATACCGATAACAATGTTATAAACTTATTAGGAAAATTTAAAGATGTAAATGAAAAAAAAGAAGAAATGCAATTTTTTACAGAGGAAGAATACAAAAAATTTAGTTCTACTATAGGTGAGTTATTATGGTTAACTGTGTTTAATACATTATTTTATTGCGGAATAAGGCAAGGAGAATTACAAGCTTTAACTTGGAATGATATTGATTTTAAAAAAAATACCATTAACATTAATAAAACATTAACAACAAAATTAAAAGGAGAAAAATACACTATATTTCCTCCTAAAACAGAATCAAGTTATAGAATTATTCCAATAGTAAAAGAACTAAGACAAAATTTAATTGAGTTATATAATATATATTCTACCCTAGATGGTTTTAACAAAAAATGGTTTGTATTTGGTGGTATTAAACCGTTATCGGAGACAACAATACAGAACCGAAAAAATAAATATTGTAATTTAGCCGAAGTTAAGCAAATTAGAATACATGATTTTAGACATAGTTGTGCTAGTTTGTTAATATCAAAAAATGCAGATCCAGTACTAGTTGCAAAATATTTGGGGCATTCAGATGTTAGTATGACTTTAAACCGATATTCACATATGTATAAATCCAAATTAGATGAAATAATAAAATTAATAGGAAATTAATAATATTTTACTAAAAATATGTACCTAAAATGTACCTAATTAAAAAATGCAAATAAAAAAACCTTATAAAATAAGGGTTTGTATACTCTATGGTGGCTCCAGCGGGAATTGAACCAGCGACACAAGGATTTTCAGTCCTCTGCTC
>OIYV01000208.1_pt1 | contig 39253 bp, 43 predicted proteins | sample 1588251 | NCBI WGS metagenome assembly OIYV01 (sample SAMN03283282) | human gut metagenome | biome: human-associated habitat; material: feces | host: Homo sapiens | place: Peru | collected 2012
AAAAAGTGTATATAATGTTTTACACATTACACACACTAAAAATTATACAACCCTTTAAAAATGGGTCTTATGATCTATTTTTTTTACAGTTCTTTGTCAAAACTTTGTTTATGGCTATTAAAAAATATGTCAGAAAATGTTATACTTATATCAGAGTAGTAGGTGATATGATGAAAAAATTGTATTTTTTATTAACTGTCTTTTTGTCATGTTTATTTTTATTAAATACTTATGCTGATACTGGTTATGTTAAAAGTCAAGTTACGATGAGAGAAAAACCATCTACAGCTAGTTCAGTAAAAAAAATAATGGAAATACCTAAGGGAACTGAGTTTGAGATAATTAATCAAGATACACCATCAGGTAATGGTTGTGGAAATCCTTGGTTTTATATTTATTATAATGGAGAGTATGGTTATGTTTGTTCTTCTTTAGTTGGAATAGTAGGAGAGTTAAATACTACTTATGAAAGACCTTGGAATAGTCCTGAAAAGGCTATTAGAGGTGGGGCATTGTTTATTAGTAGTGGTTATATAGCTAAAGGACAGTATACATCTTATTTGAAGAAGTTTAATGTTAATCCTGAGTCATATTATCCGCAGTTTAACCATGAATATATGTATAATTTAAGAGCACCTTCTAGTGAAGCAGTAAGTACATATAATTCTTTAAAAGCAAATGGGAAATTAGATGAAGCTTATGATTTTGTAATTCCATATTTTGAGAATATGCCGGATAGTACGTATGATAGTAGTATTAAGAAAATAGATTTAAAGAGAAATGATGATATTATTGATGAAGAGTTTGAAAAAACTTTAGATGGTTTTCCTGATAGTTATAAACCTTATCTAAGATATATTCATAGTATTCATAGTAATTGGACATTTACACCAATGAAGACTAATTATGATTTTAATGAAGGGGTTACTACGGAAAATAGAATAAGTAGTATAGAGATTTCTTCAGGATTATGTGGAGAGCCTTATACAGTTACAGAAAAAGGATGGTGCGTTTCTACAAGAGAGGCTGTGGCATTTTTCTTAGATCCTCGTAATTTCTTAAATGAAACTTATATATTTATGTTTGAAAATTTAGGATTTAAGGAGATTGATGAAAGTCTAATTAAAGGAGTTCTTTCAGGAACGTTTATGGATAATATTGAGCCAATTAGTAATAAACTTTATTCTTTACTTTTTTTAGAAGCAGGTAGATATGCTAAGGTTTCAGCACTTTATTTAGCTAGTTTGTCTAGACAAGAGGTTGGAACTAAAATATCTAATGTTACTAATGGAGCTGAGTTTACTTATGAAGGATATACTTATAGTGGTTTATATAATTTTTTTAGCATAGGAGCAAGTAGCAGTGAATCTAATCCAGCTTTAGCAGGGCTCGTGTTTGCTAATGGTGGTAAGGGTAAAAATAATGGTGGAACAGTAAATCCAACACCAATTCCTAATCCAGGTCAAGATGATAATACACCTGAAGAAAATGTAAACTTTTTAGAGCTTTTAAGTGTTTCTAAGACTAATGGTTATATCACTGGTTATGATGTTTATACTAAAGTAATTGATGTTATTAATAAAATTGGTGGTAATGCTAACATTACTGTAAAAAATACTAATGGTGATGTGTTAGAGAGTTCTAGTTTTGTTGGTACAGGAACAATAATGGAATTATCTAAAGGGAATAAAAATGAAAGATTTGTATATGTTTTAAAAGGAGATACTAATGGTGATGGAGTAATTAACTCTGCTGATTTACTTAAATTAAGACAACATTTATTAGAAACTAATGTACTTTCAGGTGCGTTTAAAGAAGCTTGCAAGCTTGCTAATAATGATACAATAAATTCAGCTGATTTACTTAAATTAAGACAGTATCTATTAAGTCATTAATGAAGAAGGGTGATAAAGTGAAAAAGATTAAATATTTTGGCATACTATTTTTATTATTTGGTTTAAATATTATGGGAGTTAGTGCTAAGGCAAGTGCTAGTTTATCAGTAAATAAATCAAGTGTAGAAAATGGTTCTAAAGTAACTGCTAGTGTTAAAGTAAGTGGGACAGCAGCTTGGAATATTAAAATTGCTTCTAGTGGAGCGACTAGTGGATGTACGCAAAAATTTGCTGATGCTACGGAAAATGGAAAGAATACTACTAAGACTTTTACAGTAACTTGTAAGGCAACTAGTATTGGAACTATAAATTTTACTCTTAGTGGGGATATAAGTGGTGAAGATGGAGCACCTATTAATGTATCAGGTAATAAGAGTGTTAAAGTTGTAGCACCTAGGGAAAAATCTAAAAATAATAATCTTAAATCTTTAGAGGTTGTAGGTTATGAGATTAGTCCGAAGTTTGATAAAAGTATAAATGAGTATAGTGTTAGTGTACCTTCTACTGTGGAAAAGATTACTATTAATGCTACTAAGGAAGATAGTTATTCTACTATTAGTGGAACAGGTGAAAAAAATGTTTCAGAAGGGTTAAATGAGTTTGAGATAGTTGTTACTAGTGAAACCGGAGTTAGTAATTCTTATAAAGTAAAAGTTAATGTACTTGATCAAAATCCAATTGAAGTAAGTGTAAGTGATACTAAGTATACGGTTGTAAAGGAAGCTAAGAATTTAGAAAAGCCGGAATTATTTGAAGCTACTACGGTAAAAATTGGTGAATATGATATACCTGCTTTTGTTAGTGAAAGTGCAGGATATACTTTAGTAGGTTTAAAAGATGAAGCAGGAATTATTAGTCTATTCATTTATGATGATGGTAAGTATGCTAAATTTAATGAATATTTGACTAAAAGACTTTCATTAGTATTTTTGGAAAGTAAAGATATACCTAAAGGATTTACTAAAGGAAAAGAGCTAATTAATGAGGAAGAAGTAGATGTTTATAAGAAAGATGATATTATTTTAGTGTATGCTAAAAATTTAGAGGATGGTAAAGAAGACTATTATAGATACGATAAGAAGAATGGTACAGTAATTAGTTTTGATGTTGATAAATATGAAGAAGAGATAGAGGATGCCAAGGTAAGTAAATATCTGATTTACGGATTAGCTACTGTCTCTTTAGGATTGTTTTTAACTTTGATACTTGTTCTAGTTAAGAATAAAAATAAATTAGAGAAGATTAGTGAGAAGCTAGAGGAAGTTAAAGAAAATAGAAAAAAGAAAAATAAAGATGAAACTTTGTCTTAGAGAAGGCAGAGTTTTTTTATTTGGAGAGAAGTTAAGTTTGGAAATTTCTTGAAGTAACTTCTCGTCAAAAGTTTTCCAAATTCATATTTGACGCTGGGGTAGGGGGTGTTATATAATAAAAGAAGAAAATAGGTGGTAAACAAATGGATACGAAAAGTAATACGACTTATATAATAACTTTGTTGGTTATTTCTATAATAATGTTAATTGGTGGAGCTTATGCTTATTTTACGGCAAGTATGAGTAGTGGAGAAACAGAAGCAACTTTAAAAGTTGGAGCTGGGCAGTTAAAGATAAAGTTTGCAAATACTAATAGTGTTCAAATAGCAGAGAATGTACAACCAACACCAGCAAACAATGAATGCACTAAACAAACAGGAGCATATTACTGTGATCAAAGTGAGTATACTCCAGTAGGAACAAAAACCTTTACACTAACAGGAACAAATACTACTACATCAACTATGATGCCATATAATATAAAATTGATAATACCTCAAAATCAGTTTTCTAGTGGAACTTTAAAATATACTTTAATTGGTAGCAAAGAAGCAAATGATAATGGAAAAGTAGTAAATATTGATACTTGGAAAGATATACCAACAGGAGCAAATACAACTGGAATTATGTTAGGTAGTGGATATTTTATGTCAGGAGAAAACATGATACACACCTACTCATTTGATATCTATTTTCCTGATAACCATGTTGTTCAGGATGTAGATAAAAACAAAGTGTTTGGAGCAAAGATTGAGATAACAACTGATGAAATTGATATGGTATCACCTAATGGTTGGAAAAATGCTAGTGCTAATACGTTACTAGGAGCAATTAAAAGAGATAATTCAATAATGAAACCAGTGACAGTTCCTGGCATAGCTGTGTCGACATCTTCAGAAAAAATATTAGCTAGTGATGATGATGATTATGGTACTACATATTATTTTAGAGGCACAGTAGAAAATAATTTTGTTGAGTACGCAAATATGTGCTGGCGAATAGTGCGTGTTACTGGTGATGGCTCAATTAAATTAATACTTTATAATTACAATGGATTAACTAGTACAAATAATACACCAGCAAGTAGTACGCCATGTAATGTAACAGGTGATGACTTGGCTTTTGCAAGATATGATGGTAGTAACTATCTATCGCATTATAATGATAAGTACAATGATAATGCTTATGTTGGTTTTATGTATGGAACACCAGGTTCTAGTAGTTATGAAGAAACGCATGTTAATACTAATCCAAGTACGGTATTAACGAATTTAAATAAATGGTATACGAATGTACTTTCTAAGCTATCTGGTTTTAATGAAAGCCATTTAGCAGATACAATATGGTGTAATGATAAAAGCGTTATTTCTAATACCTTTATTAATCCATTAAATATTACCATTGGAAATAATTTTGGTTATGGAGACAATACAAATTATTATAATTTGATACAAAATCTACTTTTTGCAGATGAAGTTCTAGATTTTAATTGTTCAACAAATAATTTATCAAAATTTACAGTTGTTGATACAGAATATGGCAATGGCGCATTAAAAAAATATGGGAAGGTTGGCATACTTACTGGCGAGGAAATTACTTTTGCTGGTGGCGTTGCACTTACTGATTCACCAACGTATTATTTAAGGCAAAATGCCACGGCTAATATGTGGATGGGATTGTCTCCGGCTCTATATCTAACTAATGGAACAGAAGATTTTTTACCAGGTGCTTATGTTGTCGGTGTTTCTGATGGAACATTGATTCCATATCATGTTAACTATAATGGTGGTATTAGACCCGTAATAGCACTTACTTCTAGTATTGCTATTTCATCAGGAAATGGAACTGCTACCAATCCATATAAAGTTGTCATGAACTAGTATTTTCTTATTAATTATGTAAATGGCCTTTATTTAAGGGCTTTTTTTATGTATAATATTATTGGTGATTAATTATGTTTGAATATATGGGAGACCGTATTAGTAATGCAATAAAAAATATTAAAGGAATGGGTAGAATTACTGAGGATAATATTGGTGATGCTATTCGTGAAATTAAAATGGCTTTGTTAGAAGCTGATGTTAATTATGATGTAGTTAAAGAGTTTACTAAGTCAGTTAAAGATAAGGCTTTAGGAATGGATGTTGGTAAGAGTTTAAAGCCTGATGAGGTTTTTATTAAGCTTGTTAAAGATGAACTTATTAGTTTGCTAGGTGAAGAGTATACACCCCTTGTTACTGATAAAGCGTTTTGTTCTATTATGCTTGTAGGTCTTCAAGGTTCAGGTAAGACTACTACTTGTGGTAAGATAGCTAATTTAGTTAGAAAGAAACATAGTAAGAAGCCTTTACTTGTTGCTTGTGATGTTTATAGACCTGCTGCTATTGACCAGCTTTGTGAAGTTGGTAAAAGTTTAAATATTCCAGTGTTTAATAAAGGGAAGATTGATCCAAGAGAGATAGTTAAAGAGGCTTTAGAGTATGCTAAAACTAATAATTTTGATTATGTAATTATAGATACTGCTGGTAGACTACATATAGATGAAGATTTAATGCAAGAACTTGCTGATATAAAAGATATAGTAAAGCCTGATGAGATACTTTTAGTTATTGATGCTATGATGGGGCAAGATGCAATTAATGTAATTAATGGATTTAATAATAAATTACCGCTTACTGGGGCAATTCTTACTAAGATGGATGGTAATACTAAGGGTGGTGTTGCTTTATCTGTTAGACATTTAACGAATATTCCAATTAAGTTTGTTGGTGATTCAGAAAAGTTAGATGGTTTATCTGAGTTTTATCCTGTTAGAATGGCAGAGCGTATTTTAGATATGGGAGATATTTTATCCATAGCGGAAAAAGCTTCTAGTGTTATTGATGAAGGCGAAGCAGAAAATTTAGCTAAGAAGATGAAAAAGGGAAATTATGATTTAGAAGATTTTCTTACTAATATGAAACAAATAAGAAAGCTTGGACCTCTTGAAAATATCTTGAAGATGCTACCTGGAGCTAGAAATATGGGACTTAATAATATAAATATTAATCCAAAGGATATGGCACATGTTGAAGCAATAGTTTTATCAATGACGCCTTATGAAAGAAAGCATCCTGAGGTATTAAAAGCTAGCCGTAAGATAAGAATAGCTAAAGGATCTGGTAGAAGCGTGGAAGAAGTTAATCGTTTATTAAAACAATTTGATACAATGAAAGATATGATGAAAAAAATGAGTAGTGGAAATTTTAAAATGCCTTTTTAAAATTTTTGCTATCTTTTTTTTGACTTTTAGTATATACTTAATAGTAGAAGGAAGTGTGGTAAAAATGAAAAAGGGGCTAATTGCGGTTTTGGTAGTTGTACTTCTAGCACTTGCAGGTTGTGGTTATTATTTTTACTTTGGTAAAAGTGTAAACTCTAAACAAGTTTTTGATAGTACAATAAGTTATATGAAAAAGGAAATGTTCACAATATTAGATGAAACGAAGGAGAAAACTAATCTAGAATATGATTTAAAATTTAATTTAGATTTGAAAGATGATGTTGCAAATAAGTCTGATTATTCTTTTATTAATGATATTATGTTTAAGGGAAAGCTTGCTACTGATTTTGATAAGAAAGAAATGAGTAATAGTATTACTATTTTAGATAGTGATAAAGAGTTAATAAATGTAAATATGTATGCTCAAAATAAGAATGTTTATTTTGATTTAGCTAAGCTTTATGATAAACCTATTAAAATGGCATTAGATGATGAATATGATAAAATATTTGATACATATTCTACTAAGAATATTAATGATGTAAAGACTATCATAAGTCAGTTTGAAACTGCTCTTAAGAGTTCTTTCAAAGAAGAATATTTTAAGAGTGAAGATGCAACAGTATCAGTTGATGGTAAAGATGTAAAAACTGTTAAACATAGTTTGTTATTAGATGAAAAAACATTTAATACTATTAAGAAAGATGTCCTTACTAGTTTAAATAATGATGAATTTATTAGTGCTTTAGAAAATATTTCTGATGAGTATAATGATGGAACTGTTAATGTTAAAGATAGCTTAAATGAAGAGATTAGTTATTTAGAAGAAGAAATTAAAGATTCTGATGCTAAGGAAATAGAAGTAAAAGTTTATTTATATACTGATAATCGTGGCAATGTGCTTAAAGCTGAATTATTAAATTTTGAAGATGTTAAAATATTTGGTATTACTAAAGTAAACGATAATAAATATAATTTTGCATTTGCTGATGATGGTACTAAAAAAGATATTTTAAATGGTGATGTAACTGTAAATGGTAAGAGTATAACAATAGATATGAAATTAGATTTAGATGAAACTGGTGAGTTAAATCATAGTTTTGTTATCAAAGTTACTGAAACAATGATAGATTTTACTTATAGTTCTAATAGTTTTGGTAGTCTTAATGCTAAGCTTAATATTAAAGAAAATAAGGCTGCTTTAAGTATTCCAAGTCTTACAAACGCTGTTGATTACACAGAACTTACTGAAGATGATTTAAATAAAATTATTGTTAATATTACTAATGATGAGAATATTAAGAATTTTGTAGAAAAACTTGGTGGTACTGTTAATTCAGGACTTATTGGTTTATAAGAGATTAAAAAATTACACTAGCGATAGTGTTTTTTTGTTTATATTGATAAAAAAATAACTATTTTGGTTAATAGTTATCTTGCTTAAATCTTACTTAAATCTTGCTTTAAATAATTTAGTTTAAATTTTAGATGATGCGATATAGTTAGTAAAGATAGGCTTTAGTAATAACATACTATGATAAGTTACATAAAATACACTAGAAAGGATAGTGTATTTTTTTATGTATAAAGATGCTAGATGTTTTGAAGAAGAACCAGCTATGATGAATACTTTTGCTGATGGTAAATGTGCTCCAGTTTATGAGAAACCTTGTGAAAGAGTAAGTCATAGAGAAATTAATCATGTAATTGAACATGTACAACCAATTAATATTAGAGTAGTTAATCATCATGTATATCATCATACTTATATTCCTTGTTATACTTGTATGGAGGAAAATGAAGTGTGTCATGTATATGACTGTAATCCTTGTAATAAAAGATAATATAAGCCTCATTTAGAGGTTTTTTTATGATTGTCTACTTTAACTGTAACAGATAGTAATGAGACACCTAATAGTAGTAATCTTTGTAGTGATGTTCTTAGTGCAAAAAGATTATCAAACATCATTTAGTGAAGAAGGTAATGTATGGAGATTTGGTAGCAAGTACTTATGCTGATACGCATGCAAATACTAATTTAAGTACAATACTTAATAATTTAAATAAATGATATTAAACAAGTTGGTTTTCATTAAAACCAATTGGCAGATACAATAATGATATAAAATATGGTAATGGTAATTTAGAAAAAAATTGGATTATTAACGGTTGATGAGACAGTGTTTGATGAATTAGCTAAGAATTTATACAATGGGTCTTTTTACTTGAGTGAGCAGTATTAGGTATCCTCTCCAGTATCTGTTAGTGGATATTTACAAGGAAACCAACCACAAATATATATTACTTAGATTCTGCTACTCCATCTGTTAACAATTGTTTACGACCTTCTATATCTTTAGTATCAAATATTAAAATTTCATCAGGAAATGGCACAGCAACTAATTCGTACAAAATAGAGGTTTAATATTTAATTTTATGAAATGTGAAATGTATCTCTTTTTATATTCTATTTGAAATAGTGTAAAGTAAGTTAGACAATTGATTTTAAAAATGTTATACTTTTTAAGAGGTAAAAAAATGAAAAAAAGCAAGAAGATAATTATTATAGTAGTTTTAATTTTAGTGGTATTAGTTATTGGAATATATACTGCTTATTATATATTTAAAAATAAAGATAAGAAGGATACTAATTATTATTATAAAGTTGATAATAATTCAATTATGTTATTATCTAATGATAAGATTGTAAATTTTTATAATTGTAATGGTGAGTGTAGTGTTTATGAAAATTATTTTGTAAATGGTAGGCTACTTTTAAATGATAATGGGAAGATATACTTGTATGATTTAGTTAAAGGTAGTAAGTTATCTCAGGAGTATGATAAGTTATATTTTGTTAAAGATGATAGTACTGTTAAGTATTTTGTAGTTAATAATGGAAGTCTTTATGGGGTTATGGATTTAAGTGGTAATGTAACTGTTAATTTAAATTATGAAGAGCTTGGTAGTATTAAAGAAGATGCTGTCAGTAATTTTGATGTAGCTAATGATTTAATTAGTGCTAAGAGTAATGGTTTGTATGGGGTAGTTTCGCTTTCTAATGGTAAAGGAGTTATTGATTTTCAGTATGATGATATTAAGATATCTAGTGGGAAGATTGGTGCTAAGACTCAAGATAAGTGGTATTTAATTGGGTTAGATAATAGAAAGATAAGTAAGCTTGCATTTGATGAGATCATTTTAGGGGAGAATAGATCTTTAGTAAGAGATAAGAATACAATATATTTTATTGATAGTAGTGATGGTAATATTTTGTCAGAGAAGTTAGTTTTAGATAAAGATGATGTTATTTTAAAGTTTGAGGTTGAGGTATTATATATTGTTAATAATGATAGTGGTAAACAAGTTAAGTATATTTATAATGAGGATGCTAATAGATTTGATAAGATTAAGTAGTGGTGTTTGATGAAATATGTTTTTATAATTAATCCAGCTAGTGGTAAAACTGATTATAGTGTTATTAAGGATAATATTAAGAGAGTATTTAAAAATAAAGATTATGAGATTTTGGTTACTAAGTGTCCGGGAGAAGCTACGAAGATAGCAAGTAGATATAAAGATAATAAAAAAGTTATTGTTTATTCAGTTGGTGGAGATGGAACTTTAAATGAAGTCGTTAATGGTTTAGTTTATGGAAAGTGTAAGCTAGGAATTATTCCAACTGGGTCAGGTAATGATTTTTATAGGTGTTTAAATAACTATCAACATAAGAATAAGAAAATTGATTTAGGTAAAGTTAATGGGAAGTATTTTATTAATATTTCTAGCGTGGGAATAGATGCTGAAACTTGTAATAATGCAAATAAGATTAAAAGTAAGTTTAAAACAGGTGCTGCTTATTATTTAGGTTTGATTCATACTTTTTTTCATTATAAGAGTAAGTTATTAAAGATATATGTTGATGGTAAACTTTATGTTAATAAGTATATGTCTGTGGCAGTTTGTAATGGTAAATATTATGGTGGAGGATTTAAGATTGCACCTTTAGCTTCTTTTGATGATAATTATTTTGATGTTTATTTGATAGAGAAGATGAATAGATTTAGACTTATTAAAGTTATGGTTGGTTTATTAAAGGGAAATCATGAGTCTTATAGTGAGGTTAAAAAGTTTAGAGCAACGAGCGTTAAGATTATTAGTGATAAGAATTTGATTGTTAATGTTGATGGGGAGATCATGGCTTCTAAAAAATTGGAATTTGAATTAGTTAAAGATAGTTTGTTTTTATATAATGATGAAGATATTGTTAGAAAAGTTATGAGAAATAAAGCATAAAAAAAAACTCTTGCGAGTTTATTTTTTTTCGGTTTTTCCTTTGATTGCTTCTAGAATTTCAATTGGTAGGGCAACTACTATTGTATTAGATTTATCAGCAGAAATATCATTTAGTGTTGATAGAGTTCTAAGGTGCATAGCTCCTGGAGTAGTAGCCATTATCTTAGCAGCTTTTGCTAGGTTTTCTGATGCTTCAACTTCACCTTTGGCTTTAGTGATAACTGCAACTTTTTCTCTTTCAGCTTCAGCAGCAATAGCTAAAACTCTTTTCATTTCTTCTGGTAGGGCAATGTCTTTTAGTTCAACGTTTTCTACTTTGATTCCCCATGGGTCAGTTGCTTCATCAATTATTTTACATATTTCTTCAGAAATTTTATCTCTTTGTGCAAGTAATTCATCTAGGGTTACGGCACCAACAGCATTTCTCATGGTTGTTTGAGCAAGCTGGCTTACAGCATATTTGTAATTTTCTACGGAGATAATTACTTTAGATGCATCAAAGATACTATAATATAATACTGCATTAATTCTAATTGATACGTTGTCTTTTGTAATAGCATCTTGTTCAGGAACATCTACGGCTTTAGTACGAATATCAACTTTTTTCATAGATTCAAAGATAGGTAGAACTAAACGCCATCCTGGTTTTACGATTTTGCAGTATCTTCCTAGACGGAATTTTACGCCTCTTTCATATTCGTCAATCTGTCTGATAGATCTTAAGATAATAACAAGAATAATTGCTAGAATAATTAGTAAATACATTTTAAAGCTCCTTTCTTGATTTTATTATATTATAAATAAGAAGAGATTGCAAAATGAATGGTTTTAAATTATAATTATTTTAGTAGAAAAGAGGCTTTGAGATGATTTTTAAGAGAAAAGAAAGAAAAATAAAGAATAGAATTAGTATTATAGTTTCATTTGTATTATTATTTTTAGGAGTTTTACTTTTTATATTTCCTTGGTTTAATGTAAATGAGCCAGTTAATTTACTTTATTTGCTTTTTGCAGTTTATGCTGGTGTTAAGTTAATTGAGTATATTCTTACTCGTAATGGAACTGATAGAGAAACATTATATACTAGTGTTGCTTGTATGTTAGCATCTTTTAGTGGTTTTAAGTTTAGTGGTTATAATGCACCTATGGTTCTTAGTTTGACATTAATATCTTGGGTAGGAATTATGTCTATTATTAAGTTAATTAAGTTAGATTATTATCATGATAGGGAAAATGGTATGTTTTATGTTAATTTAGTTACTTTTTCTTTATTTTTGTTACTAGGAATACTTACTAGTATAAATTTATATTTTAATGCGACTGTTCAGACTTTGATGCTTGGTTTTTTCTTTGTAGTTAATGGGTTACTTGATTTAGCTGAAGATGCAATTAGAGTTCTTGTTACAGATAAAGATTTAAAAATAAAAAATACTTATTAGAAACATTACAGGTTAGTGCTTGTAGTGTTTTTTTATAAGTATTATAAAGATACCGATACTTCCTAATGAAATTATAAAGGGCCAAAGTTTAGTGTCATCGTATTTTAGTTCTAGGGTGTGTGTGCCGGGTTCTGCTTCAATACCAATGAGACCACCTTCTAGATATATTGGCACTATTTCTTTATTGTCTAGTTTGATTTGCCAGTCTTTATCATAGGGAATAGTTGTGTAAATAATCATATCATCATCTAAGGTAATAGTTCCTTTTAGATGACTATCTTTTTTGATTTCGTATTGGAGTTCATATTTGTTTAATTTTTCAGTAACTTTTTTGGTAAGTGTCTCGTTTTCAATAAATAATTCCCGAAAGTTATCATCAGTATATGAAACAATTACTTCATCATCTTTCTTTAGTTCCATGCTTATTAGACAAGTGAAAAGATCTGATGAGATGCGATAGTCCTGATAGTTTGCTGGTAAGATGGATCTATCGCTTGTTGTAATATAGATATTATCATTCCATATGACATAGTTTTGATTATTGTGGATAACAAAGAAATAAGTTCCGTCTTCTTTAACTTGGTAGGTTACTAGGTTATTATCATTTTTAAGATTATATTTTCCTTTGATGTATACATTGTCGATGCTAGTTAGTTTTGATATGTAATTATTTCGGTTTATAATAAAATCATCTTCAAGAGTAAGTGATGTAATATCTTTGCTTGCTCCAAATATTTTCTTTTCCATAATGCTTGCTATTATTCCATTTGCGTTTCGGACAGTTGATTTAAAATCGGTAGATATTCCAAAATTTCCAATAAAATTAAGTGGTTCTTTATAAGTCATAGAGGAAAAGTAATTAAAACTATAAGAAGAGTCATAGAAGTTACTTTTAGTTATGTAGTTAGTTCCTTTTAAATTTAAACAGATGGTGGCAAGGCATTCTAGGATGATGCAGCATGAAACGATAATTTTAGTGAGTCTTTTTTTATTAAAGATTAGATAGCCAAAGTAAATTATGATCATTATTATGTTTAGAATGAAGATGTTTAAGTCAACTGATTTTGTATAGTAAAAATAGATTAGTAGTCCTAGGTATAGTAGGGCTAAAGGGTAGTTAATGATACTAATATTTTCTTTTGAATAATTTTTAAGTGCTAAATAGATTAGGAGAAAACTAAAAATAAAAGAGTATCTTAGTGGGAAACCAGCTGGAGTGGTGAATCCTGAAATTACATAATTTATTTGTGGTGTGAAGAATGCGATTAAAATAATTACTACCAGAATTAAATTATGAATTTTCTCTTTTTTATTAATATTTTTATTAAAGAAATATGCTAAGGCTCCTATAAGTGCAAAGACACTTACACAAATATTTGCATAGTCACTAGAGTCTGTGTAATTTACTTTGATGTTGCCGGAAAATAGAGCACTAATAAAGTCTTTGATTTGTAAGACATTAGTGTAGTTATATGAAACTAATTTTGTTTTGTTAATAATATTATAAACATTATAAATATGAAAGAAAGAGATGCCAATGACAACGGCTGTGTATAACATCATGTGTAAGAAGTTTTTGATTTTATAAGAGTATGGTTCTTTTATTGTGAACAGTTTAAACAAATAATATACTAGGACAAATAGAGATAGCATATAACCAATGTAAAAGTTAGATATGTAGATGTAAGTTAGAGTTAATATGTATATTATTGGATTATTTTTTAGGACATTTTGAACGCTAAGAACAAGAAGGGGAAACATCATAAAACCGTCTAACCATATTATGTTAAAGTAATAAGCTAAAAACCAGCCAGAGTAGATGTAACATATTGAAGCGATTAAGGCTCCTTTAGAGTTATATTTACTAAAGAAGTAGTATGAACTAATGCTTGCGATAAGTAGTTTACAGATTAAAATAGCTAAATACATTAGTTTATAATTACTAAAAATAAGTGCTATTAAGTTTATTGGGCTTGCTAGGTAATATACAAAGTTAAACATTGATGGGTTACCTAGAAAATTCATAAATGAGTAACTTTGATAGTTAAAACTTTTTAGTTTGGTGATGTAGTCATAAATAAATGGTTCATACTGAGTTGAAGCATCAGCAATTGCTAGGTCATTATTTCCTAGAGGATATATGTCATTAATTAGCATAAGAATAAAAAATGTGCTTAGTACGCATAAAATTAATATAAATAAATCTTTCTTTTTCATAATTAAAGTTTAACATATAAATTTGGTAAATTCATTACTTTATGATACAATAGCACTTGAAAGAGGCTTTTATGAAGAAAAAAGTAGTAACAAGAAAACAATTAAATAAATATTTGTTTTGGTATAGAAGTGTCTTTTGTAAAAATATAAAGTTTCAAACTAATGATAGTGATGAAGATACAATAAATTTATTAAAAGGGCTAAATATTAAAAATCGCAAGAAGAGAATTAAGTTTGTGTTTGATAAGTGTTGTGAGGTTTTAGATAAAGAGTTTCCTAAAGATGCTTGTGCATTTATAAATGGGCAGTGCATTGTTCAGAGAAAAAATAATTCAAAGAAGAAGTGCGGGTGTTGTAGGTACTGTGAGTATGTGACATTAAATGGATGTCCTTCTAAAAATGTTGCTTGCAAGTTATTTAATTGTAGTGAGGTAACTAGTAGGTATCATCTAAAATCTAAAAAAGATTTGGTTTTACTTAAGTTATTAAGTTTAAAGAATCAAACAGTTATTACACATAATTATTTTACGATAAAGGAGGAATCCTTAAAAGATTTATATACAATAACCTTTACGCATGCGTTTATAAGAATGGTTTATAGGCAAGTAAGAAGGTTATTTAGAAAGGATAAGTATTTATACTTAAATAAGTGAGATGGAAACAGTAAATAATTTTAAAGATTATGAAATAATTAGTATGAGTAATGGTTATAAATATGAAAGATGGGGTAAGTATTATTTAAAAAGACCTGATCCTTTAGTTATTTGGCCTGATAATGAAGATATAAAAGTTGATGCTGAGTATACAAGAAGTAATACTGGTGGTGGAGAGTGGAAGGTCTATTCTAAGATGCCTAGTTCTTGGCAAGTTAGGTATGAAGATATGGTTTTTAACTTGAAACTAATGGGTTTTAAGCATACGGGTTTATTTCCTGAACAAGCATATAACTGGAATATAATTAGAGAAACTATTAGGAAGTCTAATAGAAAGGTAAATGTTCTTAATTTGTTTGCTTATACAGGTGGTGCTAGCATTGCTGCTTTAATGGAGCATGCTAATGTTACTCATGTTGATTCTTCTAGAGGAATGATTGATTGGGCTAAGGAAAATGTTATAGCTAATCATTTAGATGGTGAAAATATAAAGTTTTATATTGATGATGTTAAGAAGCTTGTTAAAAGAGAACTTAGAAGGGGAAATAAGTATGATATTATTATAATGGATCCGCCATCATTTGGTAGGGGAGCAAAAAATGAGGTTTGGCAAGTTTCTAAAGATTTGTATAATTTAATTTTAGATTGTAGTAATTTACTTAGTGATGATGCTTTATTATTTATAGTTAATACTTATACTGAGGGTTTATCAAAAACCGTAATCGAGAATATTTTAAAGAAAACGATTAAGAGAAAAGGTACGGTTGTTGGAACTGAGTTAGGAATTGAAGCTAGAAATGGTTTAGTTCTTCCTTGCGGAGTTACAGTAAGGTGGGAGTGTAATGGAAGATAAATTTTTAAATAAAAGGTATATCTCTTTAGATGGTAATTATAGACTATATATGAATCATGATGGAGTTTTTAAAGAGGTAGCACCGTTTTTGCTTAGAAGAAGGAAAATAAGTAGTGATAAGCTTTTTTATAGATTAGAAGATTTACCACGTTCTTATAGAGTTAAATTTGAGGATATGGCGATTAGTGCTTCTGAACTTGTGGGAGCTAAAGTTGGTTCTTTTAATGGAAAAATGTATGTTTATGATGATGATAGAACTAAGGTGCTTGTTACAGAAAGTACACCACTGATGCCAATAGTTGGGAATTTTTTACCTTCTGATGGTGTTAATGCTTATACAGTAAAGATTACTAATGGTAAGTATAAGCTTGTGCCAATTTTAATATGTGTTAGTTGTCACTGGGCTGATTTGTTTTCAGGAAATACTAAGTATGGAGAAAATGTTTTTTGTTTAGCTTCTGATTTACCTAGAGAGCTTTTAGAAAAGCATATAGAAGAGATAATTACCTTGGGTGAAGTTCCAAAATTTTTGAACATGAATAAGGAAGAGTTTTCGAAAAAATTTTAGTATATTTTGTATTAGAAATCATATATTTTACTGGAGGAAATAAATATGGAAATATTGAAAGTATCTAGTAAAAGTAACCCTAGTAAGGTAGCTGGGGCAATAGCAAATGTTTTTAGAGATGAAGGGATAGTAGAGATTCAGACGATAGGTGCTGGTAGTTTAAATCAAGCAATAAAAGCAGTAGCAATAGCTAGAGGATTTGTAGCTCCTAGTGGAAAGAATTTAGTTATTATACCGGCTTTTTCAGATATATCTATTGATGGAACTTTAAAAACAGCTATTAAGTTAATTGTTGAGGCTAAATAGCCTTTTTTTTATTTTCTTTTTTTAATATAATTATGTTGTATTAAGAGAAAGGTTTGATTAGATTTGGAAATTAAAAAAGTAAAGTTAACTAAAGATAATTTGTGTAAGATAAAAGAGGTGGATGATACTTTTTATAAGAGTGATAATTTGAATTTAGATTGGTATTTGGAAAGATATGAAGATAAAGATGGAACTGTGCTGTTGCTAGATGAGGATAAGTGTGTTGGTTATATTGTTTCAGTACCTATTAGAAAAGAGTTATATGATGCGATTACTAATGGAGTTATTGTTAATGATGTACAGGTTAATCCTAAGATGTTTATTAATAATTCTTTATATTATTATGTTGTATCATGTGTGGTATTAAATGATTATAAGTCGCATGGCTATGGTTCTAAGATGCTAGAGATGATACTTTGTGAGAAAAAGAGGTACTGTGCTTTAACTGTTTCTGATGGTGGATATCATTTGGCAAAAAAGTATATGGATTTTAAAATGAATGTTTATGAGAATATTAATGTTTTCATAAAGAATAATGGGTGAGGTAGTATGGGGAAATATATTGCTGTTAGTACGACGAGTAATAATAAAACTGTGTTAGATAATATTTCTAAGATTTTATTAGAAAAAAGATTAGTAAGCTGCGTACAAGTATTTAATATAGATTCTACTTATTGGTGGGAGGATAATTTAGTAAATGATAGAGAGTATTTGCTTAAAATGAAGACTAGGAAAGATTTATATAATGATGTGGAAAAAATAATTTTGGATAATCATAATTATGAACTTCCTGAGGTTATTTTTAGTGATATAGATGGGTATGATAAGTATTTAGATTGGATTGGTGAAGAGACTAGATAGAAAAAGTTATGGTTAAGGTTATTTGCTTTAATTAATGACTTTTTTTTATTTTTAGTTTTTGCTATAATATCTTTGGCGATTTTTATGAAGTTAACAAAGGAATATATAAAGAAAGTATCAAATTTAAAGGGTGAGCCAAAGTGGATGCTTGATTTTCGTTTAAAATCTTTTGAGAAGTTTTTAGAACTTGATAATCCAACCTTTGGGCCAGAGATTGATTTAGATTTTGATAAGATTAATTATTATAAAAAAATTGGTGATTTAACTGATAACTGGGATAATGTTGATAAGAGTGTTAGGCAGACCTTTAAGACATTAGGAGTTATTGATGCAGAAAATAGTTATTTGTGCGGAGTTTCTAATCAAATAGAGAGTGAAGTTTTTTATCATAATTTGAAAGACAATAATGGTGTAATTTTTTTAAGTACTGATGAAGCTTTAAAGCAGTATCCTGATTTATTTAAAGAGTATTTTAATAATTTAGTTAAGTATGATGAAAATAAGTATACAGCGTTGAATGGGGCTTTGTGGAGTGGTGGCTCATTTATTTATATACCTAAGGGTGTAAAGTTAGATAGGCCGTTACAAAGTTACTTTAGAATGGATACTATTACGATGGGACAGTTTGAAAGAACAATTATTATTGTTGATGAAGGAGCAGAGCTTTCTTATATAGAAGGATGTACAGCGGCATCGTATTCAGAGAATTCACTTCATGCAGGGGTAGTAGAGATTTATGTTAAGAAGAATGCTAAGTGTAAGTATAGTACTATTCAAAATTGGAGTTTGGATGTTTACAATTTGGTTACTAAAAGAGCTAGTGTTTTAGATGGTGGATTTATGCAGTGGATAGATGGTAATATTGGTAGTAAGGTGACAATGAAGTATCCATCTTGTATTTTACTTGGGGATAATGCTAGTGCAACTTCTATTAGTATTGCTTATGCAAAAGAAGGACAAAGACTTGATGCTGGTGCTAAAATGATTCATATTGGCAAGAATACTAAAAGTACGATTATTTCTAAGAGCATAGCGGCATTTGGTGGAGAAAGTAATTATAGAGGATTAGTAAAGATAGCTAATAATGCGACTGGTTCTGAGAGTTTTGTTAAGTGTGATACGATTATTTTAGATGAGATTAGTAAGAGTGATACTTTTCCAAAAAATATTGTTTTAAATGATAGTAGTACACTTGAACATGAAGCTAGTGTTTCTAAAGTAAGTGCTGATAAATTATTTTATTTAATGAGTAAGGGATTAGATGAAAATGAAGCTAAGGAACTAATTATTATGGGATTTATTTCTGATTTTAAGAAGGAATTACCAGTAGAATATGCAGTTGAACTTAATAGATTATTAAAATCTGTTTAAAAAAGTATTAAAGTTTAAAATTTGGATACTTTTTCTTACAGATTTTTTTTATTAGGTTAGATGATTTTGATTATTGGTTTATTTTGGGGTACAGATTTTAAATTTCAGTTTTTTGATTATTTATTTTTACTATGTTATATATTTGGCGAAAGGAGGAAAGTATGTATAATTTAGTTATGTTAATTGGCAGGCTTACAGCTGATCCGGAATTAGTTACAACTGATAAAGGCAAGAAGGTTTTAACCATTAATTTAGCAGTATCAAGAAATTATAAGAATGCTGATGGTGTTTATGAAGCTGATTTTATTAGATGTAAGTTATGGGATGGAATTGCTGAAAAAACTTGTGAATACTGTCATAAGGGAGATTTAATAGCGGTACGTGGACAAATTAGAAATGAAAGTTATGAAACTGAAGATAAAGAAAAGAAATATATTACTGAAATAATTGTTGAAAGATTAAATTTTTTATCTACTAGTAATAAAAATGACAATAAAAGTGAAGTAAAGTCATAAGATTTATTGGTGATAACTATGAAATATTTAAAGTACTTTTTTCTATTTAGTTTTATTTTTGTTTCGTTTTATGGAACTGATAAAGTATTAGTTTATTTAGATAATAAGAAGCCTTTAATGAAAGAGATAATGAGTGTTCAAGATAATTATTTAACTGAACCGGTTAATGGGGTTATTAAAGATAATACGATTATTCCAGGAATATCAGGAAGAAGCGTTAATTTGAAAGCTTCGCTTGTGAAGATGGAAGATTTTGGCGATTTTAATGAGAATTTCTTAGTTTATGATGAGATTAAACCTGATATAAGTTTAAATAAGAATCTTGATAAAATAATCATAAGAGGAAACTCTAAAAAAAGAATGGTAAGTTTAGTACTTGAAGACAATAAAGATATATTAAGATATTTAGATAGTATAGATGTTGAGTATGATGTACTAGCTAATAAAGATAGTTCTTTTAGTGATAATTTAGAGTATTTGAATGGTTATCAAAATAAAGAGGATTTTAATGATTTAGAGAGTATTTTAAAGAATAAGAAGAAGAGTACTAAGATTTGTTTACTTGATGTTAATAATTATGATTTGTGTTTGAAGAAGAAGTATTATTTAGTATTTTCTAGTTTAGCTAGTGATAATAAAATTAATGATATTTTAAGTAATATTAGTAGTGGAGAGATTATTTTGATAAAGAAATCTACTAGTTTAAGTAATATGAAATTGATTATTTCAGAGATTAATAGGCAGGATTTAAAGATAGTTTTTCTTAGTGAGCTTATTAGTGAAAGCTAAAAAAACTTTACAATTAGAAATTATGTGTGTTATAATATTCTTGCAGATTTAAGTGGGACATAAAACTCCCACTTTTATTAATATTTAAGGAGGTTTATGCAAGCAAAATTAGATGAAATTAAAAATATAGTTGCTGATGCAATGGCTAAAGAAGATATTATTGTTTGTGATGTTTCTTTTGTTAAGGAAAATAATTATAATTTTTTAAAGATTACTTTAGATAAAGTTAATGGTATTGATTTAGATACAATTGTTAAAGCAACTAATATTATTAATCCACTTTTGGATGAGTGTGATCCGATTGATGAGGAGTATATATTAGATATATCAAGCAAGGAGAGAGGTTAAATAAATGGATGGTAAAGAGTTTATAAAAGCTGTTAAAAGCATTATAGCTGAAAAAGGAATAAGCGAAGATATTGTTTTTGATGCAATGGAACAAGCTTTAATTACTGCTTATAAGAAGAATTTTAATTCTAAGACTAATGTTAAGGTTGTTATTAATAGAGAAACTGGTGATATTAAAGTATTTTCTTATTTAGTTGTTGTAGATGATTATATTGATGGTGAAGAAGTAGTAGATGAAGAAGGAAATGTTACATATACTGAACCAGAGATAAATGAAGATGCACAAATTTTGTTAGAAGATGCGCAAAAGTTAGTTCCGGGAATTAGTGTTGGAGAAACTATTGAAGAAGAGGTTACACCTCATGATTTTGGTAGAGTTGCTGCTTCTACGGCTAAACAAGTTTTAACACAAAAAATTCGTGAAGCTGAAAGAAATAGTATTATTGAAGAATTTAGTGGAAAGCAAGATGAATTAATGGTTGGAATGTTAGCAATGGAAGATGCTAAAAACTATTATGTAGATTTAGGTAGAACGAGAGGAATTTTACCAAAGTCAGAAATGATACCTGGTGAAGAGGTTAAAATGGGTAGTAGTATCAAAGTATATTTAGAAAAAATAGAAGCTACTACAAAGGGACCACTAATTTTATGTTCTAGAAAGAATAATGGTTTTGTTAAAAGATTATTTGAAAGTGAAATTCCCGAGTTTCAAGATGGAACTTTAGTATTATTTAATGTAGCAAGAGAGCCAGGAGTTAGAAGTAAGGTTGCAGTATATTCTACAAATGATAAAATAGATCCTATTGGAACTTGTATTGGTGAAAGAGGTTCTAGAATTGCTAGTATTTTAGCTGAACTTAATGGAGAAAAAGTTGATTTAATTAAGTATGATGAAGATGAAAGTACTTTTATAGCTAATGCTTTATCACCAGCTAAGGATGTTATTGTAAATATTATAGATAATACTAAGACTAGAGAAGCTTTAGCAATTGTAAATGATGAGAATTTATCTCTAGCAATTGGTAAGAAGGGAATAAATATTAAGCTTGCTAGTAAACTTACTAAGTTTAGAATAAATGTTAAAACTTTAGCACAAATTACAGAGGAAGGTAATGAAAATTGAAAAAAGTACCATATCGTATGTGCGTAGTAACTAGAGAAAAGTTACCTAAAAGAGATTTAATTAGAGTAGTACTTTTTGATGGTAAGATAAGTGTAGATGTTACTGGAAAACAAAATGGCAGAGGCTGTTATATGAAAAAAGATGAAGCTGTAATTGAGCTTGCTAAGAAGAATAAAGTTTTAAATAAAATTTTTGAAATGACTGTTGATGATGAGATTTATGAAGAAATAAAAAAATCTATTTAGAAAGAGGTGACTCTTATGAGTATAAAAGAATATGCAGAAAGTATGGGTTGTACTGTTCAAGAAATATTAAATAAATGTAAGGAATTAGGAATTAAAGCTGATTCAAAAGATACGTTTTTAGAAGATGATGATATTATTGTTTTAGATAATGCAATTAATATTATTAGTACTAATACAGAATCCACTTTTGAAGATAATGATGCTTTAGATGAAGCAGTAGAAAATATTTTAGGTGCTGAAATGGAACCAGCAAAGCCTACTTTAAAGAAGCAAAAGCTGAAGAAAAAAGGACAAAATAGTTTTTCTAATAAAGATAATGATTATTTAAATAAAAAGAAAGCTATGTATAAGAATAAAGAAAAGCTAAAAACTAATGCTAATAGTGATGATAATATTGTTCTTTATGAAGATGGGGAGACTGTTTCTTCATTTGCGGATAAATTAGGTGTTAGTGGAACTGAGATTGTAAAGAAGTTAATATCTTTAGGTTTAATGATGAATTTAAATCAAGCACTTTCTTTTGAAAATGCGGAGATTTTGGCTTTAGAGTTTAATAAGACCCTTAAGAAAAGTGAAACTATGGATATTACTAATTTTGAAGAATATGAAATTATTGATAATGAAAATGATTTAATTAGTAGACCACCAGTTATTACAGTTATGGGTCATGTTGATCACGGTAAGACTACACTTTTAGATTATATTAGAAAGAGTCATGTAGCACAGGGTGAAGCTGGCGGTATTACTCAAGCTATTGGTGCTTATCAAATTGATTATAATAATCAAAAAGTAACTTTTATTGATACTCCAGGACATGCTGCTTTTACAGAAATGCGTGCTAGAGGTGCTAGTGTTACTGATATCGTAATTATAGTAGTAGCTGCTGATGATGGGGTTATGCCTCAAACTAAGGAAGCAGTAGAGCATGCGATGAGTGCCAACGTACCAATCGTAGTTGCAGTAAATAAGATTGATAAACAAGGAGCTAATCCTGATAAGATAATGCAGGAAATGGCTGAGCTTAATTTAACTCCTGAAGCTTGGGGAGGTAATGTTCCTTTTGTAAACATTAGTGCAGTAACTGGTGAAGGGATAGATAAATTACTTGATACAGTTTTAGCAATAGCAGAAATGGCTGAGCTTAAAGCAAATCCTAATAGATATGCAATTGGTACAGTTATTGAAAGTAGAGTAGATAAAGCACTAGGTAGTGTTGCAAGTTTACTTATTCAAAATGGTACTTTAAGATTAGGAGATCCAATAGTTGCTGGTGTAGTTAATGGTAGAGTTAGAACTTTAAAAAATGATCAAGGGCAAAATATTATTTCTGCTGGACCTAGTACTCCTGTTGAGGTTACTGGATTAAATGGTAGCCCAGCTGCTGGCGATAAATTTATGGCATTTGAAAATGAAAAGATTGCTAGAGAAGTTGCTGAAAAGAGAGAAATTAGTTTTAAAAATCAAAAGCAAAAGAAAGAAACTGTTTCATTTGATGATCTATTTAGTAAGATTCAATCTGGCGTTAAAGAAATTAAAGTAGTTTTAAAATGTGATGTTCGTGGTAGTGAGGAAGCCGTTAAGAACGCTTTAGAAAAAATAAATGTTGAAGGCGTTAAGATAAAGGTTATTCGTTCAGGAATAGGAGCAATAACTGAAAGTGATGTTATCCTTGCTAATGCATCTGATGCCATAGTAATTGGTTTTAATGTTGTACCTTCTAATATTACTAAAGAGGTTGCTAAAGAATACAGTGTTGAAATAAGACTATATCAAATAATTTATAAACTAGTTGAAGAAATGGAACTAGCTATGAAAGGATTATTAGATCCTGAGTATGAGGAAAAAGTATTAGGTACTGCGGAAATTAAACGTATGTTTAAGTTTAGTAAAGTTGGTGCGATTGCTGGTTGTATAGTAACTAGTGGAATTATTAGGAATAAAGCAAATGTTAGAGTTATCAGAGATGGAGTAATTATCTATGATGGAGTTATTGCTTCATTACAAAGAGAAAAAGATACTGTTAAAGAGGTTAAAAATGGTCTTGAGTGCGGTATAACTATTGTTAACTTTAATGATTTAAAAGAAAAAGATGTTTTTGAAGTTTATGAAAATGTTGAGGTAAAAAGATGAGTAATATAAGATTACAAAGAATTGCTTCTGAGCTTATTAGACATTTATCTAATATTTTATTTGAAGAAGCAGATAATGAAATGCTTAAAAGTGTTACTTTAATTGAAGCTAGAGTAACAAATGATTTAAGTATGGCTAAAGTTTATTACACTTATATTGGTGATTACGATCGTAAGGAAATGGCAGAAGAACTTAAAAAGGCTAGTCCGTTTTTAAGAAGTGAACTTGCCAAGAGAATGGATTTAAGAAATACACCTGAACTTAGATTTGAGTTTGATGAATCTACACTTTATGGTGAACATATTGATGAAATAATTCAAGAAATCCATAGTGAAAATCGTGAGTAAATGAACGGTCTATTAGTGGTTAATAAACCAAAAAATTATACAAGTAGAGATGTAGTTAATGCTTTAAATAAAGTTTTTAATACGAAAGCTATTGGACATATTGGAACACTTGATCCTCTTGCGACAGGAGTACTAGTTTGTTTAATAGGTAAGTATACAAAATTAAATAATCTTTTAACTATGCATAATAAAGAATATATTGCAGATTTTAAGTTAGGTATTTTGACTGATACATTAGATGCTACTGGTAGAGTTTTAGATACATCAAATAATTTTATAAAAAAAGAAAAGTTGGTAAGAGCTTTAAAGAAGTTTAAAAAGACTTATATGCAAGAAGTACCAATGTATTCAGCAGTTAAAGTAAATGGTAGGAAGCTTTATGATTATGCTAGGCATGGTGAAGAGGTAGTGCCGCCTAAAAAGAAGGTTACTATTTATGATATTGAACTTTTAGATTATGAGTATGATGATGTTAAAATTAGATGTACGGTTTCTAAAGGAACATATATTAGAGCTTTAATTAGAGATATTTGTCAGTATTTAAAAACTTATGGTGTTATGACTGGATTAGTAAGAACTAAAATAAATGATTTTAAAATAGAAGATGCTTATACATTAGATGAGATACGTAATGGGAATTATAAATTGTTATCTTTAGAGGATTTTCTAGATTTTAAAGTAATAGATTTAGATGAAGATAATCTTAATAAAATTAAAAATGGCAATATTTATTGTGACAGAGAAAATGATTATATATTATTTAAATATTTAAATGAGGATATTGCTCTTTATTACCGAATTAATGAAGAAGAACTAAAACCTTTGATTATGTTTTAGTTTTTTTTATGAAATAAAAAAGGAAATGGAGTGGTTTCTTACAACAATAACTAATAGAGGGAGGTATTATGGAGTTTTTAATTAGAAGAAGAAAAGAGGTTATTATTGGTTTAGTATTTTTACTAGTTTTGGGTTTTGGTGGATTTTATTATTTTAGTAATAAAAAAAGTGTGGATGAGCTTAGTGTGGTTTCTGATGATGTAGATGCTAGTAAAGAGGAAACGAAGATTATAAAAACTGATAAGATATTTGTTGATGTGAAAGGTGCGGTTAAAAAGCCAGGCGTTTATGAACTTAATGATGGAGATAAGGTAGTGGATGCGATAAATAAAGCAGAAGGTTTAACTAAGAGTGCAGTAACAACTAATATTAATTTAGCTAAAAAGGTAACTAATGAAATGGTGGTTTATGTTTTTACAAAAAAGGAATTGTCTAAAAGTGAGGAGGTAAAAACTGTTGTAAGTGAGGTGCCTTGTGTTTGTGAAACAGTTGAGGTAAATAACTGCGTTAAAGAAGATAATAGTTCAGCTACAAATGATAATCAGAGTAGTGAATTTAAGAAAGTAAATATTAATACAGCAAGTGCTGAGGAACTAGTTACAATAAAGGGATTAGGTGAAAGTAAAGCTAATGCAATAATTTCTTATAGGAATACAAATGGAAATTTTAAAAGTATAGAAGATATTAAAAATGTTAGTGGTATAGGAGATGCATTATTTAATAAAATTAAAGAGCTTATTACAGTGTAAATATTTTTTTATTTTATTAGTTCTTTTAAGTTTGGGTTATAGTTTTGTTAGAAATAAACTTATTGGTTATGGTTCAGCCTATGATGAAGAAGATAATACTTTTGTGGGTATTATAATGGAGATAAGTGAGAAGAATAACTATTATAAAATTACTTTAAAAGCAAAAGAAAAATTGATTGTTAATTATTATTCTAAAGATAAGTTAGACTTGGTTTTAGGAATGAAAATTAAAGTAGTAGGTAATCTAAATAAGCCACGGGCAAATACGACCTTTAATACATTTAATTATCAAAAATATTTGTATAATCATTATATTTATTATGAGGTAGATGCTAAAAGTTTAGAGGTAATTAATACTGATATTAGGTTAAAGTATAGGATTAAGAATACGATACTTGATAGGTGTAATAATTTTAAAAACTCTAGTTATTTTAAGGCTTTAATTATCGGTGATAAAAAGAATTTTGAAGATTATCAAATGTATCAAAGAAATGGGGTTAGTCATTTATTTGCAATAAGTGGAATGCATTTAAGTTTAATGTCAGGAATTATTTTATATTTATTAAAGAAAAATAAGTATAAAGAAATATTTGCATGTATGTTTTTAATATGTTTTAGTATTATTACAAATTATTCGGCGAGTATTTATAGAAGTTTAGTTTTTTATTTGCTGTTGCGAATTAATAAAAGATTAGATTTACAGATAGAGATTAAAAATATATTACTTTTAACTATAAGTTTATTAATTTTTTATAATCCGCTAATTATATATGATATGGGATTTTTATATTCATCTATGGTAAGTTTGGGTTTAATTATTTGCAAAAAATATTATAAAAAGAATTATATAGTTAACTTAATGATAACTAGTATTGTTGCTTTTTTGTTTGGTTTACCTATTACAGTTTATTATAATTATGAGGTAAATATCTTTTCGGTTATAAATAATTTAATAGTAGTTCCATTTTTAAGTTTAGTTATTTATCCTGGAGTACTTTTAACTTTTATTTGTGCTTTTTTAGAACCAGTTATTAATATTTTGATTGTAGTTTTAAAGTTTATAAATAGTAATTTAGTTGCTTATTTTATTATAGTTCCCAAAGTTTCATTAGTATTTTATTTAATTTATTATATAATTTTATATTTGTTTATAGTTACGAATAGAAAATTTTTTATATTACTATCGTTGTTATATATTTATGCTTTTAATTTTAAAGTTATTTTTAATTATGATAGAGTGGTTTATTTTGATGTTTCTCAAGGAGATAGTAGTTTAGTCTATATTAATAAGAAAGCTTATTTAATTGACTGTGGTGGTATAAAAGATAAAAATATCAGTGCTAATTTAATAACATATTTAAAGAGTATTGGGGTAAGAAAATTAAATTTTATTGCTACTCATGGCGACTATGATCATATGGGAGAAGCAATTAACTTAGTTAATAATTTTAAAGTAAAAAAAGTTATATTTAACTGTGGTGAGTTTAATGATTTGGAAAAAGAATTAATTAAAGTATTAGACAAAAAGAAAATTAAATATTATTCATGTATTAAAGAATTAAATATAGATAATAACAAACTATATTTTTTACAAACAAAAGAATATGATAATGAAAATGATAATAGTAATGTTATTTATATAGAGTTAGATGGTTACAAATTTATGTTTATGGGAGATTCAGGAATAGAGAAAGAAAAAGATATTTTAGATAAATATAATATAAGTGATATAGATGTACTTAAAGTAGGACATCATGGAAGTAAAACAAGCAGTAGTAAGTCTTTTATAAATGAAGTAAATCCAAAGTACTCAATAATTAGTGTTGGAAAGAATAATCGTTATGGACATCCTAATAAAGAAGCATTAAATAATTTAGAAGATTCAAAAATATATAGAACAGATCAAGATGGAAGTATTATATTTAAGATTAAAAATAATAAATTAAAAATAAAGACTTGTAGTCCTTAGTAAGGAGTAATATATGAATTATTATAATGAGATAAAAAATGAATTAATAAATAACGAAATAAATAGAACTGTTAAAAATTATTCAATTAATAAGAGTGATTTGGATGCATATTACAATGTTGGAAGAATGTTAAGTGAAGCAGGTAATCATTATGGAGAAGGAATAATAGAAGAATATTCGAAGAGATTAACATATGAATTAGGTAAGGGTTATAGTAAGAGAAATCTATGGTTAATGTTAAAGTTTTATGAGTTGAACGAAAAAGTGCAGACACTGTCTGCACAATTATCTTGGTCGCATTATTGTGAATTGCTATCTTTTGAGAATACTGATAAAATTAATTATTACATAGAATTAGTTAAAAATAATAATTTATCAGTTAGGCAGTTAAGAGAAAAAATAAAATCTAACGAATATGAAAGGCTTCCTGAATTCACAAAAAATAAATTGCTAAATCAAGACAAACAAAATGTAGTTGACTTTGTAAAGAATCCAATTAAGATTAAGAATGATAATAAATATGATATATTTTCAGAGAAGGTATTACAAAAATTAATTTTGGAAGATATTGAAAACTTTTTAGAAGAATTAGGAATAGGGTTTACTTTTATAAAAAGTGAATATCCAATTAAATTAGGTAATAGATACAACTATATTGATTTATTACTTTATAATATTAAATATAGGTGTTATGTAGTCGTAGAATTAAAGATAACAGAACTTAAGAAAGAGCATACTGGACAAATTATGACTTATATGAATTATATAGATAAGAATATAAAAACTATTGAAGAAACTGATACAGCAGGAATTATCATTTGTAAACAGGATAATTCCTATGTTATAAAATATTGTTCAGATGAGAGAATAATTGCTAGAGAATATGAATTGTTATGATATAATAGTAGTCAAATAGGAAGTGATATTGTGCTTGGAGCGATATATGGTGATAAGGCTGGAAGCGTTTATGAATTTGATCAACTTAAGGAGATTAGGAGTATAGATCCTGAGCAATTAATATTACCAAATTCATTTTATAGTGATGATACTATTGCCACGATATCTGTTATTGATGCAATAATTAATAAAAAAGATTATGAAGATACATTGCGTAGATATGTATTAAATAATATAGATTATAGACCTGATTTTGAGCCTTATTTTAAAACTTCTTTTTCTCCTGGAATGATAAAGTGGGCAAAGGGAACTGGAAAGGGAGATAGTGCCTGGAATGGTGCGATGATGAGAGTGTCCCCAGTTGTATAGTTGTTTCAGTTGCGGAAAGTTTATATGGTATGAGTGAAAGGCAAAAAAATGATGCATTATTTAAGATGCCTGATGAATATATGAAGATTTTAAAAAGAGTTTATAGGTAATTTATATTTATAAGTTTTACTATTGTTAATTAATAGTAATGAATTGTGTATATAATGTTAATAATTTGCATATATTAAGACTAGCATTGGTGGTTAGATAAAATTTTCTTAATTGTGGAACAATTTTTGTTTATAAACCATATTATAGATTAGACGGAGACCGTGGGCGATCTCGCGTTTATATAGATTGGGGCTTTTTGCTCCTTTTTCTTTTTCCTTTTTTGTGCTATTATTATACTAGGAGGATTTTTATATGGTTAAGGAGTTTAAAAGTTTTATATTTAAAGATTATAAGTTTGATTTTTCTCATTTATTTTGTATGTATGTTTTGATATTTTTGATTGGTTCAATTGTTGGATTTATATATGAGGAGTTCTTTTATTATTTTACTGAGGGTATAATTGAAAAGAGAGGATTTTTATATGGACCTTATTTACCAGTTTATGGTTTTGGTGCAGTTTTTATGGTTTTGCTTCTTAAGAGATTTAAGAAATATCCTGTTTTGATCTTTTTATTTTCTATGTTAGTTACGGGAATTCTTGAATATATTACTGGTTATGCTATGTTTTCTTTATATCATAGAACTTGGTGGAATTATACGGGACTTTTTCTTAATATTGATGGTTATGTTTGTTTTAGATCTGTTTTTACATTTGCGATTGGAGGACTTTTGCTTATTTATATTATTGAACCTTTAGTATGTAAATTTGTTAATGGGAAAAAATTATCTACTTTGATTACGTGTTCTTTTTTGATTATTTTTATGTTTGATTTTGATTTTATTTTGACTATTTTGTTTAGAAATGCATTATAAAAAGGAATAGAGATTTGTTTTCTTTATTCCTTTTTGTATAAATCTATTTTTTTATTTTGTGCTTCTTCATATATTTTGTTCCATATTTGACTTTCTATGTGTCTTGCTTTTTTAGGGTGTGCTAGGTATCTTATTGTTAATGTTACATATTCTTCGGATAGTTTTGTGTAGATTATTGGTTCTAGGTTGTTGTAGTATATTCTGTAATCTCCGATTGCTTCGTTTAGTTGAACTTTCATTTTTTTTGGTATCTTTTTTACTATATCATTGCTATTTACTATGTCATATAGAGTTTTTTTGTTTTTTACAAGATCTGAGTCTAGTTTTATTTTTACTGATAGTTCACTCCATATGTATTTGAATGCTTTGGTATAATTTTTTATTTCTTCGGTGAATACTTTTGAGTTTGGAACTTGTACTATTATTCCTGTGCTTTGTTCTCCGTCTTCTTTATTGGCGACTTCTAGTATTTCGAAGTTTAATGAATTTATATTTACGACGTCTCCGATTGTTGTGTCTACTTCTATTCTATCTTCTAGTTTGAATGGTTTTGATATTGTTATATAGATTCCAGCGAGAAAATTTATTATTATATCTCTCATTGCAAGGGTTGCTGCGGCACCGATGAAACTTATAAATGTTATTATGTTTGTTAATTGTTTTTCCCATATTATGAGTAGTACTATCATTGTTAGTAATAATTTTGCTATTTTTGTTTTTTTGTTGAATGTGTAGAGTTTCTTTTCATTTTTATTTGTTTTTAGGTTTATTAGTATTGCTATTTTTGATATTAAGGTGATTATTAGTATTGCAAGTATGCTATAAATTATTAGATTTAGTGTTGTACTTTTTATTCCTAAGAAATTTGTTATATTATTCATGTATTCGTTCATATTATCCTCCTTTTCTTGTATTTTAACATATTTTTTTGTTTTATTTATTTTTTTTTTGTATTGTTTACACTTTTCTTGTAAACTTGATTTTTTTTCTTTTTTCTTTTATAATTTATCCAGTTGGAGGGATGTATGAGATTTGCTGATAAAGTTGTGTTTGTTACGGGATCTTCTAGGGGACTTGGTGCTTATTTAGTTTATGCATTTGCTAAAGAGGGTGCGAGTGTTGTTATTAATTATAATAAAAGTTATGAGGATGCTGTTTTTCTTAAAAAGAAGATTGAGGAGTTTGGAAGTTGTATGTTAGTTTGTGGGGATGTTTCTTTAGAAGAGGATGTTTCTAGGATGACGCAGGAGATTATTTCTTCTTATGGAAAGATTGATATTCTTGTTAATAATGCTGGAATAAGTAATGATTCTTTGTTTGATCTTAAGGATGTTTCTTCTTTTAGAAAGGTTCTTGATGTTAATCTTATTGGTACTTATTTGGTTTCTAAGTATGTTGGTAAGATTATGCTTGAGAATAAATCTGGTAAGATTATAAATATTTCTAGTGATAATGGTATTGATAGATATTATCCTGAGTCTTGTGATTATGATGCTTCGAAAGCAGGAGTTATTTCTCTTACTCATAATATGGCTAGATTTTATGCTCCTTATGTGAATGTAAATTGTGTTTGTCCAGGGTGGATGGATACTGATATGAATAAGGATATGGATGATTCTTATAAAAAGGGTATATGTGATAAGATTTTGCTTGGGCGTTTTGGAGAAGTTTCTGAGATTTCTAATCTTGTACTTTTTCTTGCTAGTGATGATGCTAGTTATGTTAATGATTCGATTATTAAAGTGAATGGAGGTATTAATAATGAATAATGAACTTTTTATAAGTCCGAAAGTTTATGAACTTGCAAATGTTTGTGAGGAGGAACTTAGGGATAAATTTAAGGAAATTTCTGATGTGTGCTTTAAAAATACTAAAAAGGTTTTAGAGGCTTTTATTAGAAATGGTGTATCTAGTATGGATCTTAATGGTACGAATGGATATGGTTTTAATGATGTTGGTAGGGAAAAAATAGATAAAATTTTTAGTGAGGTTCTTGGGGCGGAGGATGCTTTGGTGAGAGGACAATTTGTTTCTGGAACGCATGTTCTTACTGTTTGTTTGTTTGGAATTTTAAGACCTGGTGATACGCTTTTGAGTATTACTGGTAAACCTTATGATACGCTTCATGAGGTTATTGGAATTAGAGAGAACCCTAGTAGTTTGAAAGCGTTTGGTATTAATTATGAGGAGGTTTCTCTTACTTCTAGTGGGTTTGATGTTGAGCGTATTAAGGAAGTTTTAAAAAATAAAAAGGTTAAACTTATTGAGATTCAACGTTCTAAGGGATATTCTAGTAGAAAAAGCATTACTATTTCTATGATTGAAGATGTTATAAAAGAGATTAGAAAAGTTGATAAAGATGTAATTATTATGGTTGATAATTGTTATTGTGCTTTGGTTGAGGAAAAGTCTCCTTTGGAAGTTGGTGCGGATATTATTGCGGGCTCACTTATTAAAAATTTAGGTGGTGGTTCGGCTTCTTGTGGTGGTTATATTGCGGGAAGATCTGATCTTGTTTTTCTTGCTAGTGAAAGACTTGCTATTCCTGGTGAGGGAAAGGATATTGGGGCGACAAATAATATGAATATGGAGATTTTAAAAGGTCTTTATATGGCTCCATCTGTTGTTAAAAGTAGTGTGATGACTGCGACGCTTGCTAGTTTGATGCTTGAAAAACTTGGATTTGATACGGAACCTAAGTATAATGAGGAAAGAGCGGATATTGTACTTGCAATTAAGTTTAATGATCCGGATAAAATGATAAGATATTGTTGTGGTATTCAAATGGCTTCGCCTATTGATTCTTATGTTAAACCTATTCCAGATGAGATGCCTGGATATGGTGATAAGATTGTTATGGCTGCGGGATCTTTTGTTCAGGGTTCTACGATTGAACTTTCTTGTGATGGACCACTTAGACCACCTTATATTGCTTATCAACAAGGTGCTTTAACTTATGAGTATGGGAGACTTGGTGTTATGAAGGCTATTACGGAAATTACTAAGTAATTATTTGTAAAAAAAAATTAAAAAATTAAACATTGATAGGAGATTATTCCTATTTTTGTTTGCAATTTTTTAATTAATTTAATTACATTTTATGTTAATTTATTCGAATAATTTGTCCATGGTTATTCCTAAAACGACTGATATTCTATATAATGTATCGATGGAACAGCCGATGGCACCTTTTTTATATTCTAATCTTCGTATGAAATCGTATGATTTTCCAACGTCTACTGCTAATTGTTCTTGAGTAATGTTTGCTAATTTTCTATATTTTCTTATATTGCTTGATACTTTTATCATTATATTGTCTTCGAATTTGAAGTTTCTTTTAAAAGTTGCCATAAATATTTCACCTCTATTAATATTGTCCTATTTATGTTTTTTATGTCCGGGAACAGAAAAGTCCTGTTTAGGGTATTCACAGGTCCTGTTTTGTGTTATAAGGGTTGTTGAAAGGAGAGGTTATTTTATGTCTGAAAGTAAAAAAGTTGAAAATAGTGGTTTAGCAACTGCTGGTTTTGTTTTAGGAATTATAGGTGTTGTTTTATCATTTATTCCTATAATTAATAATGCTACGTTTGTTTTGGGTGTTTTGTCTTTTGTTTTTTTTAATGGTTAATTAAAAATAATAGTGCAGTATTATATATTATGTATGTATATTTTTCTTTATTTTTTTAATACTAAAAATGGTGATATATATGAGTGAAGCACTTAATGTTACTTTTAGAGCAATTCTTTCTTTGGTTACTTTGTTTTTAGTTACTAAACTTATTGGGAAGAAACAGGTTTCTCAACTTAGTTTGTTTGATTATGTAATTGGAATATCTATTGGTAATTTTGCAGCGGAAATGACTATTAATACGGATTCTCCGGTTATGAATGGTACGCTTGCTGTTGTTATTTTTGGTTTTATTGCTTGGCTTATTTCTGTTTTGACTATGAAAAGTATTGCTCTTCGTAGGTTTTTTACGGGTACTCCGACGGTTATAATTGAAGATGGAATTTTACTTGAAGAGGGTCTTAAACATGAGAAACTTGATGTTAATGACTTTTTAGAGCAGTGCAGAGAACAAGGTTATTTTGATATTTCTCAAATTGCTTATGCGATTATGGAGTCTAGTGGTAAGATTAGTATTTTACCTAAGTCATCTTTTTCTCCGGTTACTATTTCTGATATGGATTTGAAGAAGAAAAAGGCTAGTTTGGTTTCTAATGTTATTATTGATGGTAATATTATGGTAAAGAATTTAAAGTTTATGGGTAAGGATAAGAAATGGATACTTAAAAAGTTAAAGGAAAAGGGTAAGAATTTAGAGGATATTTTACTTGGTACCTTGGATGATGATGAGAAACTTCTTCTTTATGATAAGGATGGTAAGTGTTCTAAAAATATACTTGAATGATTGAAAAAGAGTGTTATTTATGTTATGATTATTTTGAGGTAATCATATGCGTGTAAGACTTTTTTTCTTATTTTTTACAATTATTTTGTTTATTACTGGATGTAGTTTGGATCCATATTGTAATGGGAAATATGGAGTGCTTTCTATTGACTCATGGTTTAGTGATAAGGAACTTGGTGAGGTTAGAATGAAGAATGCTAATATTAGTGAGATAGTTTCTAGTAGTTGTGAGTTTTATGAGAGTAAGGGTAATAAGTATGTGTTTGATTGTAAAGTTACGTATAAGGAAATAGGTGAGACTGTTATTCCTTTGTCTAAAAATAGTTCGATGAATGTTATTGCTGTTTTTATAAAGGAAAGTGGTGATAAGTATGATTGCAAGGTTTATAGTGATATTTATAAACTTAAGAGTAGGGTTTGGGAGAAGGATGAATATTTAAATTATTAGGAAAGGTATAATTTATGAGTAGGGATGAGTATATTTTGAATTTGAAGAAGATATTTGAGGTTGATTCAAAATCTTTTAAGTTTTTTTTAGAACAAATTGATAATTACTATAAATGTATGGAGAAAACGTCTTGGGATGGACCTAAGTACAAGGTTGGTGAGGATGTTTTATTAAAACAAAATCAGTTGATGAGAGGTGAGGGTGCATTAATTGATTTAGATGATGAAAGGTTAAAATTTATTTCGGAAAATGGATTTATATCTCCTGATTTTACTGTTAAATATAATAAAGAGCAGAAGACTCCTTTGTGTGTTCCAGTTTGGGTTATTCAAAAGGATATGATGCTAAAAGATTATATAGTTAATTATAGTGGTGCGACACTTAGATATGTTTATCGTGATGGAAAAAAGAAGACTAAACTTATTCCTTATGGGAAAATTGATGATGAGATTGATAGTATAAGGAATGATGATTTTTGGACATGGAATTGTGAACAAACGAAAGAGATTAGGTTTATGCCTTCTTTGGCTAAGGATAAGATTCAAATTTCATTTATTATGAATGTTGATAATGAATGGGGAAAGAGGCTTGTTTTTAATGATATTTTTAATCTTAAGTTTGACAAGGATGTTTTGAAGTCTTTTGTAAGTGAATGGTTTATAAATGATTTTATTTATGCTCTTAGAGATGATTTTACTACTAATCGTGAGGGTGCGGTTATATTTGGCATTCCGTCTTGTTATATTGAGGGCGTTTTAGTTGGTAGAGTTTATGAGAAAGATAGGGATATGCTGGATAAAATTAAGAAGTATTTTCCTAATTGTTATATTTGTAATTTAGATGGAAAGGTAATTGTGGAATAGTTGCATTTTTATATGTAAAAAAATAGATTTTTGTGATAGAATATTATTAGGAGGCTTATTATGGAAAAAAAATTACTTACTTATATTCAAGGTTTTTTACTTATTATTTTTGGGGTATTGTTTATTATTAATCCTCAAGGTGTATTTGGTAGTATTGTTTTAATTGCAGGTATTTTAATTTTACTTGTTAGTGCTTTTAAGGCTATTGCAATACTTAGGAGCAAGGATCCTTATATGTCGTTTGGATTTATGGGTTCCTTAATTGGGGTTATATTTGGACTTGTGCTTATAACAAATAGGAATGATGCAATTAAGGTTATTCCTGTTATGCTTGGACTTTGGTTTTTAGTTACGGGTATTACTTCGCTTATGTTTGTTATGAAGTCTAGCAGAGATAAAACTTTAATTGGGAAGTCTGTTCTTAAGATTGTTTTAGGTCTTATTTCCTTTTTACTTCCTGTTATACCTGTTGTTGGTGCGGGAATAGTAATTGGTGTATTTTTAATTATTTCTGGTGTTATGACTTTTGTTAATATGAAAGATGAGGAAGTTATTTATAAAGTTAAAGTTAAGAAATAAAAAATATTTTGAATTGTTAAAAAAGGGGTTGTATTACTTCTTTTTTTTGTGATACAATGATTTTGGTGATTAAATGATGGAATATAAAATTACATCGCATAGCGAGAGCGAAACTATTGAGCTTGCAGAAAATTTAGAGAGTGAAAAGTTTCCTAATATGGTTATTTGTTTAAAGGGTGACCTAGGAAGCGGTAAAACAGTTTTTACAAAGGGGTTTGCTAATGCTCTTGGTATTACAGATACGATAACTTCTCCGACTTTTAACATTGTTAAAGAGTATCTTAATGGAGAAATGGATTTATTTCATATGGATGTTTATCGTATTGATGAGGCAACAGTTGATATTGATTTTCATGAGTATTTTGTTAAGAAGGGAGTTTCTATTATTGAATGGTCTGATATGATAGCGGATGAACTTCCTAATGAAAGACTTGAGATAAGTTTTAGAATTGTTGGTGAAAATACAAGGGTACTTGTTATTAGACCTTTTGGTAAGAGATATGAAGACTTATGTGAGGCTGTTTTATGATAAGTCTTTTTTTGAATACTTCTTCTAATTATTTGAATATTGCTATTAATAAGGATGGGGTAGTAATTGATGAGTTTTACGAAAGGCTTGATAGGGATTTATCTCGTGAGGCGCTTTTTAATGTGAAATGTCTTTTAGATAAGAATGGTATTTTGCCTAATGAAGTTGATGAGATTTATTCTGTTTCGGGGCCTGGTTCTTTTACAGGACTTAGAGTGGGTGTTACTATAAGTAAGACTTTTGCTTATTTTTTGAATAAAAGATTGTATGAGGTTTCTAATCTTTTTGTGATGGCGACTTCTGTTAGTGCTCCTTTGATAGTTCCTGTTATTGATGCTAGGAGAGGTTTTGTATATGCTGGAATATATGATAGTGATTATAATACTGTTATGGAAGAGAGATATATAAAACTTGATGAACTTATTGAGAAAGTTAAGGAGTATAATAAGGAATATAAGTTTGTAAGTTATGATAAGTTTGATTTAGTTTCTGTTTGCGAATTTAGGCCTAATGTTGAGAACTTTTTTAAGTATTATAAGAAGAAATTGGTTAATCCTCTTACGTATGTGCCTAATTATTTGAAACGTACTGAGGCTGAGGAAAAGAGAAATGGTTAAGGAAGTTTCTTTTGAGGATTTAGATTTTGATATTTCTATGAGTTATAATCCTTTTAGGAAGTTTATTGGATATATTTTGGATGGAGTTATTCTTGGATATATTGAGTATAATGATATTTATGATACTATTGATATAGTTAATGTATTTGTTAGAGAGGATGCTAGAAGAGAGGGTATTGGTTTTTCTCTTATGGATTATTTAATTGTTAATAATTCTGATAAGAAGAATATTACTCTTGAGGTTAATGTTAATAATAGGAGTGCTATTAATCTTTATGAGAAGTGTGGTTTTGTAGTAACTGCGATAAGAAAAGGTTATTATAATGGAGTAGATGGATATTTGATGGAGAGAGTATTATGAAAGATGTTTATATATTAGGAATTGAGACTAGTTGTGATGAGACTAGTTGTTCTATTGTTAAAAATGGTTCTTTGGAAATTAGTACAACTGTTTTGAGTCAAATAGATATTCATATGTTGTATGGTGGGGTTGTTCCTGAGATTGCTAGTCGTAATCATGTTAAGGATATTGTTTTTGTTATTGATAAGTGTTTGAAAGATTCTGGTCTTTCTATGGATGATATTGATGGTATTAGTGTTACTTATGGTCCAGGACTTGTTGGTTCTTTACTTGTTGGGCTTGAGGCAGCGAAGACTCTTTCTTATATTTATAATAAGCCTTTGATTCCTGTTCATCATATTAGGAGTCATATATATGCTAATAATATAGAAAAGGCTCTAGAGTTTCCACTTCTTGCTTTGGTTATTAGTGGGGGACATACGGAACTTTTATATATGAGGGATCATTTTGATATTGAAAAACTTGGTGGTACTTTGGATGATGCTGTTGGAGAGTGTTATGATAAGGTTGCTAGGGTTTTAGGAATTTCTTATCCTGGGGGGCCAGTTATTGATAAACTTGCTTTTTCTGGTAAGGATAGTTATAAACTTCCTGTTCCTCTTAATGATGATAGTTATAATTTTAGTTTTAGTGGTCTTAAGAGTGCGGTTATTAATTTGAGTCATAATCTTAGTCAAAGAGGTGAGGCTTTAATTCCTGAGGATCTTGCTTGTTCTTTTCAGAATGTTGTTATTAGTTCTTTGAGTTCTAAAACTATGAAGGCTGTTAAGGATTTAGGGGTTAAAAGACTTATTTTGGCTGGTGGTGTTTCTGCTAATAGAGGAATAAGGGAATGTTTTTCTAAGTTATGTAAAGAAAATAATATTGATTTTAGTTATCCATCTATAAAATATTGTACGGATAATGCTACGATGGTGGCTGCTGCTGGGTACTTTTTGTATAAGGAAAAAAGGTTTGGAAGTTTGGAACTTAATGCTGATTCGGGTGCTAAATTTGTATAAATTTTAATTTTTTCGAAAAAAATTTCAAAAATTGTAAAAAAACTCTTGCCAAAACATAAAATATATAGTAATATTTATATTGCTTAGTGAGAAAAAATGGGCTTGTAGCTCAGTTGGTTAGAGCGCACGCCTGATAAGCGTGAGGTCGATGGTTCAAGTCCATTCAGGC
>OIYV01000214.1_pt1 | contig 38484 bp, 39 predicted proteins | sample 1588251 | NCBI WGS metagenome assembly OIYV01 (sample SAMN03283282) | human gut metagenome | biome: human-associated habitat; material: feces | host: Homo sapiens | place: Peru | collected 2012
GGTTGTTGCTATTAAGAGTGATGATTATGTTTTATTTGGTAATATTGGAGATAGTTCTGGATATGTATATAAAAATGATAAGTTATATAAGGTTACAAAGGATCATACTTTGGTTAATTTACTTGTTGCAACTGGTGAGTTAACGGCAGAAGAAGCAAAATATCATCCTAGAAAGAATGTTTTAATGCGTGCTTTAGGGGCAAATGATCCAATTGAAATTGATATATTTGATGTTGATACTTCGGTTAAGGGTATATTTTTATGTAGTGATGGGCTAACTAATATGTTAACTGAGGAACAAATTGAAAAAATATTAAATAGTAATTTATCTATTGAAGATACACTTGCTAAGTTGATTAGAAAAGCAAATAGTCGTGGGGGAAATGACAATATTACGGTTGCTTATTTAAAAAAGGAAAGTGGTGAATTATAATGCTATCTAGTGGTCAAAAAATTGGTGGTCGTTATGAAATCGTTAAATCTATTGGCGAAGGTGGTATGGCGAATGTTTATCTTGCCAAGGATACTATTTTAGATCGAAAAGTGGCAATTAAGGTATTACGTGGAGATTTATCTAATGATGAAAAGTTTATTAGGAGATTTGAAAGGGAAGCGTGGTCAGTATCTAATTTATCTCATCCTAATATTGTAGAAATGTATGATGTTGGTAAAATAGAACAATTAAATGTAAGCGCAAGATGGAAAAAATCTAACCCAATAGAAACATTGTCTGCCCCAGTAGGAATAGGAAAAAGTGGAGAAAAGATAGAAGTGGATACCCACGAAAAATACCATGGACCTCATGGACTAATTGCAGGTATGACAGGTAGTGGTAAATCAGAATTTATTATAACTTTTATTGTATCAATGGCAATTAATTATCATCCTTATGAAGTACAATTTATTTTAATTGACTATAAAGGTGGCGGACTGACCGGCGCTTTTGAGGATGACGAAAGAGGAATTAAACTTCCGCATCTTGCAGGAACAATAACCAACCTGGACGGGGCTGCCGTGAAACGCTCCCTTATTTCAATACAAAGTGAACTTCGCCGCCGACAGGCAATATTTAATGAGGCACGCAAAATTTCAAATGAAGGCACAATGGATATTTATAAATATCAGCAGTTGTACCGAGATAAAATTGTATCCGAACCGGTTCCTCATCTCTTTATTATATCAGATGAATTTGCCGAATTGAAATCTCAGCAGCCGGAATTTATGGAACAGTTAATTAGTGCGGCTCGTATCGGACGAAGCCTCGGTGTTCATTTGATACTCGCAACGCAGAAACCAAGCGGTGTTGTAGACGATCAGATCTGGAGCAACAGTAAATTCAGAGTATGCCTTAAAGTTCAGGAAAAGGCGGACAGTCAGGATATGATTAAATGCCCCGACGCTGCCGAGTTGTCTCAAACAGGTAGGTTTTATTTGCAGGTCGGATTTAATGAATTGTTTGCTCTCGGACAGTCTGCATGGTGTGGCGCCGAATATATCCCGACGGAAACCGTCGAAAAAAGTGTCGATTCAAGCATTCAGGTTGTCGACAATCTCGGGCGTGTAATTATGAATGTGAAACCGAGCAAAAAGAAACGCACCGAGGGCAGTAAAATCAAGCAGATAGTGGCTATTGTCAAGTATTTGTCCGATCTTGCAGGAGAAGAAAAGATAACTGTAAGACCTCTTTGGCTTGAACCGATTCCGGAGTTTATCTATGTTGATGAGCTTGAAAACAAATATGGTATTGACGAGAAAGGATTTGCTCTCAACCCGGTAATCGGAGAGTATGATGATCCGTTTAATCAAAAGCAGGGTGTTTTAACAATTCCGTTTACAAAAGACGGAAACTGCCTTGTTTACGGTTCTACCGGAAACGGAAAGACGACATTCCTCACCTCTCTTTGCTATGCACTCATCAAAAACCATACAGCCGAGGAACTTAACCTTTACATTATGGACTTTGGTTCTGAGACTTTGAAGGCTTTTGAAAATGCTCCGCAGGTAGGCGGCGTAATAGTTTCATCCGATGAGGAAAAAACAATAAACTTTATTAAAATGCTTCACGGAGAAATCGAGAGAAGGCGCAATCTCTTCTCGGAGTACGGTGGTGATTATCAGGAATACATAAGAAACAGCGGTAAGACAGAGCCGAACATTGTTGTTGTAATGAATAACTATTCCGGATTTGCAGAGCAGTACGAAGATCTGCAGGATGAGTTTTCATTGTTGACAAGGGACGGAGTAAAATACGGGATTTATTTTGCCGTAACTGCAAGCAGCGTCAATGCAGTAAGATATAAAACTCAGCAGAACTTCAAAAATATGCTGACTATGCAGCTTAATGACACAACCGATTATTCCATCGTTGTCGGTAAGACAGACGGATTGATTCCGTCAAAATATAAGGGCCGTGGACTTGTTGCGTTAGATCGTGTTTATGAGTTTCAAACAGCTTATTGTAGGAATGTCGCCGATATGCAAGACTATCTGCGCGAATTCTGCAAGGAGCTTAAACAAAACTCCGACGCTGTTGCTAAGCCTATCCCCATTCTTCCCGATGTTGTTAATTTTGATTATGTTTCAAAATACACTGACGGTATACGCAACATACCTATCGGTGTCGGAAAGAAATCGCTTAATGTATTGGGTATCAACCTGCAAAACAAGGTCATATATCCGTTTGTATCACAGGAAATCTACGAAATGATTCCGTTTGTCGAAGAATTTGTAAGAGTCCTTTCTTCGTGCAAGTCGGCAATCATTATTGATGCAGAACAAACATTAAGTTCGGATTTGAAAGAGTGTGCAGCATTTATCACAGGCAACTATGAGTCATTTGTTCTTGACCTGTTCAATGAAATGGTGTTAAGAAACAATACTTATAAAGATGCAGGACTGAATCCCGCTTCTCTCGACAGCTTTGAGGAACGAGTATATGTGATTGTAGGAATGAAGCGGTTGCTTGAGCAGCTTTCTGCAGATAGCAAAGATAAGCTCTCAACATTGCTTGAAAAAGACGAAGCAATCTTCAAACTGCATTTTGTCATTATCGAATCCGTTTCCGGATATGGTTCATTCTCTTATGATGCGTGGTATAAGCGCCATTTGAATGGAACTGACGGAGTATGGATCGGTGACGGAATTGCTGATCAGTATTTCTTGAAAATTAGCAAGGTCACAAGTGATTTGTATGAAGAGATCGGAAACGATTACGGATACCTTGTAAGCAGAAATCGCCCGACTCTTATGAAAGCATTATCACACGGTTTGAATGAGGAGGTAATGTAACATGGACAAGATTCTCGTTGAAATATATGTTCCATTGTTAGATCGCTCGTTCGATATGTTTATTCCTCCTGCCTCTCCTATGCATGATGTTTTGGAGCTTATAAAAAAGGCTGTTACCGAGATGTCTGACGGGCGTTTCGTTGCAAATGAAAACACTACGCTTTGTCACAGAGAGGATGGCACTATCATCAATATTAACTTATCGGTTTATGAACTTGAAATCCGCAACGGTTCTAAACTGATGTTAATATAATAAATCCTAAATCTATTAAGGAGGTCATTAAAATGGCAAGAACAATTCAGGTAACACCTGAACAGTTGGAGTCCGCAGCGGGAAGAATCGAAGGTTTAGCAGCTGATTACAAGACACAGTATGATGCTCTTTACAGCGAAACAAACGCTATGGCTTCAACTTGGCAAGGAAAGGACAATACGGCATTTGTTGATCAGATCGCGGGTTTCAAAGATGACTTCGAGAAGATGCACACCCTCATGCTCAACTATGCAGATTTCCTTAGGAAAAGTGCAAAGGCGTATCGTGATACGCAAGACACTGTAACTGCCGAAGCGCGTAAGCTTCAAAATTAAAAGGAGGTAAAGAATTATGGCTGACGGAATTCAGATTTCCACACAAGTATTGCTTGATACTGCTGATAAGGTTAGAACAATCAATTCTACCTTGGATCAGAAATTGGCTGACATCAACAAGAACATGAACGATCTTGAAGCAACATGGAAAAGTGATGCTGCAACCGACATCAGAGCCGCAATGAATGCTCTTAAACCTCGTTTTGAGGAATACAAAAGTGTAGTTGAATCCTACGCAAAATTTCTTGTTAATACTGCACAAAATTACGAATCAACCGAAAGCACAGTGCAAACAAACGCAAGCGCATTTAAATAATGCCAAACTACCGCAGGTGGGCGTGAACCCACGCCCACCTGCCTAAATTTGAAAAATAATGAACTCAGTTCATTTTATATACAACAACAAATAGAACGGAGAAAGTTCAATGAAATCCTTTAAAAAAGCGGTATGTATAGTATTATCACTATTTTTCATTGCCCAGTTGCTGACAGCCTGTTCCTCAAAAAAAACAGATGCAGATCTCTATCTTTCAAAAGGAGAGTTTTTTGCTTATTTTGTTCACGAGTACGGCCTGACATCTGAAAAATACACTGTAGATGAAATTCAAAACTGTGAGGACGGTTCTGTTGAGGGAGAAGTATTAGTTGAGTGGGGCTATCTTGATGAAAAACAAGCAACAAAGGGGCTCAAAAAACCTGTTAGCAAGGAAATAGTTGTAACGGTATGTGCTAATGCGACATTTGATTTGAAACAAGGCAATACTTCTGATATAAAGGATTCAGACCTGTTAAATGAACCACAGCTTATAGCAGATGCGTATGCAAGTGGGTTTTTTGAGCTTGAAAATGGTTACTTTGATGGTGCAAAAAAAATGACTCTGGCTGATTGCGATATGATAATCGAAAATGCTCGCAACTATACCTCTGATTTTCATTATAGTGCTAATTCCGAGATAACAGAAACAGATGAGACGGTGATTGAACAGGACAGTAGCGGGTATCAAGACGGAGATATTATAATTGAAATTCCTGATGAAACGGGAGTGGAACAAGATGACTTGGCAGAAGGAATGAACAATAGTTTTGATGACACAAACAAAGCGAATATTGTTTTACTGGGATACTCAAACAAAAGCGCAAGCAATAAAAAAGTAACTTTATTGGCTAATGACTATGATCGCTATGGGTTAAATAAAGTGAAGTCTTTTACTGCAACAATAATGAAGCATACTTTTGAAAATGAATTGAAAAGTCCAAAAGTAGGAGAAACCGTCATTTTAAATCGATTTCAACTAATGCTAAATTCAGGAATGAATTATGGCACAACGGAAATAATAGGTGTTTTAAAAGATGCCAAACTTGTCGGTAATTCATATGTATGCTTATTTGAATACCCACAATTCGAAGACGCAATTGAAAAGAAAAATATAAAACAAGCTAACGGCACGGGAATAGATACTCAAAATTTTAAAATTGAAAAATCCGAGTATGACGGATGGAAATTTGATTTTGATATATCGGGGAACTCAATCAAGGTCGATGCGACAAAAGCATTTACAACATATGAAACCGGGAGAAAACAGGATTGGCAAAACTCCAAAAAAACAATCAACGCAAAAGCATCTTTTGAGGTAAGCGATTTTAATATTGATATAAATAACCTTAAAAGTTTCGCAAGCAAAAAAGGAAAGGGATACATAAAAATAACCTGTGACACGGATATGTCTTTTGAACTTAGCACAAGTTTAAGATATACCCCGGACAGCAATAGAAATGGCAAATTTCCTTCGAATTGGAATAATTCGAGATGGACAGATAGTGGCTCAAAAGGTGCAAAGGAAATAAAAATTGCAAGGTTTAGCCCATCTTTATATGGCGTGGCCAGCGTCGATGTATATATTTACTTGCAAATATCAGTTGACGGAAAAATATCTTTTCGGACATCAATAGATAATGGCGGCATGCAGATGTCGGTTAATAATGGAAAAATTGCATTGTCGAAGCTTGGTAAAAAAACCACTGGAGTCAATGCAAATATAAATTTGCACGGACGACTTGGTATTGATGCAAGTTTGAAAATCTTTGGATTTATTAATGTTATTGAATATGATGTTGGTGCTGATCTGAACGCACAAGCAATTGTTGATTTATATTATGAAGAATCATTAAGCAAACAAGGAGTTTTTGCGGATGAGGAAGGATTAAACGAATACCGCGCGGACGATAACAAATTTAACTATTGTATTGGTATCCAGTTAGATCTTGGTGTTTCCGGAAAACTGAAAGACTCCGGTGTAAAGCTCATTTTGAATGCACTTTCAAAAGGAGACTCTCTTAACTTTGAAATATCGGTATGGAGTGCCGGAATGCATTTTGAAGATGGAAGTTTCGTTGAAAAATGTACTCGCGGAAATAAAAAAGATGATGAAGTAACTGCTTCGGAAAATGATGACATAACTCTTGGTTCCTATAAGGTTGTGTTGGAAATCGGGCAAAGTGAAATTGTATCTTTGAAATCGCTTCCTTCGAAGACGCTTAATTTAATGGATTCGAAAAACGCTATTACAGTTAAATCAAATGACAACAAAATCGCAAAGGCCACATACAACAAAGCTTCAAAAAGTATCATTGTTGAAGCAACTGGTGAAGGAAGCACCGAAATAGTTATCACAGCTAAGAAAGGTAGTCTGTGGTGGAAAAAAACATGTGAGCAAAAAGTTTCGATAACTGTAAAGCAGGACTCAACGCATAATATAATCGGCACAAGCTATGTTGTGCTTATTCCACAGCAGTTTTTGCGTAGTTACAGTATATAACTCTGAAACGCCTGATGCAAGCACCCTCGGCAAATTAAAGCTGTTGCTTGGAATAGAAGCTATTATGCATAACTTAGAAAACACAGCAAATGAAGTGAATAAACTGCGGCAAGAAGGTAACGAGATAGTATGAACAAGTGCAAAGTGGTATCAAAGTTGGGAATTTCTCAGCTAATCATAAAAAGTCAAAAGGGACAACAATTAAGCGAGCGAGAGGTCTACTCTATCAATAACAACGAAGTAAGTGGACTTTTGCACCTTGATGTTGTCTCTAAAGGTGCGTCATTTAAGCTGGTATATAACATTACCGGCTTTGTGACATTTAAAGAATATCTCAAAAAAGCACTGAACAAAGAAACCTTTGCACGAATCTTGAAGAACATACTTGAGAACTTAAAAGCAACGCAGGAAACATTTATTAATCAGCAAATGCTTCTTCTTGACTTTGAACATGTTCTCGTCAATCCCGCAACCGAGCATATCTATTTTACCTGTGTTCCAATCCAGGGTATTGAAACCGGAACCCCACTCAGAGACTTCTTGCTGAATATTATTCAGTACAGCACATTTGTTCCCGGCGAGGATAATAGTTACATTCGAGAATACATTACTATTCTTAACAGTGGAATCAATTTTTCCGTTTTTGAACTTGAAGAATACATAAACAAACTAACCGGAAAAAGATCGCAGATTGAAGGACAAATGAAAGAATGCCCCGGATGTCACCAAATGGTCAAAAGAGGCACTAACTACTGTCCTTATTGCGGAACAAAGGTTACGGGAACAACCGGAAATGTCGGTAAAAAAATATATGATCCGCTCAGCGGGGATATTAGTGATGGACCGTCCGATAGCAATAGTAATAATCACCCGAAGCCAAACACAAATACCCAAGGACTCAGCTCCGGAACAACCGTGTTAGGCGCTGATCCGGGCGGCACGACCGTATTAGGTTCTGAAGAATTGGATGCGCCGGTCTACCCCTATCTTATTCGGAATAAAAACGAAGAAAGAATACCGGTCGATAAGCCCGTGTTCAGAATCGGAAAAGAAAAACAATACAGTGACTATTTCGTTTCCGATAACAATGCTGTCAGCAGAAGTCATGCAGATATTATAACAAGGAACGGTCGGTACTATATTAAAGACCTAAATTCCACTAATAAGACTTATGTTGACGGCAAAGCGATACCGATAGAAAAAGAAGTTGAGATTTTCTCGAGGACAAAACTTCGACTTGCAAACGAAGACTTCGTATTTTATATAGATTGAGTGGTCAAGGCTTTATGAATTTTTACACGGCAGCTCACACGGATGTGGGAATTAAAAAAGACACAAATCAAGACAGTTATTGCATTCTTCAAGCTGAAACGCCGAAAGGTAATATACTGATGGCGGTTATATGCGATGGAATGGGCGGTCTGGAAAGCGGCGAAGTGGCAAGTGCATCTATCATAAGAGCATTTAAAATGTGGTTTTCAAAGGACCTCCCCTACACTCTTTCTTCCGATACTTATTTTGATGATGTTAAGTATGAATGGGATAGGATAATTAAATCGCAGAATCAATCAATTGCTGAGTATGGCAGACAACATCATATTCAGCTCGGTTCAACAATCACCGCTATGATTGTATTTGAAGACGGAAAATACCTTATAGGTCATGTCGGGGATTCAAGAGCATATAAAATCGACAATAAAGAATTGACTATCCTCACAACCGACCAAACCGTTGTAGCAAATGAAGTTCGTCTCGGAAAATTGACACCGGAAGAAGCAATACGCGATCCGAGAAGAAATGTTTTGTTACAGTGTATCGGCGCATCCCGAATAGTAGAGCCTGACTATATAGGCGGACTTGCTGAATCCGGCGTATGTTATATGCTTTGTTCGGACGGCTTTCGCCATGAAATAAGCGAGACGGAAATACAAAATGCACTTTCTCCTATCGCAAATGCAGATGAAATACAGATGAAAAACAGTGTTACTCGTCTGATAGAGCTAAATAAGAGCCGCGGAGAGACAGATAACATCACCGCGCTGCTTATAAAGACATACTGAGGAGGTGTAAGTCTTGGCAACCATAGGTCAGGTTATTGATGATAAATATGAAATACTGAAGCTTATCGGGCAAGGCGGTATGTCAAAGGTTTACCTTGCAATGGATAAGCGTCTGAACAAGCAGTGGGCAATTAAGGAAATCGAAAAAAGAGCCAAAGATAAGAATAACGAAGTTGTTATTCAGAGTGCTATTGCAGAAGCAAATTTGATTAAGCAGCTTGACCATCCCGCAATCGTCCGCATTGTAGATATTATTGATAACGGTAATGTTATTTACATAATTGAGGACTACATTGAGGGCGAAACGCTGAGTTCCATTCTTGAAAACAACGGTGCGCAGCCGCAGGAACTTGTTATCGAATGGGCAATGCAAATCTGTGAAGCCCTTGAATATCTGCACACACGCAAGCCCCCGATTATTTACCGCGATATGAAACCTGCCAATGTGATGCTCAAGCCGGACGGTAATATTAAAGTTATCGACTTTGGTATTGCACGCGAATATAAGGATCAGAGTTTGGCTGATACCGTCAGTCTCGGCACAAAAGGTTACGCAGCGCCAGAACAGTTCGGAGGGAAAGGTCAGACTGATGCAAGAACCGATGTTTATTGCTTGGGAGTAACCTTGTATCATTTGGTAACCGGACAAAACCCCTGTGAGCCGCCTTACGAAATATATCCCATAAGGCATTGGAATCCTCAGCTTTCGGCAGGCCTTGAAGCAATCATACAAAAATGCACTCAGTTGAATCCGGCAGACCGCTATCAGTCTTGTGCAGAGCTTTTGTATGCATTACATCACTATGAAGAATACGGTGCGGCATATCGTGCAAGGCAGAAACACAAACTCAATATGTTTATCATTACTGCCGCTGTTTCGGTTGCCTGTGCTTTAATCGGTGTTTTGGGCTTAGCAATGAGAACTCACACAAATAACGCCGATTATGCTCAGAATATTATTCAGGCTGAAAAATCGTCCTCCTCCGAAGAAAAAGTAAAGTATTATTCGCAGGCGATTGATATTAAACCGCTGAGTAAAGAAGCTTACATCGGAATGATAAATGCATTTAAGGAAGATGCGGCATTCACAACAGACGAAGAATCCGAGTTTAAAAAGCAGATAACAGCGCATTTGTCTGCTTTACGAAATGAACCAGGCTACGCCGAGCTTGCTTTTGAAACAGGAAAGCTTTATTGGTACTACTATGATTACGGCAAGACCGAATCGGCAGACAATCAGATCACAAGAATGAAAAGCGCAATTCAGTGGTTTGAAGATGCCGTTGAATACGGCGACAAATCCGATAGTTTTTACACAATGGCAGCCGTTTACCGTGATATCGGAAAGTTTAACAGAGATATTACACTTGACATTGAAGAAGCCTCCGACAAAGGTAAATACGCTCCCTATTGGAGTAACATAAAAGAGCTTGTAACAACCGTTGCAGACGGAAAAGACGAAAGTGAAATTATTGAGCTTGAAGTTTATCGTTTGACGATGTATTCCATTGAGAACTATGCACGAAAGTTCAAGGCTGACGGAGTTACACAAAGCGATATGGAAAGCGTATTCGACAGCGTGAAAAATGCGGCGGGACAGGTATCAACCACCTCCGACAAAACCGGAGAAATTAAATCCGATGTTACAAGCCGATTTGACTCGGTGAAATCCGCTATTGACAATGCATACAGAGAGTAGGTGAAAATTTAATGAGTGCAAATACATGGATGATTATCGCTATCATTGGATTTTCCCTTTCGGGAATTGCATTGATTGCTTCGGTAATAATGTTTATCCGGTTGAATATTCCGGCGATTATCGGAGATTTGACAGGTCGCACGGTTGCCCGCGAAATAAAGGCAATGAGAGACACAAACGCTTCAAGCGGAGATAAAAGATTTCGTCCGAGCGCTGTTAATCTTGAACGCGGTACTTTGACGGAAAAAGTTGCAGGAAAGACTGCAAATAATATGGCTCTTGCACACGCTTCCAAAAGGTTGGACAAAACAAGCGGTAACCTTTCCGAAAAAGGTTCAAAAAGAAAATCAGGAACAGTTGGACTTTCAGATGCCGTGCAGGGTAAATCCGGGCGAGTTGGCTCAGAACCAACCGATATGCTTAATAGCGATAGTAATGCTACCGAAGTTCTCAGCACGGAATCGACCGAAGTTTTAAGCGATAATGCTACCGAGGTTCTGAGTGATAATGCAACGGAAGTCCTTGACACGAATGCAACAGAAGTTTTGTCGGACGGCACAGAGGTACTTTCGAATGAAACAACTGTTTTATCACCCACAGAGCAGTTGAAAACAGACGCTTCCAAGCCTGTTGCGTTCAAAATCAAACATGATGAGGTCGTTACTCATTCCGACGAGGTGATTAAATGAGGCGGACGGTTTCATTATTTAGACAGTGTGTCCCCTTTTCGATATTGTGTTCGTTTCTGTCTTCAATTCCTATTGCACTGATTTCCGTTGCAAAAGGAAACGAGGATAACCGAGTTTTTGCTATATTAATCCCTATCGTTTTTTGGCTCGGACTTATCGGTGAGCAGGCTTTTATATGGAGAGCCAACTATTACAGAAAGGTCCTTGAAAAGCAGAACGGACGCTATCCGAAAAGAATACGCGGCAGACCGGGTGTGTTTTCGGTTTGCAGATCAATGGAAGGAATGGTTGTTGACCTGCTGTTCCTCCTCAGCTTGATAGTATTTATTGTAATTGCTTTACTGAATAAGGGCGAAGGCATTTTTCAATACATACTGATTTGCTGCATGGTTTTATCGTTTAGGTTGCATTGCACCCTTAACGGTATAAATTATAGATATAAAAAATTATTGACAGAGGTAGGTAAACGAGATGTACAACATAGCTAAAAAGCAAATGTCAAAAGTTCTCGCCGGTCTGCTCGCAGTTATTATGATGCTGAGTTTGATCCCGGTGGGACTCTATGTTACAGCTTTTGCTGCCGGAGTAGATCAATACTCTGTTATGGTAGTTGATGAAAAGAATCAAGCCATAACAGATGGTATTACGATTACTTTGACAAATAAAGCTGACAGTTCAAAGAAGCAAACGGAAATATCCGAGAACGGTGTTGCGATTTTCAAAAACTTTGTTGAAGAAGATGCAACATATATCGTTTCAGTTGATCCTGCAGTTGGATACGAGGATGTTGCAGATTATGAGCTTTCTGTAGCCGAGGGAGATACCGAAACAACACTTCAACTTACCGCACTTGAAAAAGTCACTCTTTCCGGCACTGTTGTCGATGAGACAGGTGCGGCATATGTGGGTGCTAAGGTAGTTCTTACGGGATATCTTTCGGCAGAAGCAGTGACCACGGACGGTACTTATTCATTTGAGGTGTTTAAGGGTAAAGATTATAGCTTAACCGCAACCGCTAAAGAGGATAAGTACAATACTGCAAGCACAACGATTGCGGCAATAGCTAATGATAGAACTTGTTCGCTTAAATTCACTGTAAAAGAATTTAACATAAATACTGCCGCAGATGAAAACGGCACAATCACATCATCTGAGACGGTAAGCTATGGTGATAGCAAAAAAATAACTGCAACAGCAAATGACGGATACTGCATCGATAATTTCATTGTTAACGGCACTTCTCAGTCAAATGCTAAAGGACTGAAATCATTTGATTATGACATCAGTTCCGTAACGGAAAACTACGATATCTCCGTCAGCTTTATCAGAAAAACTTATAAGATTACATTTACGGTTGGTGAAAACGGGGACGTAACCTATGATGATGGTGCGCAGAAAGTCCCCGGTGGATCTGTTAAGGTTGAGACTTTTGACGAATCAATCGATCCCACTTCTCCTACAAAAGTTAATGTAAAAGCTGTTCCTGCTGCCAACTACAGAGTTTCAAAAGTTATTGCCGATAATGCGTCGGAAACATTTGATGAGAACGATAAAGAGTATAGCAAGGAATTTATTATGACTTCCGACCACTCTTTTGTTGTAGAATTCAAGCTTAACACTTTCAACGTTACGATTGACAATGAAAAAAACGGTACTGCAACCGTTGATAAATCAAAAGTTGATTATGACGGCACTGCAATAATCACAATTAAGCCTAATGATGGATTCAATATTGAGGCTGTTACAGTAGATGGTGTTGCAACGACTGATTATGATATAAAAGATGATGATGTGTCTTATCAGTTGACTCTCGCAAACATAAAAAAAGATACTGTTGTCAAGGTTTCCTATTCAGCAATCACGACAATTGAAATGGATAATGTATCCTTTAATGACACGGATGCAATTTCCGTTGACGATTCCAATGCAAATATAATAAAGTATGTGTTTGCAAAGGACGCAAATGTGATTTTCTCGACCGAGAAAAACAGAATCAGAGTTAACGGTAATAAATCAAACACAAATACATATTCAGTTTCTGAATCTACAATCGTCAAAAAAATAGAAGTAAGAGACGGTAAGAATTGGTACACGGTTGAGCTTGCCAAAGATATTCAAATAATAATTGACAAGAAGGCCCCTGCTATTACTACGGACAAATCAATTTTTGATTGGACGAACTCAGACAAAGTGACAATTTCGGGAAGTGTTACCGATGAAAACACATCGAGCAAGCCTTCTTCCGGGTTGAATTATGTTGCTTGGAAGAAAGATGGTACTTTGAAACCTGAGCAAATTTTGGCGGAGTCTGTTAATAAGGCAAATATCTCAGCCGATGGTCGTTTCACTTTTGAAAGTGAGACGGGCGAACAGGATTCAATCTACTATATCTATGCAGTTGATATCTCCGGGAATATTTCTGCCTATGCAACAACGCAAGTTAGGATTGATAAGAAAGCCCCTGTTATCACCGCATTTACATTCAGTACCGAAGAAAATAATGTGATTCAGGATGCAATCAAGTTCCTTACCTTCGGTATTTTCTGTAACGAAAAGATGTATGTTACGGTCGAGGCAAAGGACGACGATATTTCATCCGGACTCAACGAAATTGAACTTTATACTACTGACGGAGAGTTTTCTGTAAAGAAAGAGGTAACGGGAAAATCTGCAACTTTTGAATTGACCGGAGCGGTGTTCAAAAACGGTAAAGAACTTTCTGCAAAAATTAACGATGTTGCCGGTAACGACTCTACTGCAACACCGACTGATACCAATGTATCAAGCAACTATGTAAAGATTACAACCGACAAGCCTACGGTTGAGTTCATAACTTCCTCAGCAAAGTATACACAGGACGGAAAGCTGTGGTATGACGGTAACACTGTTGTGACGGTTAAGGTATCCGATGAAGAATCCAAGGCGGGCATTTATTCCGTAAGCATTAAACTTAACGGCGTTGAGCTTGAAAAGGATATCAACAATAAGGATATCAATGCTTTGTTCTATAAAAATCATACTGATGCTGAGACATTTGAAATCAACACCTCTCAAAATCCTGTTGACGGTGAAAATACTATCGAGGTTTCGGTAACTAATAATGCCGGTATTACGGAAACGAAGACGCAGAAGGTATATATTGATACCAAGAAACCGCAAGTGTCGAACTTTGAGATTAAGAAGGTACATGGTGATGTTGTTTCCAAAGTCATTAACTTCCTGACTTTTGGTATATTCTGCAATGATCAGGTTAAGATCACCGTCACCGCAACAGATGAGGCTGCAACATCGGGAATCAAGGAAATAACACTTTATGCCGACAGTGAAGAAATTGCAACTGTTCCGGTTAATTCAGACGGAAAAAGCACCTTTGTAATTCCCACTGATGAAATTGTTGGGGAAAACAAGGTGTTTGATAAAGTGCTTTCTGCTACTGCAACCGATAATGTTGGCAATGTTACTGCCGACAAGGTGTCCCCGAACAGTAATAACTCCAACGCCAAAAGCAGTGGCTTGATGATTGAAACAGTAGATCCTACTGTATCTGTTACAGTTCCGGAGTCTGCAAAAGATAAGAATATTGCAACTGCGGATAACAATGATTGGTACAAGAGCGATATCGATTTTACGATTACTGCTAAGGATGAAGATTCTGGCATTGGCTCTGTAATGGTTAAAATTAATAACCAGGACATCTTAACAGATAAAAACGGCAAAGCGATAAACGAAGACTTTGCTAAGAGAGAAGCAAAAACGACCGAAGAAAAGTTTGTTGTAAACACCAATCAGGCTGTTGTTAAAGACGATGGTTCTTACATACTTACTGTTGTGGTAATTGATAACGCGGGTAATGTCTGTGATACATTTACTAAAACCGTCTACAAGGATGTTGAATCGCCTGTTATAACCGGATTCAAATTCAATGCTGAAGATTATAAAGAGGGCAGTGAAACAGATACTACGGTTGAAGTTACAGATTATGGCTTTTATTTCACCAAAGATACAAGCGTAACTATTTCGGCGAAAGATGATGGTCCAAGTGCGGGAATCAAATCAATTACATACTATACGGTTGATATTGACAGCGGTAAGAGCGAGGAAATTACCGAACCCGTAAATTCTAATGGCGAAATAACCTTTACGGTTAAAGCAAGCTTTAAGGGACAAATTTACGCCAAGGCGACAGACAATGTTTTGAATACTGCAACTGATTTTGTGAATCCGAATAGTGCTATCGTTGAAGATGATGAAAAGCATGGTAAGGAAAATCACATTGAATTTGCAAAAGAACAGGCTAAGTACAAAACCTCGAATGGCAGCGATCTCTACGCTGAGAATGTTTCGGTTGAGATTACTGTAACAGATACTTACTCCGGAATCAGAAGCATAGAGTGGTCGGTTGAGGCTCCTTACAATACCGATAATGACCAAAGCGGAAGTGTCACTGTTGCAAATGACAGGTCTATGACCGGCGATGGCAACTGGACGCAAACCCGGACCGAAGCAAACCTTGTTTATGTTATGAAGAAAACCATAATCGTAAACAATAACAGCAATGATATCGTTGTAAATGTCAAGATGACTGACCGCGCGGGCAACACTTCCGAAGAGAAAATTATATTCAGCATTGATAAAACCGCTCCGGTAATTGAAGTCACTTACGACAACAACACCCCGGATGAAACCTATACGGATTTCTTTAAGGCGGACAGAAAAGCAACGATAAAGATTACTGAGCGCAACTTCAATAAGAATGATGTTGTCTACAAGATTACAAACACAGACGGCACAATTCCGAGCTTCAGCGATTGGACAGAACATAAGGATACAGTAAATCCCGACGCAACCTATTATACTGCTGAAATCCTCTATCACGCTGACGGAGATTATACATTCGACATCAGCTATGCGGATCTTGCAAAGAACAAGGCAGCGGATTTTGCTCAGCATAAGTTCACGATTGACCAAACGATGCCTACAGTTTCTGTTGCATACGATAATATGTCGGCTTTGAACGGAAATTACTATAAGGCTGACCGTGTTGCAACGATTACTATTGTCGAACACAATTTCGATGCAGCAAGAGTAACTGTAATCGGAACTGCTACCGATAACGGTGCAACGGTTGCCTTCCCCGTAACAAGTGCATGGAACGATAATGGCGATACGCACACTGCGACCATCCACTATGCATCCGATGCCAAATACAGCTTTGACATTGAGTTCAATGATAAGGCCGGAAACAGTATTGCCGATTATACTCCGGAAGAATTTTATGTAGACAAAACAGCTCCTACCCTTGAAATCAGTGGTGTGGCTGATAAGTCTGCAAATAACGGCACGGTTGCCCCTGTGATTACATTCACAGACACAAACTATAACGGTAATGCTATTTCCTACACCCTCACCGGTGTAAGCAACGGCAAGGTCAATTATTCCTCGAGCATTTCGGATATTGCAAACGGACAAAGAGTAACATTTGCGGATTTTGAAAAGATTCAAAAGGTAGATGATATCTATATCCTGACTGCAACACTTACTGATATGGCAGGAAATGAGACAACAAAGAGCATTACATTCTCTGCAAACAGATTCGGCTCGGTATATGATCTGGCAACGCTTGAAAAGATTATCAGCAAATATCTGCAAAACGAAGAAGATGTTGTGTTTACTGAAACCAATGTTGACTCGCTGAAAAAGGGCGAAACCAAGATCAAGCTGACAAAGAACGGCACTCCGAAAGATCTCGTCGAAGGCACGGATTATACCGTAACAGAGACGGGCGGAAACGGTCAGTGGAGTCAGTACAAGTATACGATAAACAAAGCCCTCTTTACGGATGACGGCAGATACAGTATTTCAGTTTACTCTGTAGATGCTGCCGGAAACATCAACGAAAACATTGATGAAACAAAGAAAGCTGAGATTTCCTTTGGTGTTGACAAAACCAAGCCGGTTATCGTTCCGATTGATTTTGAGAGTGATACGCAGTACCCTGTAGAGGTTAAAACGGTTTCTGTCGAGATTAAGGATAACCTTGTGCTTGAGGGTGTAAAGATTTATCTGAACGGCTCTGAGATTAAATACAACAACGACGGCGAAACCTATACATTCGATATTCCCGAAAAGAATGAAAAACAGAATGTCAGGATCGTAGCTGTTGACGCCGCAGGTAACGAATATGAGTTGTTGGTCGAGAACTTCCTCGTTTCCACAAACCTGTTCGTCCGTTGGTTCAACAATACGCCGCTGTTTATCGGTTCTATTGCGGGTGTTGTGATTCTCTGCGGCGCTATCGTACTCCTCGTAATGTTCAAACGCAGGAAATCAAGCAAGTAAAAGTGATATAACCTTGCCCGATGGACAATATAGTTCATCGGGCAAGGAATAAGGAGTAGAAATATGTATCCCGAATTTATAGCAATATATGTTGGCTTGGCGGTACTTGCTGCTTTAATGATTGTCGTCTTAGTTCTTTTGATAAAGCTGACAAAACAAGCAGGTGCAAAGCCTATTTCCAAGCCATACATACCTCAAATGAACAACTCTACCGATGCTCCAACGAATGTTGCAACCGGCAATATAGTATTCTGCAAGCACTGTGCAGCAGAATTTGATTCTTCACAAAAGTACTGCCCTAAATGTGGCACACCAAGATAAAAATTGTATCTTACGGTGACTCAAACGGTTGCCGTAAGATACACTAAATTTGAAAACTATCTCTGAAAGAGTTTATATATCGGGAAAGGCTGAATTATTATGAAAACAATTAAACAGTTATCCCTACTATTATTAAGCATAATTTTAATTTTAGGAGTGTGTGGATGCATGTCTAAAGATAAAAATAACGCTGCGGAAATAATGCGTGAAAAAGCAACAGAATATCTCAACAAAAAGTATAATGACACTTTTACCGCAAAAGGATACACATCGAGTAATTGGGCATATGACTATTCATCGATAACTTTCACACCTAAAAGTTTTCCCTCCTCTATCGTTGAGGTAAGAGCATATAAAAACGATGATGATTCCTATACATTCAAAGATAACTATTTTAAATGTTTTATGAATAATGATGCTGTGGATTTCTTTAAAGAGTTTTTAAAAGATGCAGAGGTGAAAGTTCGTTTCCCCAATACGATATGGTCGGATGAACTTGGCGGTGCTTCCACCTTTTCCGAATGGCAATCAATCGGAAACTGCACGGTGGATTCGTACTTCATTACAAACAATACATTATCAGACGATGTAATGAACTCAATAGTTGAAAGCATTGCAAAACAAAATGTTTCCGGCACAGTTACATTTATAACAACTGCGTACGAGAACAAATTAAAATCTGAAGATCTTGATAATATTCTTAACAATCAAGATAAGTTTATTTCTGAGAAATATGAGTATTATATAAACTCTGATTTCAAGCCGGAAAAATAGACTAATCATTCAGGAGGTGAATGTTGTGGCTCTCTCAAATGCTCAACTTTTAATGTTGGATAACCTGATATATACCGATTATTGTGAAAACGGCAAGGATGTAAGAAAGATTATCCAGGAGATGACTAACGACCTAAATAGCGGAAAGAAAATTGAAGGTTGTATGATGACTACCGATGAGTGGAGAAGTCTAATCTCTGCCATCAATGATGAACCTACCTTGCTCAACTATACAGTTCAAAATTATGAAACCAACAGCTCAACAGGAATGAGGGCTGCGTGTTTCGTGAACGATAAAGATAACCCCACTGATGTAAATGTTGTGTTTAGAGGAACAAGTGGTGATTACGAGTGGCACGACAATGGTGAGGGTGGATATTTATCAGATACCGAGCAACAAAAAGCTGCAGCCGATTATGTGAATGGCCTCCCCGATGAATTCGGGAATAACATGACTGTGACGGGACATTCTAAAGGCGGAAATAAAGCACAGTATGTAACTATTGTTACTGATAGAATAGCAAAATGCGTTTCTTATGATGGTCAAGGTTTTTCCGAAGAGTTTATCAATAAATATAAAGAAACAATTGCGAAAAAATCTCAAAGTATTGTGTCGATTTCCGCAAGTGATGATTATGTGAACTGTTTGCTTTACCCAATTGCGGGGACGAGGGTATATATCGAAACAGAGGACCAAGATAATTTTCTTTATTATCACAAACCAAACATTCTTTTAGATGACAACGGCAATATAAGAAAGCAAACAGAACAATCTGATTTGTCTAAGTTTATCACAGAATATACCACCTATATGATTTCCAATCTTGACGAACCCGAGAGAAGCGTTACTGTTGACGGCCTTTTAGCTTTATTGGAAAAGGGTGAAGATAAGGAAAGTATACTGCAAACAATATATGCCGGGGGTAATGCCATTTCGCATTTAGATGATTTTGCATTTGACTATATAGGAAATAAATATGGCTTCCCCGCCGAATTGGCATCTACATATCTCGCTGCTGTTGTTTGTCCATATCTCTTTCTCGACGATCTTCTTCATTGCGGTGAAGAAATGATTGGTTCGGTCATCAGTGGAATGATGAATTTTGCAGAGACAATTTCCAAGAAACTTCAAGCCTTTGGCAGAAAGGCATCTGAATATGCCAAGAAATTTGTAAGTGCTATTAGTACATATGCAAACAGAGCAAGAGAATGGTTCAATCGTAGGTTTAATTCGGGATATAAATACGCTTCATCAAACACATATATTAGCGTTAATACATCAACACTGAGAACATATGCAAACCGGCTGTATAATGTTAATCGGCGTATAGCAAACCTCGATAGACGAATGGACGCCCTTTATACAAAAGTTGGATTGTTTGATCTGTGGGATTTGCTTCAGGCCGATGCACTGACGGGATATAGTTGGCGGTTAAGCCGTTGCATCAATTACTTGAATGACACTGCCAATGAATTTGACTCTGCGGAACGCTCAATTTCTTCGCAGCTATAGGAGGTTTAAATATGGATTCTAATTCACAATATGAATTATATTTAATAAAAAGAGAATTACAAAGCATCATTAACGAACTTGATGATATTGCTTATGGAATTCGCAGGAACTTCTCGAATATCGGCGAAGATCAGGCAGCCTCATGCGTATCGAGAGTAGCGGACAAATATAGAATTGCAAAAAGGAAACTTGACAACATTGACACAAATAAAGTCACCGATGAATATGCAGCTGCTCACGGCGGCGGAGGTAGTTCCGGCGGTGGGGGCTGCAGTGGATCATTTTAATCTTTGCAAGGGGGAAACAGCAAATGGCAATTAAGATTAATACTGCGATTGTCAGAAGCACAGCATCTCAAATCTCATCAGTTAACAACAAAATGAACAATGACTTTTCTGCTATAGATTCTGCTATTAACGCACTCAATCGAAATTGGGACGGCAGTGCATCTGATATTGCATTGAGAAAATTTCAAAGCATAAAGAACAATTTTTATAACAATAGATTCAATGTTGTTAATGATATGGTCAACTTTATGCTGAAACAGGTTGGAGAAGGATACGAAAGCACAGAAACTACCGTATCTTCCGCAGCTTCTGCATTTAAATAATGGAGGTGCGATATGGCAAATATTAAGGTCGACCACAGTCAATTTGAAAGGACTGCATCTGCAATTGATACATATATCAGGAATCATAAAAGTAAAATGAATTCCATTGATAATTCAATCACAGCGTTGGGTACAGCTTGGCAAGGTTCTGATTATAATCAATTGCAAACTGAATGGCAACAAATTAAAGGTTCTGACTCTACATCAGCTAAGATGTTAAAGTCCCTCGATAGCTATGCTGATTTTTTGCGTTTTGCTGCAAACAAATATAAGTCTGCACAAGCAAACGCAATTAACAGAGCAAACAGACTGCCAAAATATTAGTTTGTTTATTATTTGGCATTTCGGGAGGTGTGAGATAAAAGCTGATTCAAAAGAAAAACGAGCAAATATGAGGAGGAAAAAAGAAATGAAATACTGTAGTAGCTGTGGCTCACAGCTAAATAATGAAAATCAGCAGTTTTGCAGCAACTGCGGTGCAAAACTCTGTGCCGATCCTGCAATAAACGAACAGAACACTGTTACTTCGCAAACACCTTACCCGCAACAGCAAGTAATCCAAAATCCAATTTATCAGGCACAAGACATGAACGCCGCGCCCTCAATGAAGTGGTTTAAGTTTCTGATTTATTTTGCACTATTTGCAGGCGCGGTTATTAATCTGGCTTATGGGATAACTTACATAAGCGGTGACATCTACGAGATTCAAACAAATGGACAAGCAACATCCGAAATGGTTTATAGTTTGTTTAGTGGACTTAAAGCAGTAGATGTGTTCTATGGAGTTGTCATGATTCTGATTGGCGGTTTCAGTATTTTTACGAGATTCCGTCTATCTAAATACAGAAAAAACGGTCCCTTATTTTTGTATATTCTATACGGCGTCGGTGCCGGACTGTCTCTGATTTACAGCATTGCGGTAATGAGTATCAGCGGTGTGAATCAAGTGGCAAACGGAGTGGTCTCGGTTATTGTCTCAGCCGTGTTTATAATATTTAATACTAAGTACTTTGGCAAACGAAAAAATCTTTTTACAAATTAAGACTATGAGAACGAAAGGATTAATAATACCATGAAACGAATTATTGCAAGTATTCTCACATTGCTGCTATTGCTCTCTTTGTGTGCTTGTGGCGGCAATAAGGAAAACAACAAAACGGAAACAGATAATCAAACTTCCGCTACCGAAAGCAAAAAGCAGGAAGAAAGCACAGCCGGTGAAACAGTGACAGAACCGGAAAAAACCTTTGATACTGAAAATACTGAAAAGTTATATTTAAGATTTACCACTACGACCGATGAAAAAACAAATGAATTTGAATATGCGTTTGATCAAATCACTGATGATACATACCTTTTGTATGTTTCAAACGGTATGTTAAAAAACAATGAGATAGTATATGAGGTCGGAGATACAGAAATTAAAAAATATGAAAAATCCGCACTGCAAGAGAATTTTTCTTTAGCAACATTATCCTATGATGAAGCCAAAAATGAAGTAGACACTCATATGAAATTGGTGGCTATGTTTTTAAATGGATTTGAAGGCGCTAAAGGATTGGAATACAAAAAACAAGGCGATTTCAATGCCCCCGGAACAGGCGATGCTTGGATGTATGATGTTTATGAAGACGGCAAAAAAATTGCTGAAGTAATGATTAATAAAGAAACCGGTCTGTATTCAAAAATTAAGATGGAAGATGGGTCAATGACTTATACCCTTAGTGAATACAAATTAAGTGGTTTTACTATTCCCGAATACAAGTGATCTATTGCACGGAGGAAATATAATGAAAAAGATACTGTCTTTATTGCTGATTGCCGCACTGTCGATTTCGTCTGTTACACTTTTATCGTCTTGCTCGGCAAAAGCAAGCGAGGGTCTGGAATTTAAATCTAACGGTAACGGAACATGTGACTGGACAGGGCTTGGAACTTGTCAGGATACGGAAATTGTTGTTCCCGAAAAAAACGGTGAAGAAACTGTAGTATCAGTTGCAAAAGAAGTGTTAGGCAGAAAAAAGGGAATTACCAAGGTTACGCTGCCGGATACCGTAAAAACACTCCAAGAGAATGCGCTTGCATATAATGATGATCTGGTCGAAATAGATTTCGGAAAAGGGTTGGAGTCCATCGGCGATAATGCTGTTGGATACTGTGAAAAGCTAAAAATTGCAACTTTGCCATCCGGTCTGAAATCAATTGGGCGCAGTGCTTTTACCTCTGACACCTCGCTTACTGAAATTGTAATTCCGGAAGGAATAGAAGATATCGACAGTCATGCGTTTGCTTATACCGACGGAGTGAAAAAAATCACTATTCCGGCATCTATGAACGAATTTAATATGTCTGATTTTTCTTCAAAGTCTCTCGAGGAAATCAATTTTAAGGGAGAGTACAAGTATTTTTATCTGAGTAAATCTGATTCAGATGGATATTATGGCGCTGTTTGCCAAGATAATAAGAAATCGGATTTGAGCAATCTTTACGATGAAATAACTGAAAAAAGCTATAACTCTATTATTTGCCTGATTCTTAATAAGCAGAGTATAAAACTCAACGGAAAAGAAATCAAATTGTCAACAGACACTGCAACGGGCAAATATATACAACAAAACAATATGTATCAATTTGAAATCGCAGAGAATAACGAGGTTGTTATCAGTTATGGCGTCCGTGAACTTGCAGAAATTGCGCGACTGGAATATCAAATTGATAATTCATCCGGGGCGTTTGTTGTAAAAGGCAACGGAACGAATAATGGTAATTCAATAGATATTAGCGGTAAGATACTTCCGTTGGGAGATAAAATATTTGTTGATATGACTTTGGGTTCAAGGGATACTGTTTTAGGTGTTTATTCGATAAACTGACAATAAATCGGAGAAAATACAACGAGTTCATACCTCATATGCTACATACGGCATATGAGGTATGTCAGTTTATGCTGATGTTGATATTATATCAAATTCTGATATAATTGATATAAGACAGACAAAGGGAGAAGTATTAAAATGCCGCTTCAAATAATACGAAACGATATAACAAAAATCAAATGTGACGCTATTGTCAACGCCGCCAATTCGACCTTGCTCGGCGGCGGAGGTGTTGACGGTGCAATACACAGAGCTGCCGGAAAAGGCTTATTGCTTGAATGTATGAAGCTCGGCGGCTGTAAAACCGGTCAGGCGAAAATCACAAAGGGATATAATCTGCCCTGCAAATATGTAATCCACACGGTCGGTCCGAAGTGGAAGGGCGGAAATTCCGGTGAACGGGAATTACTTGAATCCTGCTACCGAGAATCGCTCAAATTAGCGTTTGATAATAAATGCGAGATAGTTGCTTTTCCGCTGATTTCATCGGGCGTATATGGCTACCCGAAGGAAGAAGCCTTACAGGTGGCGGTAAATGAGATAGGCAAGTTTCTGCTCGGTCACGATATGCTTGTATACATTGTGGTATTTGACAAGGATTGCTTTCAGGCAAGCAAAAAGCTGATTGCCGATATTACCGAATATATAGACGAATACTATGTCGAAACGCATTATGTCGGAAGAAGTACAACGCTTCTTACCTATCCGCTTGCCGAGGAATCCGCGGCGTTGCCCGATATGGAAATGCCCAAGGCAGCGGCTGCTTTCAGCCTTGATGATGCGGTGAATGCGTTGGACGAAAGCTTTTCGCAAATGCTGCTTAGAAAGATTGATGAAAAAGGCATGACTGATGCCGAGGTCTACAAAAAAGCCAATGTTGACCGCAGGCTGTTCTCTAAAATTCGCTCCGATGTGAATTATAAGACGAGCAAACCGACCGCTATCGCCTTTGCGATTGCATTGGAATTGAGCCTTGACGAAACGAAAGACTTCTTGATGAAGGCAGGCTTCGCACTCTCCCACAGCAACAAGTTCGATGTGATAATCGAGTATTTTATAAAGAACGGCAACTACAATATTTTTGAGATCAACGAAGCGTTGTTTGAGTTTGATCAACAGCTACTCGGCGCTTGATATGTCGCATACGATGCGACCAAACAGATCCTCTGTATGACTATAATGTGATTGTAAGGTTTAAGAAACCCGACAATCACATTATTTTTATCGGAGGTAATCAAAATGGAAAAGGTTAAAAACAATATCACGGAGCTTGTATTCATTCTCGACCGCAGCGGTTCAATGGCAGGGCTTGAAAGCGACACGATAGGCGGCTTTAATTCGCTTATAAAAAAGCAGAAAAAGCAGCGCGGAGAATGCTTTGTCTCTACGGTTTTGTTCGATAATGTCAGCGAGGTTCTGCACGACAGAGTAAAGCTTTCGGAAATCCCGAAAATGACCGAAAGAGATTATTTCACACGCGGAGCAACTGCGCTGATTGACGCCATAGGCGGCGCTATTCATCATATCGGCAACATTCATAAGTATGCTCGCCCCGAAGATGTTCCGGAGCATACAATGTTTGTTATCATCACCGACGGTTATGAAAACGCAAGCCATCGCTATGACAGCGACAGAGTTAAGGCGATGATTGAAAATCAGAAGGAAAAGTACGGTTGGGAGTTCCTGTTTATCGGGGCGAACATCGACGCAGTTGAAACCGCAAAGCATTTCGGCATAAGCGCGGACAGAGCCGTAGACTATCACGCAGACAGAAAAGGAACGGCGGTTCTCTATGATACGGTTTCCGAGACTATTTGCCATATGCGCGCTTCCGCACCGATTTCGTCAGAGTGGAGTAGCGATATCAAAAAGGATTTTGAAAGCAGAAAGTGAGTCTTCTGCCCCCGTTGCAGGAAACACAAAAATATGATATAATTATCATATAGAACAGACTGAACCGGAGGGCAAGCCGAATGGCTAAAAAGGACCGAACTTTATATGTGCTGAAATATTTGTGGGAGAATACCGATGAGGACCATCCGGCTACCGTGTCGGATATTCTCGCCGCGCTTGAAGCTGAAAATATAAAGGTAGAGCGCCACGCTCTTATGTCGGATATAGAACAGCTTACAGAGTTCGGAATAGATATAGTCTGCGTGAAAAGCTCTCCGAACAGGTATTTTATAGGGCAGCGCTCATTTGAGTTGCCGGAACTCAAATTGCTTGTAGATGCTGTGGAATCATCGCGCTTTATCTCGGCTTCGCAAAGCGGCAGCCTTGTCAGCAAGTTATATGATATGGCGAGCGTACACCAAGCGTCGGAATTAAACAGACACCTTTATGTGGACGGCAGAGTGAAAAGCGACAGCAGAACACTCTACTATACCGTTGATCTGATTCATAAGGCAATCAATGAACGTAAACGCATACGCTTCAAATACATAGAATACACGGCTGAAAAGAAAAAGGTGTATAAGCATAACGGCTGCATTTATGAGTTTTCCCCTTATGCAATGCTCTGGCACGATGACAGATATTATGTCCTCGGATATTCCGAACGGCACGAAAAAATCGTAAAGTTCCGTGTTGATCGAATTGCGAAAGCAGAAGCGACAGATATTCCATCGGTAAAAGAGCCTGCGAATTTTGAGCCTGTCGCCTATCTCAAAAGCATTATTGCAATGTATGACGGCAAAATGGAAACCGTGCGCTTGAAGTGTACCCCGGATATGATGAAGGTAATTATCGACCGTTTCGGAAAAGATGTATTTACTGAGCCTTGCAATGACGGCTTTGTGGCAGAGGTAAAGGTTTCCGTAAGCCCTACATTCTTCGGCTGGGTATTCGGTTTTGCCGGAAAAATAAAGATTACTTCGCCTCAGCAGGTCGTAAATGAGTATAAATCGGCTTTGGGCAAAGCGCTTGATGAGGTCTGAAAGCCTTATTTTAAGCCGAACAAAAAGAATTTTCAAGAGAGTTGGTAGAAAAACCTACCAACTCTCTTTTTGCCTATTGCAATATCTGAAACTTTCTGATATAATACATCTATCTGATACAGATTGTATCAGATAGAACGGAGGACGATAAAATGCGTTCTAAAAACACTGAACTTATGAATGAAATCAAAAAGTTTGCCGAGGAATACTACCTCGAATATTGGAAGTCCCCCTCCACCTCCGAAATTGCCGGCGCTGTCGGCGTGACGAGGGCAACGGTATACAGATACTTAAAAGATATGGCTGAGCGCGGAATGATTGATTATAACGGCTCTGAAATCAAAACCGATGTTACGCGCAAATATACCGATCCGGGAAACAATGCGGTCATTCTTGACTGCTCTGTTTCCTGCGGCATCGGACTTCCCGAAGAAGAACGGGTGCTTGAGTATGTGAAGCTGCCGAAAACCGTGTTCGGCACGGGCGACCTCTTTCTGCTCAAAGCAAACGGCGATTCTATGGTTGACGCCGGTATTGAGGACGGAGATTGGATCGTTGTCCGTAAGCAGACGGACGCAAATGAAGGAGATATTGTTGTGGCTCTCTTTGAGGGGCTGAACAATCTGAAATACTTTTATTGGAATAAGAAAAAGAACTGTGCCGTTCTTCGCTCTGCCAACAAAGCAAAGGGATATAAGGATATTGAGGTTTATGACCTGCAAATCCAAGGCGTTGCACAGAATGTTATCAAAGGACTTTAAGCTGTAAACGGAGGTGCTGACCTTGGAAAAGGTATATGTCAATGTAGATTATCAGGTGCTCGTCGGCGGCGCGATAAAGCCGGTTCGGATTTATTGGCATGACGGCAGAGCCTTTGATATCCGAAAAACGCTTCACTGCTGCACCTCCGAAGATGAGTATGAGGGAATTCGCTACACGGTGTTGATCGGTAGTGCGGAAAAATATCTATACCGAATCGGCGGCAAATGGTATGTTGAGCCGATTCAGACGGAGGTGGACACAGGTTGAGAAGCTACATCTCATTCGGAGAGCTTGAAGAACTCGGCGAAACAATCGTAAAAGAGTATCTCCGAAAGACCAAACGCTATAACGCCCTATGTGTGGATATAGAGGGTTTGGTTACGGATTATTTGGGACTTACCGTAGTTTACGAAAACATTGCGGAAGATGATCCGAACAAGATTGCCTTTCTTTCCAACGGAAAGCGACCGCTATGGGTTTCCCGTAACGAGGAACGAATACAGGTCGTGTTTCCGAAAGGAACGGTTGTCATGGACAAGGTATTGCTCCATGAAAACGAAAGCAGCCGGCGCAGATTTACACTCGGACACGAGGGCGCGCACAGCGTTATTGCGAAACAGAATCCTATGCAGGATGTCGGGTGCTTTCATAACGAATTTGATCCCGAACGAGTGTATACAATAAAAGAACAAAAGGAATTGATGTCTTTTTCCGAAACGCAAGCCGATAGGCTTTCGTCGGTTTTTCTTATGCCCCGCTTTATTTTGCGAAAGGTTATGAAAAAGTACAAATGCGAGAATGGATTGCCCGTATACGGCTGGAATGTCTTTGCCCCGGAGGACAAGCTGAAGCTTCGCAAAATGGCAGACTGTATGGGCGTATCCTTTCAGGCTTTGGTTATACGGCTTAAAACATTGGGGCTTCTGATGCCCCGTGATTTGACCGTATACTTGGAAAACGGTTTGCGGCTCGGAGGTGCGAAATGACCGGAGAGATCTTATATGACAGCAGATACGGTCAGCTTACTCCGGAGGTCGCAGAGATAATACTGAAATCCCGCGAAGAAGTGAAAAGCTTAAAGGGCAGAACGCTCAAATGCCCTATATGCGGTTTTCGGCTTGAAGAAGTCTATGAGATAGCCTCCGGTTATGTCCATGTGAAATGCCGCAAATGCAAGCTGGAGGAACCGCTGAATCTCGCCTATTTCAGACGGTTAAAAAGAAACATCTTACTCATAAATCCGTATATTGTGAGAAAGGCTAAAAAAGGTGTACGGTTATGAAGATACGAGAAGTAAAACAAAATAAAAAAGATTATCTTGCGTTGCTTCTGTTAGCCGATGAGCAAGAAAGCATGATAGACCGGTATATAGACAGAGGCACTATGTATGTTTTGGAGGACGGCGGTGTGAAATGCGAGTGTATTGTTACTGACGAAGGAAACGGAATTCTTGAAATCAAGAACATTGCAACTGAGCCGGAATTTCAGCGAAACGGTTATGCAAAGAAAATGGTGGAATACATTGCCGAAAAGTATAAAGGAAAGTATTCGGTGTTGCAGGTAGGTACAGGCGACAGTCCGCTAACCGTTCCGTTTTATGAAAAATGCGGTTTTGTAAAAACGCACAGCATTAAGAACTTTTTTATAGACAACTATGATCACCCGATTTATGAATGCGGAGTAAGGCTTACAGATATGATTTATCTGCAAAGAGCGATATAAGGAAACGGAGGTATAAAAGTGGACAGAACCTATCTTTGCATTGACTTAAAAAGCTTTTATGCCTCCGTTGAGTGCGTAACGCGCGGGCTTGATCCGTTGACGACCAATCTTGTGGTTGCAGATGTCGGCAGGACCGAGAAAACCATCTGCCTTGCGGTTACGCCGTCGCTGAAAGCTTACGGTATCCCCGGCAGAGCAAGACTGTTTGAGGTTATCCAAAAGGTTGAGCAAATCAATCGGCAGCGCAAATACAATGCACCGCATCATAAACTCGACTGCGAATCATATAACGCCGCCATGCTTGAAAGAAACCCGTCCTTGGCTCTCAGTTATATTGCCGCGCCGCCGAGAATGGCTTACTATATGGAATACAGCACTCGGATTTATAATATCTATCTCAAATACATTGCTCCCGAGGATATCCATGTGTATTCCATAGATGAGGTGTTCATTGACCTTACGCATTACCTGTCAACCTACAAATGCACCGCGAGAGAACTCGCACAGACAATGATAAAAGATGTGCTTGCGAATACAGGTATTACCGCAACGGCAGGTATCGGAACAAATATGTACCTTGCTAAAATCGCAATGGATATCACCGCAAAGAAAATGCCTGCCGACGAGAACGGCGTTCGTATTGCCGAGCTTGATGAGATGTCATACCGCAAAGAGCTTTGGACACATAAGCCGCTGACTGACTTTTGGATGCTCGGCAGCGGTATTGCCAAAAAGCTTGAAGCGAACTATATGTATACTATGGGCGATGTTGCCCGTTGCTCGCATTATGACGAGGCAAAGCTGTTTAAGCTGTTCGGCGTTAATGCGGAACTGATTATAGACCGCGCTTGGGGCTGGGAGCCGACCACTATTGCCGATATAAAGGCGTACAAGCCGTCCTCCAACAGTTTAAGCGTGGGACAGGTACTCAAATGTCCGTATAACTACGAAAAAACAAAGCTGATTGTCCGTGAAATGATTGACCAACATGTGCTTGACCTCGTGGATAAGGGACTTGTAACCGATCAGATTGTGCTTGATATCGGGTATGATATAGAAAACCTGACCGATCCGAAAATCAGCGCAAAGTATCACGGAGATGTCACAACCGACCGCTACGGACGCAAAGTACCGAAACACGCGCACGGAACGGCAAATTTAGAGAAAAAGACATCGTCATCGCATATCATAACAGAAGCGACGATGAACCTGTTTGACCGCATTATAAACAAGGATTTGCTCGTTCGCCGTATTACGGTTGCGACTTGTAAGCTCGTCAGAGAAAGCGATGTTAAAAACGAAACCGTTGCAGAACAAATATCGCTTTTCGATGATCCTGTTGAAAAGGAAAAGAAAGAGCAAGCCGAAAGGCAGGCTCTTGAACACGAGAAGCAAATGCAGAAAACGATTATCGGCATAAAAAAACGGTTCGGCAAGAACGCAATTCTGAAAGGTATGAACTTTCAGGAAGGTGCAACAGCCCGAGAACGAAACGAGCAGGTCGGAGGTCATAAAGCGTGAGCGAAAAGGCAGAAGAACTGTATGCGGATATAATAAATCTTCCGCATCATGAGCTGACAACACGGCAGCGTATGCCGCGAATAAACCGTGCCGCGTCCTTTTCTCCGTTTGCGGCGCTGACCGGATATGACGATCAGGTAAAGGAAGCCGGACGGCTGACGGACGAGCGTATAGAGCTTGATGACGGCACAATAAGTACACTGAATGATAAGCTGAACTACGCCGTTTCACTGTCCGATGAGCAACCGGAAATATCCGTAACTTACTTCAAGCCGGACAGTAAAAAGAACGGCGGAGAGTATGTGACGCATACCGGAGTAATCAAGCGTGTTGACGAATATGAGCGCAAGCTGATATTCACCGACAAAACCGCAATTCCGATAGACGACATTTACGGAATCGACGGTGAAATATATAGTAGTTTATATTGATATACTACTCCGGAATGCAAATAACTTATTACAGGAGATAAATCGGAAAGGTATATGCCTTTTCGTTGATGGGACGGATGCGGTCACAGTTATCAATGATAAGCCCGGGTTTAATATTCAGCTTATATTTACTCAGAACATCAAAGTTTTTGGTAGGCTTTGTAGGAGTAACACCTTTCTTAACTTCAATAGGGTAAATATCTCCGGCATTCACATAGACGAGGTCAATTTCTTTTTGATCTATATCACGATAGTAAAAAAGAGACTCTTTCGGATCTTTGTTGTACGCATAGAAATTTTTAATGATTTCGCTGACTACATAGGTTTCAAAGAAAGCACCATTCATTGCACAGGATTCCAACATTTCCGCATTGGGCCACTTGCAAAGATAAGCGCAAAGTCCGGTATCCATAAAGTAAAGCTTTGGAGCCTTAATGATTCTGTTCGAAACATTAGACATATACGGCTGCAGCAGGAAGATAATACCCGATGTTTGCAGAATGGAAATCCAACGCTTGCAGGTGCGTACATCAATTCCGACAGTGTTTGCAATCTGATCGTAATGTAGTTCCTGTGCGGTGCGTAAAGCAACCACTGAGATAAAATTGCGGAACTGAAATTCGCTGGAGGCTTCAATGAGCTTCATAACATCTCGCTCAATGTAGGTGTTAACATAAGACTTAAAATAGATATCACGCTCTGAAATGCCGGTGCAGATATCGGGAATGCCGCCTTTGAATATTTCCTCAAAAATTTCCTTTTTGCCGATATATTTTCTGCCGTCATTCTCTCTTTTCTTTATTTCGCTGATTTCAGGATTAAAAAGAGGCGCATTGTAGCCGTTCTTTTCCGCAAAGGTAAATGATGACATGTCAATCACGCCGCAGCGTCCGGCTAAGGAGTCGGAAATGCTCTCTTGAAGCTCGAAACGGTTTGAACCGGTCAGAATATACATCAGTTGTCTTTCCTCGCCGTTTTTCATCCAAACAAGCCGCTGTTCATCAATGATCTTTTTGATTTCGTCTAAAAGCTTCGGCGCTTTCTGTATCTCATCAATAACTACAGGCCATCCGTAGCTCTCCAAAAACAATTTCGGGTTATTGACTGCCAACGCACGGTCTTCGCCGTCGTCGAGGGTTACTTTTTTGTATTTGTCGCCGAATAAATGGTCAATGGTTGTTGATTTACCAACCTGCCTCGGACCGTAAACTACTACGCAGGGAAAGGATTGACCTGCAGCGAGAATGGCTTTTTCTACGGTTCTTTTAATATACATGAGAATAACACTCCTTGATAATTTTTGTTTGCTGATTGATCGGCAATATATTATAGCCGACTCTAATCTATTCAGTGATTAAAGTATAGCACATAATTTCGATTAAGTCAACATATCAATGCCGTTTTCATCGGAATTATATTATATAGTATACCCACGCATTTATAAAATACTCACTTGAACAAACATAGTAACCCGATTACTGTAATCGTTGCGCAAGCTCGATATTTCGGAAATACTACATAACAACTGAATAACTGACTTTAATTCGTGCAAGCAGAGCCGGTCGAAAGACCGTGATTTCCAAGCGCCGTACAAGGTTGAGACTTAATAGTATGGAAAAACCATATCTATTGGTCTTGATTTGTACGGCGCTTTTTTTGTGCCCAAAAACACTTGTACGGTAATTGGAGTCCTTTCCTCGGCTTGCCCGGGAAAGGACTTTTTTATGTCATTGGGGACTTTTTTCAATTTTTCAAACGGTTATAGATCTGAGCTAATCCGTATCGGAGGTGACGACTTGAAACCGTGGCAGTGCTATATAGCCGGATATCCGTAATCTCCCGAATTTTTGAACCCGAACCATTTTCAAAAAATCAATTCAAAGGAGATTACAACAATGAGAAAGCTGTTTTTTGTAAAGAGAAATATAAACGAACCCACAGGGGCAAGTAATTGGATAGAAATGAATGTTGATGAATTTAATGAATTCATTTCGACGGAAGAAGGAAAAGCAAGAAAGAACAATTTTGCGCCGTTGTTCGGCTTTGGTAGAGGCGACGCCGACTATTACATTGAAACGACTCGCGAGGAAGTAAGCAGAATACGCAAAGAAAACAACCGCCACGCATATTTGAAAAGGCTTGAAAAGGAGTCAGGCTGCGTAACGGTTTCTTTGAACGAGCTTGATCTATACGGCGAGAACGAACAAGAGGATAGCATTGTCGATCAGACCGCCTTTGTAGACAAGATATACATTGCAAAAGAAACCTCAGCGGAGATACAAAAAGCCTTGTCGATGCTGACAGATAAACAACGCGATATTATCTGTTCGCTTGTATACACAGATGAACCCGTAAGAGTTATAGATTACGCAAAAGCCCATAACATGACGAGCGTTGCCGTAATTCAAACAAAAGAACGGGCATTGAAACAACTGAAAAAAATATTGATTAAGTTCGGTATAGGGGGTTAATTTTCGGCACTTTTTTCAGCAATCCAATATAGAGCGCAAAAAGAAAGGAAAGTGCCAATGAATACTAACTTAAAATCCATTTTGGAGAAAAACCACAAAGGCAAAAGCAATGCGATCAAAAGTTTTCAGCTTGAGCGTTTGACGAATCTGACCGGAAGCCAGATCAGAGAACGCGTAAATGAATTGCGGTGCAACGGAGTTCCCGTTTGCAGCGGTCGTTCCGGATATTACATAGCCGCTTCAAGAGAAGAACTGAACCATACAATCGCACAGCTTACCAGCCGCGTTTCACAAATCAATAAGGCAATCAAAGGACTAAAAACAACATTGGAGGATTATCATGAATAACAGAGCAAAAACAATTTACAACACTTCTATTTACTCACCCGAATGGGCTGAGATTGACGACTATAACCATCGTAGACTATATGCCATTCTCGGTTTCAGAACACTCGGAGATTTCCTTGGTATGAGGGTGTATGATTTTCTGAATATGAATCAGAACGACAGCGGTTATGCCGTCAATACAATCCTGGACTTATACAACTTTGTGAATCCGAATAACGAAATAGACGAAGCCATCTATTATGATGCGATTGAACAGCCTATCAATACAAGGCGTTGGGTTGCAGAGCACGGCTCAGCCGAGAATATCACAATCGAAGAAATCATCTTTGATCCGTTGATGAACAAGGAAGCTCTGAACAATATTTTCAATAGCATTTGCCGCGCCTTTTATAAATCGAGCGAGTATAGCATCCGCCAATACAAATACGCCTATTTACGTGATGTCCCGAAAAACAAGAGGGTGCCGCATGAACAAAAGTGAAAAGGAAAAGATGGTGCCTGTTTGGTTAAAAACCTGTCTCACATTGGAGGAAGCATCTGCTTGCACAGGTATCGGCGTCGGCAGATTGAAAATGCTCTCTCAGGCAGACGACGGCAAAATAACAATTTGGATAGGTAACCGCAGAATGTTTAAGAGAAAGAAGCTCGAAGAATTATTGGAACAGTCGGCTTCCGTATAGCAGGTGCGATTTTCAGATTCGCACATTGGACGCTCTCCTTGTTATTCGTTATCATATTACCGATGAATAACAAGGAGATGAGTCTATGGCTGCAAGAGAAACTATACCGATATGGGAAAAGAGAAATCTGACACTTGAAGAAGCCGCCGAGTATTTCGGAATAGGGGTGTCGAAAATCAGAGAGTTATCAAATCAAGAAGGCTGCGAGTTTGTGCTTTGGATCGGTACGAAAAGATTGATAAAGAGAACAAAGCTTGAGCAGTACCTTGATAATGCAAATTCGATATAAGGAGGAATGTTTATGAGTTCCGGAAACATAAAATCAAATTCAACTACAAAACGAATGGATAGCAATAGAGCGAGACTGTATACAGGTGAGTCTCAAAGACCGAACGGAACATATATGTATCGGTGGACAGACTCGCAAGGCAAAAGGCATTACATATACGCCCCTACGCTTGAAAAACTGCGCGAAGAAGAAAAGCTCATAATTGTTGATGAGCACGACGGTATAAAGCAGGAAAATAAACTGCTGACACTTAATGACCTGTTTGAGCTTTGGAAAGATACCAAGCGCGGAATTAAGGACAGCACATTTCAAAACTACATCTATATGTATAACCTTATTGTTGCACCGAACTTCGGAAAGAACAGAGTTCAGATGATAAAGAAATCAGATGTCAAAAAATTCTATAACCGCCTTGCTGACGGCAAGCGTATGCAGGTCGCAACGATAGATAACATTCATAATGTGCTTCACCAAGTTTTCCAAATTGCCGTTGACGATAATATTATCCGTATAAACCCAACGGACAATATGTTGCGAGAACTGAAAATGTCCCGTGATTATCGCTCCGAAAAGAGAAAAGCTTTGACAATCAAGCAACAGGAGATTTTCTTATCCTACATGAAAAAGAACCCGAAGTATCAACATTGGTTTCCTGTGTTCTTCATTATGTTGAATACAGGTATGCGTGTAGGTGAGCTTACGGGACTCAGATGGGTAGATGTTGACCTCGACGGTGGAATAATTAAGATAAATCATACATTGGTGTATTACAAAAAAGCTGACGGTAAATGCAGCTACACTATCAATACAACAAAAACCGAAGCCGGAGATCGTGAGATACCAATGACCGAAGAAGTAAAGTCGGCGTTTCTTGCCGTCAAAGAGTTTTATGATGATATCGGAATGAAATGCAATGCAAGCGTAGACGGGTATACAGACTTTATTTTCCTCAACCGCAACGGAAATATCCACAACCAATCCTCATTAAACAATGCCATTCACCGAATCAGGAGAGATTGCAACGATGAAATTCTGCTAAACAGAAAAACGGATAAAGAGCCTGTTCTGCTGCCCTATTTCACCTGCCATCATTTGCGGCACACTTTTGCGACGCGGCTTTGCGAGTCGGGTATCAATATTAAAGTCATTCAAAATGTATTAGGTCATGTTGACATTTCTACAACAATGAACATCTATATAGATGTCACCAATGACTTGAAAAAAGAAGAAATGCTGACCTATGCGAAGTTTGTCGGGAACAGTAAAGGTGAAATTGAAACGGCTGTTTAATCAATAGAAAGAGAGATGCTAAGGACATAGTTCTGCAGCATCTCTCTTTTTTGCACATTTCTCTTTTTTCAATAACTGAGATATACTAAAAGCACAAAATGAAAGGTGTTTTTAGTATGGATAACAGTATCACGAATATGAAACCGCATCTTGTAAAAGAGTGGTCCGAACGGAATTTGCCGCTGAGTCCCGACAAAGTACCTTACGGCTCAAATAAACTGTATTGGTGGAAAGGTTCTTGCGGGCATGAGTGGCAAACAAGCGCGAAAGCCCGTTCAGCCGGAGAAGGATGCCCTATATGTTCCGGCGCAAGAGTTATTGCAGGAATCAACGACCTAAATACGACACATCCTTCGTTAGCTGCGGAATGGTCTTCGAAGAATAAAATTAAATCAACAGAGGTTTCTGGCGGTTCTCATAAGAAGGTATTGTGGCGCGGAAAGTGCGGTCACGAATGGACGGCAGTAATTAAAAACCGAGTGCGCGGTGCAGGCTGCCCCTATTGCTCACACAACATAGTTCTGCCCGGATTTAATGATCTTGCTTCACGCTTTCCAAACCTTGCCGCAGAATGGTCGGAACGAAACTATCCGCTGCGCCCGAATATGGTTACGGCATTTAAGAACAAAAAGGTGTGGTGGAAATGCAGTCTCGGACACGAATGGCATACTTTGATATCCACAAGAGCCGGAGGCAGTCAATGCCCTTATTGCAGCGGCATTAAATTACTGAAAGGTTTTAATGACCTCGCCACTACGCATCCCGCGATTGCAGCAGAATGGTCGGAATTAAACTATCCGCTTCTCCCCGACCAGGTCAACGAAAAATCCACGAAGAATGTTTGGTGGAAGTGTAGGGTATGCGGCAATGAGTGGAAGGCTGTAATCAACGCTCGTGTAAAAGGTGTTTCCTGTCCTGTTTGTGCTGAACGAAAGGTATTGAAAGAATATAATGATTTAGCAACAACAGACGCTGAGCTATGCAAAGAATGGGACTACGAAAAGAACAATGTTGAGCCAACGGAGATTTCAAGAAACTCACATAATCGCGCGTGGTGGTTGTGTAAATACGGACACAGTTGGAACGCAAAAATATGTGAGCGAACGCACGAGAGTAAAACTTGCACGGTTTGCGAATCCGAATTTGATAGCTTGCTCGTTCAGCTTTTGGTTTCGCTATATGCAAAACAGTATAATATGAGAGTAGTCACATTTGACGATAATATAATCGGGCTGCCGTTGGAAACATACATCCCTGATATGCTCTCTGCTATTGAGCGTATAAATAAAAAGACGTGTAATGAAAATGAAAGGGCGGTTAAAGAGCACCTATGTAAAATGAACGGAATAACGTACTTTGAGGTTTCGGCAAATAATCGGCTTGATTTGGCGGATAAAATCAAAAGTATATTTCGTGAGAAAAACATATACATTCTTTCAAACAGTCAAGAGGATATTGAGCAATGTAAAAAGGCTTTTCTCAGGTGGAAGGACAAAACTCAACCATGATATTACTTGATTTTCTTGGAGTTTTGGTGTATAATGCAGCTATGTTGGAATGAAAGATGTGCTTCTTTGTCGGGCAATTAGGTATATCAAGCTTACACCTTACACCAAAAGTTACACCAATATACGCACGCCGGAATTTTTGATAATTCTCGATATGGCTTTATTTGTGTGGTTTTATTATTGTGAAATGCCCGTAAATGCTTGATAATTCCCGATAATTCCGGGTTTCTGTCCGAATCCCGACAATGAAGTCCTTAGATGGTGTAAATAAGAAAAATGATGTAAATAATACAGCTTCTGAAGCACCTGAAAAAAATGTAAAAACTGAGTCTGAAAAGATTGATTTTTCTAAGGTAAAGGTAGAGCCTTTATTTGAGGAATTTGTTGATTTTGATACATTCAGCAAGTCAGATTTCCGTGCAGTAAAGGTTAAAGAGTGTGTTGCAGTACCGAAGTCAAAGAAACTGTTACAGTTTACTCTTGATGACGGAACAGGCACAGACAGAACCATTTTAAGCGGTATTCATAGCTTTTATGAGCCTGAAGAACTGGTTGGAAAGACTCTTATCGCTATCACAAATCTTCCACCGAGAGCTATGATGGGCATTGACTCTTGCGGTATGCTCCTCAGTGCTATTCATGAAGAAGAAGGCGAAGAAAAGCTTCATCTTCTGATGGTTGATGACCACATTCCGGCAGGTGCAAAGCTCTATTAAGATGATGTAAAGATGTACCGTTTTACCAAATAGACGGGACGTACTTCATTTGATAAAAAACTGAAAAAACAGCGATTTACATCAAACTTACATCAATTGATGCAGAAATCGGTGCAAGCAAGAAAAAATCGCATAATTAGTGCAATGAGTGGGCAATTCCAATCGGAGTTGCCCATTTTTAAAACAAACAGAAATACAAATCGGAATTTGTGGAGGATAATATGAAAGTAGATGTCA
>OIYV01000215.1_pt1 | contig 38019 bp, 64 predicted proteins | sample 1588251 | NCBI WGS metagenome assembly OIYV01 (sample SAMN03283282) | human gut metagenome | biome: human-associated habitat; material: feces | host: Homo sapiens | place: Peru | collected 2012
TGTCATTTCGAGCTCTCCCCGCAGTTTACAGACCCCGGGGGGAGGGTTTTGCTCCAAATAGCCGCGCCCGCGGCCCTTGCGCGCGCCCGCAGGCGCTCCCGCCCAAGCCAGAGGCCTCAGCGGAGCTCCTGAGTGCCTCGGAAATAGCCGTTTTCCGCCATGGTTTTGCGGGCGTGGCAGGCATGGCACAGGCTCTGGAGCTCGCCGTGAAGAAACAGCTCCACGTTGCCACGATGCGGGACCACATGGTCCACGTCCGTGGCCCGGACCCGCAGGCCCTTGGCCGCGCACTCCCTGCACCAGGGCTCAGCCAGCAGGTGCTTGGCCCGCCGGTCTGCCCAGCCATAGCGGGGATCGGTGTACAGGTAATGCCAGGCCGCCGAGGCCCGGCGTGTGTGCTTTGGCTTATGCGCAGGGCAGTAGCCCTCAGCCGTGAGCACCATGCACCCAGGATAACGGCACTTGCGCAGAGCTTTTAGCATAGCCTCACCTCCCAACAGAAAGAGCCAGGACCAACACCCACCATCAGCGGTGGATCATTGGCCCTGGCTCTTGAAGCACTTGCCCTCCTCGATGTCTACGAGGATCTCATGTTTGCATTTGCGGCAGTAGATCTGCAATCGGCTCGCCCTGGTTTCCGGTCGGATGCGCTGGAGCTTTCCGGCCCTGCAATAGGGGCACACCAGGTAGCCGTCGTTGACTGCTAACATTGTACCACACTTTCTCCGCTCCATCATATGAGAAAATCACCTCTCCGATAAAATAATATAAAAGGCTCAAGTTAAATAAAATAAAGGGCCAGCGCTCAGTCAGCACCGTGCGTTGCAGCCCGCTGTTTATTCCGCCGTTTCCGGCGGGCATACTTGGAGGATAACACGGGATTCTCATATCTGTCAAGTCTATCAAGGGCCTGGAATTTTAATGTTTGGAATTTGCCGTACACCGTGAGCTGAGGGCCCTGATTTTCCAGGACCATGACCCCGTCGCTTTCCGGGGCCTGGAGCTCGTAGTCGTCCGGGACGATGATGGTATCCACCTCCGGTTTTTGGAGGCCCCGAGAGCAGCGCCACCCGCGCTTCCCCGGGAACTCGTTGGACTCTTTGAGCAGATAGGAGGCAAGGGACCCGAAGGTGTGGTCCGCGTCCAGGATCAGCCGCTTATCCAGCACCAGCCCCCGGCCCCACATCTCCCGGATGGCCTCCAGGTCCACGTCCCCGGAGACCACCAGGTGATGGTGCCAACGGTGGCAGCACTCTGGCCGCTCATCCCAGTGGCAGCGCTCGATATTATAAAAATAAACCGTCTTCCCGGGCCTCCGGCTCTCCCGGAGCTTCCGGGCAAAGGCCTGCATGTTTTTGTTGGCTCGGTCCCAGCTGTCCGGCAGGTGTGCATCGTCGTAGGTAAGAGTCAAAAACCAGTCTCCCTGCCGGACGTTGGCAGCCAGCAGGAACTCCAGCTGACTGCGCTGGGCTTTGGAATTGATGTATTTCTGGGCGGCGGAGGACATTCTTTTTTTCTCCCGCCGGGTTTGGTAGCCGTCATTTTTTTTGATTCTGGGCGACAGGCTCATTTTGGTGAGTCCCCCCGCCGTCTTGATCCGCAGCGTCTGGGCCATGGTTATCCTCCGTTGTCATCGCCGGAGCCCCAAGGCCTGCGCGCTTTTTGTAGTATTTCCGGCTTGCGGCGATCTGTCCGCAAGCCTGGGTATCATAGATGTGATTTTTCCGTTTTGGCAAAAAGAGCCGATGGCAAATGGGGCACTCCCGGTACCAGTCCAGCGGCAGATCCGGCTGCTCACCATAGCGCTGGAAAAGGAGGCTCTTATACCGGCCGTAGCTCATCCCGGCGTCATCGGCAGCCCTTGCCTCCCGGCAGAGGCGGCAGCGCCCCTGCCTGTCCGTTGTCCCAAACGTCCCGCATATCCGGCAGCGCCGTCCCATCCCAATACACCCCTCTCATTTTTCGATTGTCGGCCACCGGCGGCAGACCGGGGACCGTAACAGCATCCGGATCCACCTTGGCATCATAGATTCGGGCCATGAGGCTGCCGTAGCTAATGCCAAAGACGGAGGAGATCAGAGCCATCCGGCACCCGCAGCACCGGCCATCCGGGCCCAGGTTGAGGCACCGGGCATGGCAGACTTTACAGCGTTTTGTTTTGGGCACGTTGACTCAGCTCCTTTTTTGTAAGTTTCCGGCCCTCCACCAGGATGGTGCATCCGGATTCCAGCAGCAGCCGCTCGATCCTGGGCGGATGGCGGCAGGTGATCAGGGACTGGTAGAGGATGCCGCCATCCGGGGACCGGACCTGGTAAGGGAGAGGATCTGTGGGCCAGCTCATGGGGTGTCCTCCTCCTGTGTCGGGACGTCCCGGCCCAGGAGATAGTCGATAGAACAGCCCAGGAGTTCTGCTGTGGCGATCAGCCGCCGGGCCTCGTCGGCCCAGATGCCGCCGGGCATGCGGTCGTTGAGCTTGGGCCTGCCGTGCTCCAACTCCTGGAGGCGGGAAATATCGCTGGGGTAAGGATAGCCCAGGGAGGCTTTGACAAAGTCCTTCGGCTCGATGTTTTTTTCGTCCCGAAGTCTGGCCACCCGGTTATAGGCGACGGTCAGCAGATCCTTGGCGGAGCGCTCCCGCTGTTGCTTCTCGGCTTTTTCGGCGGCCTTTTTCTCAGCGTTCTCCTGATTCCGCTGGTGGAGCCGGGCCTTTTTGATGTCTCCGGCATACTCACAGGAGTACCGGCAGTAATCCAGATTCCGGCAATCCCGGCAGCAGCCCTCGCACAGGAGGATGTTGTACTGGCCCAGGGCGGCAGCGGCCCGCAGAAGCGCCGGGGCGTGGGCTTTTGTGCAGGTTTGAGACACCGGGCATTTCAGCCCCCCGCACAGCGAGGCCGCCTTCTGCATCCAGGCCAGGTTGTTCTCCACCCTGGCCTGGGCCGGGACCATGAAGTCCTCGCCGTAGGCGGCGACATTGGCATCATAGATCAGATACTGCCGGACGGAGGATGCCTGGGCCAGCACATAGGCCGTGCCCTCCGGCAGGTGGCCCGCCTCGAATCGCGCCATAAACGGGGCGATCAGCTTTGCCCGGATGACCTTGAGCCGGGCCAGCTTGGACCGGCTGACCCCCACCACCTCAGCCACATGATCCCGCATCCGTCCCGGGAACTCGTAGCCCTCCTCCTGGAGCTGGTAAAGGAGCTGCTCCACCCGGGCTGCCTCTTCCCCGATTTCATAAGCGTTTTTTTGACGGGTATCAGAGTTAGCATAAATGAGTTGCAGCTGCTGGAGGGCTGGGCTTGCGCTGTCCGCCTCCACGATGCAGGGCACCTCCGCCCACTTGTCCGGGTCTTCCTCCGCCAGCTTGGCCAGGGCGGCCAGTCGGCGGTGACCGGAGACCACCGTGTAGCGGCCAGCCTCCTGACCGGGGCGCACCAGGATAGGCTGCTGCAATCCCACCACGCTGATGTTGTCCGCCAGGGCATCCACATCCCGGATCTCGTAAAAGTTTCCGGCATCAGCGTCCAGGTTTTCCCGCCGGAGATAGGTGATCTGTTTTTTCCCGGTGTCCAGGCTGGACACATCCTTGAGCATGGCTGCCAAATCAAAGGCCATAGCGTTTGCCCTCCTCTATGTACGCCTCGGCAAAGAGGCGGTAATCCTTCCCGGCCCCGGATCTGGGGCTGGACACGCACAGCGGCTGCTGGGCATACGTCATCTTGTCCACCGGGCGGCTCTGCCGGATGTGGGGATACACCCGGAGCCCCGCGGCCTTCAGCTGGGCCTCGCCTGCCTCAGTCAAAGGATCCTTATACCACATAGTCGGCAGCACCCCGGCCACGGTGAGCTTTGGGTTGAGCTTGCGCATGTTGCCGATCTGCCGGATAAGGTTGCCCATGCCCTTGAGGGAGAAGGCATCCAGTTTGATGGGGATGATCACATCATCCGCCGCGATCAGCGCCGCAGCCGAGGCGGCGTTGAAGGCTGGCGGGCAGTCGATCAGAGCCACATCGTAGAGATCGTGGAGCCGCTGGGTCATGGCCCACAGGATGCCGGTATTCACGTCCCCGGCTTCCGCCTTGCTCAGATCCAGGTCCATCAGGCTGTCATCCGCCGCCAGGAGATCCAGATTCCGGTGGGCGGTGATCTGGATCATGTCCGCCGCCCACATCCCCGGGTCGTGCCGGTCCCCGGTCTCCCGCAGGAGCCGGGCAACGTTGCCCTTTTCCGGGTCCCCGCCGAAAAACTCGGTGGTGTTGCACTGGCTGTCCGCATCGATCACCAGCACCCGCTTGTTGTATTCCCTGGCCAGGATCGCCGCCAGGTTGATGGCGGTGGTGGACTTTCCCACGCCGCCTTTTAGGTTTACAATGGCACTCACTCTCATAAGTCGTGGCCCTCCTTTTGTGTTGTTAAGATTCAAACGGCACCGTCGTCTCCATGCTCAGTTGGTCCAGCTCTTCCCCCGGGGCCTTGGCCGTTACGCTCCGGTAGTCCACGCCCTTGACCGGCGTGTCCCCCTTGCCCATGTAGGAGAAGTGTTGGATCGGGCCGTCGAAGTAGAGCCGGGTGGAGCGGCACTCGCCCTCTTTGTTTTTGGCGATGATCAGCTCCCGCTCCATGTCCTTCCCCTCCTGTCGGTGGAGGAAAAGCACACCGTCGGCATCCTGCTCCAACTGGCCGGAGGACCGCAGGTCCTCCAGGGTTGGCCGGGCCCCCTTGGTCCGGTTGAGCTGGCACAGGCCCAGGCAAAAGATGCCCAAGCTCTGGCACAGGGTGTGCAGGGACTTGGAAATCCCGGACACCTGGGAGTATTCGTCCTTCCCGTCGCTCTGGAGGATCTGGATATAGTCCACCACGATGATCTGGTGCTTCTTCTCCAGGGCGGTGGCCCGGATCTCGGCCACCGTCTTTCCGGCGGCGGCGATCAGGTCGATGGGTGCTTCCGCCAGTCGGCCGGATACATCGCAGACGGCCTCCAGCTGCCGATCATCCAGGCGGCTGTGTTTGATGGCCCCCAGGGGCACCCGGGCGCAGGCAGCCAGGAGCCGGTTGGTAAGTTTCTCCCGGCTGGTCTCGCAGCTGTAAAACCCCACCCGGTAGCCCCGGACCGCCGCCCAGTAGATGGCAGCCTCCAGGGCAAAGGCAGATTTGCCGGAGCTGGGCCGCCCCCCCAGCAGGCAGAAGTCACCGGGCTCCAAGTCCAGCTGGCCGTTGAGCTGCTCCAGGAACCAGGGCAGGTACTCTACCCGCTTGTCATAGCGCTGGAAAAAGTTTTTCAGGGCCTCCCCCATGGTCCAGCTCTGCATTCCCCGGCCTACGCTGATACTGTTTGCGGAGGAGATCAGCTCCGCCCCGTCCTTGGAGGCGGTGACCTCCGTCAGCTGCTCCCCCAGGGCCCGATACCGGGCCACCCGGCTCCGCTCCCGGCAAATGCCTATGTAGGAGTCGATGTTTGCGGAGGTTGGCGTGATCTCCATCAGCTCCCCGATATATCGCCGGTAGTCCGGCTCCCCGCCGATGGCGTTGAGGACGGTCACCGGATCCACCGTCTTACCGCTGGTGTAGAGATCCCGCATGGCCCGGTAGATCGTTTTGTTGATGTCCTGGAAGTCCCCCTCGCCCAGGCCGAAGACCGTCCGGCCCACCACCGAGTCATCGATCAGGCAGGCACCCAGGACCGACTGCTGCGCATAAACCCAACTTTGATCCATCTTCGGCACCCTCTAAAAGTAATCCTTGGCTTCCGGCTCCGCCCCAGGGACGGGGATCCCGTATTCCTGGGCTCTCCAGAGGTAGTAATCAGGCAAAAAGTCATCCTTGATGGGGTAGACGCTTTCCCAGTTGTGGGTGATGGCCCCCTGTAGCATATACCGCATCCGGGCCACCTGCTCTTGGGACTGCCCAAACATGGCCACATTGCTCACCAGCTTGTTGGCCAGCATCGACGCCGAGCGGATGGTGAGGATTGGCTTTCCCTTGGCCTTCCGGCTCTCGGCAAAGGCAAACAGATCGGAGATCAGCGGGGTGGTGAGCTCCTGCCCATAGTCCTGCCGCGTGGCCCAGAGGGAAAACCAATTCTTGATCTCTTCTTCCGTCGGCCTCGCTGTATTATTCTTTCTTTTATTATTCTTACTATTATTATTATCAGGGTCCGCATTTTTGCGGAGGCTAGGGTCCGCATTTTTGCGGAGGCTAGGGTCCGCATTTTTGCGGAGGCTGCCGGGGTAGACTTCCCCCAGGTAAATTTTGCGGATGTTTTTTGGGCTGCCTCCTCCGCCGCCCTCCACGTAAATGGCCCCGGCATCCACCAGCTCCTTGAGCGTCCTGGACACCGTGTCCTCCGATACGCCCCCCAGATACCGCTGCAACGTCTCGTTTCGGGGGAAGGCGTAGCCCCGCTCGTTGCTCATGCAGGACAGCAGCCCATAGAGCATCTTGGCCCTGGGCTTGATGTCTGCATTAAAATAAATCGGGGCCGGGATCACCACATAGGCGCTAAACCGCTCCGGCCCCGTGTCCTGCCTGTCAGCCATAGCCGGTCACCGGGCCTCTTTGTTGCTTGTTCATTATGATCATCCTTTCTGCTGGTGCCCGTCTCTCCGGGCTGTCACCCATGCTTAACAACCATATCACGCTAGGACTGCCGGGTTGCCGTTCAAACGGCCCAGTTTTGTGCACGCTGGCCTGGGCAGGCCACTGGTAGCGGGATCCCGCCCGCCGCGGCCCGGTCTTTCCCGGGGGCCAGAAAACAGATAACTAGGAGGTTGGGGCCCGTCCAAAAGGCCCCTGGAGAGCAGCCCGGGCGTCGATCCCGGCCTCCGGCGGTGTGCTCCGCCGGTGCGTCCCTTGCGCGCCGCTCATGTTACTGGTGCCGATCATTTTCGTGAGGCCACGAAAATGGTCTTGTGCCTTGCTGGGCTGGTCTGCCCCGGTACGCCCAGCGGCTCCCGGCATGGAAAGGGAAAGAAAGGATGGGCAGGCCCAGGGCACGACCCCGGCAGCGCCTGTGCGCGCCTGCCACATCATCGGGGAGGGCGGACTCGGACCGCCCTTCTGGATGTGGGAGATTCCATAAACCCCCTCGCCAGGCCGGGAAGGTCTGACCGGCACTCCGGGCCCCCGATGTGCCCCGGGCCGCACTACTTCCCCGGGGCTATGAAATTGTTACAGGCGATTTGAGATGCCTGTTGGGATGCCGCTGGTTAAAGCCTAGCGGCTCAGAGGCTTAAAGGGAGGATATATGCTTGGCAAAGTCGCTAGTAACCAGCCGAAAAAGCTCATCCTTTTCTCCCTGGGTGGCCTGGGACATCCAGGCGTCCATAAATGCTCTATATTCCGCGGGGGACATGTGCTTGGCGGGCTCCTCCGGCTTGGCCTCGGCCTGGCAGGTGCAGCGCTTCCGGGGCTCGCCGGTGAGCGCCTCCAGCTTCTGCTCTAGTATGTCGATTGATTTGCGATAGATCTTCTGCATTGCGCCAGGTTTACCCATCTTTTCGGCACAGGCCTCCAGAAACTTTGAATACCCAGTGGTTCCCACGGCCAGGACATCATATAACGTGCCGTTTAATTCCAGCATAACGCTGTCAGCATCTGCGGAGATCTTTACTACGGGTTTGTTGTTCAGCATTTTCTTGCCTCCATTTCTCGTGCCTCCTTCTGGATCACTCTCCAGAGGGTGGGGTTTTCTTTGCGGATGCGGGCGATCAGGTCCAGGGTGCCTCTACAGAGGCGCTCCTGGGCGTAGTCGTCGAGGAGCGCGAAGTTGTTGCGCTCGGCGGCGGTTTGGGTTGCTGCCATTGGTGTCATCCTTTCTTTTATTCGGGGCAGGGCTCAGCCCGCCTTTTTGGTTGTTTCCAGGGCCGCCAGACTAAAGCCCAGCTGGATGCCCATCAGTACCGCCCGGGTCGCCTCGGGGTTTGCGTCCATGCCCTGCTGGATCAGGGCGGCGATGGTGGTTGTGGTGTCCATGTGGGTCACCTCCTTGTGTGTTCCTTGGGTTCGTGAACCCAATATATCACGATGAATCGGATTTGTCAACCCTTAATTTTAATAATTTCTTTTTTATTTTGGATTGACAAACCCAAAACAATATGATAGGATAGCCGCATGGAGGTGATATGTACGGATTTAACAACGATAGGCGGTAGAGTTTGGGCAATTCGTTCGAACGAAAATCTTTCCAGACGGGCCTTCGCCGAGCAGCTTGGGTGCCAGGAAATGGAGATTAAAAACATAGAGTTCAATAAATTAAAGAAGCCCGAGCAAAAAGAAAGCCTCTACCGCAACATTGCGACCACCTTTGGAGCATCCCTCGACTGGATCAAAACCGGCGAGGGCTCCATGTACGGCCCCGATCCTCGGGACGAGATCGCCATGGCCTTTGGCGAGCTGGCCGCCCGGCACGATCCGGTGATTGACGGCTTCGTCCAGTTCCTCCGGAGCCGGACCCCGGAGCAGCTGGAACTGATTGCCCAGCAGCTCAAAGACTGCGTGGCCTGCATCCAGGCCGCCGAAGACAAAAAGGACTGACCCCAACAAGGGGCCAGTCCTCTTTTTGTGCAATTTGCCCATTGCAATGGGTGCGGTGCGGCTGATACAATGGGACTAAAAAATGTGTCCAGGTTGGGCACAATAGGGAGAGACACATATGTCCAACAACAAGCAACCCATCGGATGGGGAGTATGGTTGGCCCTGGGTGCCCTTGGGCTTACCTGTGCGGCTATTGCCGATATGCTCCACGCACAGCCTCAACAGGTTGTTTTTTTCGGCATTGCCCCACCGCTCCTAATACGTATTTTCTGGCGGCAGATCGTCGCACGTTTTGGCGTTGAAGTTGACGAGCCTGACCCTCCCAGGATGCCGGAACCCGAGCCCCAAACAGCAGAGGCGGACAATCCCGCAGAAGTCCCCACCGGGCAGGCGTTAGCAGCTGAAGAAGTAGCCGAAACGCTGGAAGAAGATGAGCCTGAAGTCGTTGAAGATTCCATCGTCGTTACGACTGAGGCACAGTTAAAGACTTTTTTGAGACGGCATCGCCTCCAGGACACGATTTTTACCAAAGTCAAGGGCGTAACCTTCCGCAACGATGACGGCACCGACCGCCAGGCCATCCTGGCCCGCTGCTATCCTGGGGCCCCGGTGGAGATCCAGGAGTACAGCTGGCACGGAGATCCGGCCTACAAAGTGGTCTCCGAGTTCGGCCAGATCGGTGTCCTCTCCGCCGATCTGGCTCAGCGGATCTCCAGCCGCTACGGCGACGATATCATATTCCAGGCGACCATTGACGCGGTTACGGGCGGGTATAAGGGGCTATCCTTTGGGTGCAATCTGTGCGTGCGAATCTTCCTCTAGCAAGCTCCTCATGCACAAACCATAATTTTTGTTGAAACTGCACAATGAATTTTTGTTCACGATATTTGACTTTGGGCCGGGAATGGCATATAATAATGGTGCGGAGATGATCCGCAAGAGATAAGATAACAGCCCCATCGTCTGCCTTGTCTTTTCCGCCTGCCGGGAGCGGGATACAAAACTCCGGCTTGTTGTTGTGATTCCGCCTGCCGGGAGCGGGATATAAGTCTCCGGTTTGAAAAGCCGAACCCACCGGGTTCGGCTTTCTTTGTTGGAGGAGACTATGCAAAAGATAGAAATAGCAGGACTATACATCGTTAAAGATCAGTTTTTCCAGGACTTTCCCAACGAGAAGTGCATGTACAATAAGGACGAAAACCGCCCACATTTCTATGCACTGCGGGATTCTCACGGGCTTTACTGGATGATTCCGATGAGCACCAAGGTTGAAAAGTTTCGGCAGAAGATCCAGGACGTCGAGGCGAAGTCTGGCCCCGGACGGTGCTTTCTGTGTGACATTGCCGAAGTCTCCGGCCATGAACGGGCGTTCATCATTTCCGAGATGTTCCCAATTACAGAGGAGTACATACTCCGGCCCTATACTATCGGCGGTGCGCCTTTCGTTATTAGGAACCGGACGACCCAAAAGAGGCTCACCCAAAAGGCCAACAGATTTCTATCCATGCTGGAGGCTGGGCGCGTAAAGAGTCCCATTAATGCGCTCTCTATCAGGGAACAGCTTATCGGTTAATTAGGGCGGGCCAGCTTGTGCTGTCCCGCCCTATCTCCTACTGCACCATCTCCCTGGCCTCGTTTCCTCCGTCCCGGTCCTTCCCCCGGCCTCCGCTCCGGGAGGCCCCTATGTATCCCGACACCATGTAAAAGATCTCTCTCAGCTGCCAGACTTCCGCGGTGCGCAGCAACATCACGATCCTCCGCACCCAACTGGTCCTCGCCCTGTTTTGCTCGTTTTGTAACATTTTCTGTGCCTCCCGTCAAAAATTTGTGAAATCTGCCCCTTGCGTTTTTGCGCCGCAAACTGTACCATTACCTTATAAAATTTTTGCGGCGTTGTACAGCACCGGATTCGGCCATCCGGTAGGCAAATCCGGCAATTCTGGCCGCCGCATCCGACAGGAGGCGCCCCTCATGGCAAAATGATCCAGCCCAGCGCCCCGGACATCTGCGCCGCCCTCCGGCAGGCCAAGGATGCCGCCGGGGAGACCAACCATTCCCTGAGCGAGGCCACCGGGATCCCGGAGTCCACCGTGGCCAAAATCCTATCCGGTGCCCGATCCGATCCCACCTTTTCCAACGTGGCCGCCTTGGCAGCGGCCCTGGACCTGAGCCTGGACCGGCTGGCCGGGCGCCAACCACCCCCAGACGACGCTGCCGTGCTCCGGGCCCAGCTGGCCGGAGCCCAGAAGATGGAGGGCGTGCTCAATAGCCGCCTGGCCGTCTACGAGCGGGGTGTCCGCCAGCGCAATGCGGCCATCTGCGTCCTGCTGGCCATGACTGTGTCGTTCGCGTCGGTTTTTGTGCTTTACGTGATCCTGGATCTCCGGAATCCTGAGTACGGTTTTTTCCGGGTCCAGGGCACTGTCTCCACCTGGGCCTACCTGGCCACCCTGTCCCCCGTTGTGATCATCCCAGCCGTTGCCCACGCTGTGGCACACCGGCGCAAAGATCCGCCGGTGTCCAGCCTGGACACAGATAAAAAATAACCGGGCTAGCGCCCGGTGAAGAGAAGAGAAAGAAGGAACCACTTATGATCTGCCCCAAATGCGGAGCCATGCTCCAGACGGAAACCAGCTTTTGCCCCACCTGCGGAGAATTTTTAGGGGTTACAAAATGCCCCACCTGCGGCGAGCGTGTGGAGCTGGGGGTAAAATTCTGCCCTCACTGCGGTGTTACCCTGCCCAAAACCGCCGTGGAGCTCCAGCAGGCCAAGACCCAGGCCGCCGCGACCGCGCAGCCTGCCGCCAATGCCCAGCAGCCCCAGATCATCATCAACAACACCAATACCAATACCGTTAAAGGCGCAGGCATTGAGGCCATGACCTCCTCCAAGAGCCGTTGGGTGGCCCTGGCCCTCTGCTTTTTCCTGGGCGGCCTGGGCGTGCACCGCTTTTACGTCGGCAAGATCGGCACCGGCATCCTCTGGCTCTGCACCTGCGGCCTCTTCGGCTTCGGCTGGTTGATCGACTTTTTCTCCATCATCTTTGGATCCTTTCGGGATAAATACGGATTCTGGCTGAGACGGTGAGAGGGTTTCCACGCGCATTCTGCGCGTGGAAATTTTTCTAAATTTCTTTGGTTTTTTGTGATTTGCCTATTGACAAACTACGCATTGCGTAGTATAATAAAGACACTTAAGGGAGACATCCCAATAAACAAAAAGGAGATCACAACTATGAAAAAGACTACCGTTCAATTCGACAACTCCACCGTTATCACTTCCCGCTTTGATGGAAACGAACAGTTTTCCCTCTACACCGGCATTGATTCCGTTTATGGCGGCTGGATCCTTACCAACGAGGGAGACCCCTGGTGCCTGAACATGCTGGAGGATGCCGGTGACGATGAGATGATCCAGAGCATCAACGAGCTTCTGGCCGACCCTAGCACCCCCTGGGAAGCGTGCAGCGAGAGCGACCGCGCCTACATCAACGAATGCCTGGAGGATTGGGGGCTGATGTGATGCGGGAGCGGAACTTCAAAACCTGTGTGATCTGCGGTTCGAGATTCCCTTGCCCGCCATCCGACAAAACCGTTACATGCTCCCCGGTCTGCCGACGCGAGCGGGCCAGGAGAGCAAAACTGGCCCGGCCAGCGAACAAATGGACCCCGGAATATATGAAGCGTTGGGCGAGCAGCCCAAAGGTTCAGGCCCACCTGAAACAGTTTCAAGCGATAGGCACCTCCGCCGCGCTGGCCACTCCAGCCTGTCAGCGCGGCTGCCAGAATCGAGCCAGCAAACTGTGGGTGATCAAAACGCCATCTGGGGACAAGATTGCCGCCATTAACCTTCTTCAGTTCGTTCGCGACAATGCCGATGTTTTTGGAATATCCCCGGAAGACGACCGGAGGGTGCAAGGAATCGCCATGGGGTTTCGCGTTATATCAAGAACCTATTCGGGCAACCAACGTGGTCGCCCGGTTTATACCTGCTACGGCTTCGGCCTAGCTGGCCCGGCCTTGGATTTTCCCGCCGAGCTTTGCTCCATAGCCTCCCAGGATGCCATCAACCTATGGTTTTCTGGCGCATCTATCCAAGAGATTGCCCAAAAAACAGAGCTTCCAGAAAGCACGGTTATTCGAGTTTTGCAAGCCGCGAAACTCATAGCCGGAAAAAGTCACAAATAAACAGGAGAGTCGTATGACAAGATTAGAATTTAACACCTGCGCCGCCGAAGTCTCCGCCTACACCGACCGGGATGCCTATATCTCCGATATGGCCCTCGCCTCCCTCTGGGGCGATGCCCCGGAGGCGGAGATCCCCCAGCAGCGCATTGAGACGCTGGGCCAGGTGTGGGACGCGGTGAAACGCCCCATGAAAGAGATCGTGGCCGCCTCCGGCCTGAGTCAGGCCGCCTTTGCGGAGTCTCGTATGATCCCCGCCCGGACCATGTGGGACTGGTGCCGCGGGGTGCGCCAGTATCCCATATACGTCAGCCTCCTGCTCCAGGAGTCCCTCGGATTGCTTCCGATCGAAAAATAATTTTTGTTTTTTGTGGTTTTCCTCTTGACACACTACGCAATGCGTAGTGTAATAAAGACACTTGAGGGAGATACCCAATAAACAAAAAGGAGATCACAAAAATGAAAACTTGCCGTGACACGATGAGAGAATCCAATGGAAACCTAGAGTGGTGCCGCCCTGAATCTTACCTCAATGGCCGGGTGATCCTGGCTATCAACGAGGGGCGGGTTGACGGAATCAGCATTGATGGGCAGGACCTGAGCACCACCCCCGACAACATCCGCAAGGTTGCCCAGATGGTAAATGATGAGTACGACCTTTACGAGGGCCAGACCGACACCCAGATTATCCAGGACGCTGAGCATAGAGAGCTCCCTTGCCGCCTGTGCCCCTGGTTTGAGGTGTGCCAAGCAATGGACGAGGAAGAGCCGGACGAGGACGAGGAGGAAGAATGAGAAAAAGCCCGCCGAAACCGGCGGGCCTCTCCTGGAACATCAACGGAAGCTGATATATCCTAGCTTTTCAGCATTTCAATCCACTCCCGTTTCCGGGAGACACCTAGACTATATCACAGTCCCGCCCGGAAGTCAACCACATTTCCCACCCCGGTGTCCAGCCTGGACACCGGGCCCACCCAAAGGAGAGAGACCATGTCCACCGCCGTTGTATATGCCCGCTACTCCTCCCATTCCCAGCGGGATGCCTCTATCGATCAGCAGCTGGCCACCTGCCGGGCCTTTGCCCAGCGGGGCGGCATTGACATCGTGGATGTCTACACCGATCGGGCCCTCACCGGCACCAACGACAACCGGCCCGGCTTTAAAAAAATGATCGCCGATGCAGCCAAGGGCCGGTGGAACTATGTATTGGTTTACGCCCTGGACCGGTTTTCCCGGGACCGGTACGATTCCGCCGTGAACAAAAAGCGGCTCCGGGACTGCGGGGTGAAGGTGATCTCGGCAACGGAGCCCATCACCGAGGACCCTGTGGGGAGCCTCATGGAGTCCATGCTGGAGGGCTACGCCGAGTATTACTCCCGAGAGCTCTCCGCCAAGGTCCGCCGGGGCCACGCAGACAACGCCAAAAAAGGCATTGTCAACGGACCCCTGCCCTTGGGTTACCGCCGGGGTACCGACGGCCGCCCGGAAATCGATCCGGACCGGGCCGAAATCGTCCGGGAGATCTACCGCCGGGCCGGACAGGGCGAGCCCTTGGTGCGCATTGCCGAGGATCTCAACGCCCGAGGGATCCGCACCAAAACCGGCGGCCCCTGGGGGAAGTCCAGCTTTAACACCCTCCTGAGCAACGAGCGTTACACCGGCCTCTACATCTACCAGGACACCCGCATTCCCGGCGGCATCCCCGCCATTATCTCCCCGGAGGACTTCGCCGCCGTCCAGCACCGGCTGGGCGGCAAGAAGAACCCCCGCCGCCCGGTTCTTCCCGACGCGCCGCCCTCTCGGAGGCGCGGGGCCGACATCTATCTGCTCACCGGGAAGCTCTTTTGTGCCGGCTGCGGCGCTCCCCTAGTAGGGGTCTCCGGCAAGGCCCGGGATGGGAGCCTCCGCCATTACTACGCCTGCCGGGGCCGCATCCGGGAGGGCCGACAGTGTACCCTGAAAAACATCCGCCGGGAGGATATCGAGGCGGACATTGCCGCCGCCATCAAGCAGCAGATCCTCAACGAGCCCACCATCCAGGCCATTTCCGAGGCCGCCTACACCTACCAGCTCAGCCTCTGCGAGTCCGCCGATCTCACGATCCTGCGCCAGCAGCTGGCCGATACCACCAAGGCCCTTAAAAACATCATGGCCGCCATCGAGCAGGGCATTTTCACAGCGTCCACAAAAACCCGCCTCCAGGAGCTGGAGTCGGACCAGCAAAGCCTTACCGCCCGGATCACCGCCGCCGAAGCCGCCGTGGAAAACATCCCCACCAAGTCCGAAATCGCCGCAACCCTCAAATACTACGCCACCGGCGACCTGGCCGACCCACTCTACCGTGAGGCCCTCATCGACACCTTCCTCGTCCGGGCCTACGTCCACCCCGACCACTACGACATCTACTTCTCCACCGACGCAAAATCGGCCGTATCTTTCCCCCTTGACCTAAAAACAGCCATATCCTCAGAGTCTGAGTTGCTTAACGGTTCGTATAGCGTTCCCGGACTCGGACCAGACCAAACTATACGAACCGTTACGCAACACATCATCTCGATCTGCGGAATGTTCCGTATAACCTTCAACAGGCCCTCCCACTAAGGGAGGGCCTGTTGACTCACTTATATAGCTTTTGCAGGGTGAGAATCTTTTCCGCCTTATCGATCCACTTGTTGTGTTTCGCGTTGTACCGGGCCAGCGCTTCCGGCGTGGCTGCCTTCCCGGCGTTCCGGGCCCGATCCATCTCCCGGACGGCCATCTCGTGCAGCCGATCGCTGTGCCTTACCTCCTCTTTGGAGAGCTCAAAAAACAGAGCTGCCGCATCGGGGCAGGTATCCTTCCACCGCAGGGCCTCCCGGACGTACTCCTGGGCATCGCCCAGCTCATCGACCATCATGTCGGCCAACAAATCCAGGACGATCATAAGCTCAGGCCTCCTTGAGCAGGTTAACGGCCACCTCCGACACACTGCCGGTGCCAGCATCAGACATCCAGGCGTATACATCGATGGGGTAGATCACATCGGCGCAGGCGCAGCCCTCCGGGGCCACCAGGTAGATCAGGTTGTTGATCTCAATCTGGGTGCTCCCCACGGGCACCGGCAGGGATTTGCGCGTGGCAATGAGGGGCTTGCCGTCGTAGTATGCCTCTACGTTGAGGGTCCCGGCAGCTGTGACGGCCACGATGAGCTGAGCCGTCAGCCGGTAAAGGCCGGTTTTCCGGATGCCGACATTGTTGCCCCGATCTACAATGGTCACCCCGCTGGGCAGCCCCGCCGTGGAGCCCATGTTGATGGGCGCAGGGTTGGCGCTCAGGGCCTGGGCCGTAAAGTTATACTTCTGGGCAGCTGACTTTTTGCAATTGCAGTTACATCCCATAAATTAAAAACTCCTTTCAAAATGCCCCCGCAGCGTTTGCCGCGGGGGCTCGAACGCTGTTATAGCGTAGTGGTCTTAGGCGCAGCAGCCCCCGCAGAAGGGGGAAGGCCCGGCGTTGTAGCAGTACCCGTTGGGGTAGCGCACCACGCCATACATCCGGTTGTCCGCCTCTAGGGCGGAGACCTTATCCCGCAGCTGCTGGATCTCGTTGGCCTGGATCAGGGCCCGGGTGGCGTTGCCCTCCTCCTTGATGGCCGTGGTGATCTCGCAGGTCTGCCGATCCATCTGGGCACCCAGGTTGGCCATGCCCAGCCGCTGCTCACAGCAGCAGTCGCCCAGCTGCCGGGAGAGGTTGTTGCCGGTGGCCATGATGGTCTGGCCCAGGTTGCTCTGGCCCAGGGCCACCTCCTTGCCCAGCTGGCCGAAGCCGCCCTGCATCTCGTAGCCCAGGTTGCAGATGCCGTTGCCGATGTTGGTAAGCCGATCATTCAGCTGGCCAAACTGCTGGCCGTAGAGGATCTCCTGCTGGGAGGCCGCCGTGGCATACTGGCCGTAGTCGCCCTGGTTGTTGCCCCAGCCGCCCCGGAACATCACAAAAAACAGGAACAGGATGACTACCAGCAGCAGCCCACCGCCGCCAAAGCCTGCGTTGTTGTCCCCCAGGACGGCCCGCATGTCGGAAAGACTATAATCCATAGATTTTCGCTCCTTTCAAAAAATTTTATTAAATAAACCGTTGCGCACCGGATTATTTTAAAAATTGCATGATAAATTTTGCGTTTTCCCGCAGCTCCTGGAACTGCTGCTGGCTCATCTCCCCGGAGCTTAACAGCCGGGCGATCTCCGCCTGGGCCTTTTCCGGGGTCATGGCCTGGGAAAACTTCCGGAACTCAGTGATCAGCCCCAGGATGTTCTGAGGCCCCTTTGCCGGGGCCTGCCTATTGGGCCCGCTCTTGGGCCGGGTCTGTGGTGGAGAGAAAATGTCCGCCAGTGGATTGATCCCCATACGCCAAAGCCTCCAATCTGCTCAGTCTCTCCTCGATGCTCGTCTGCCGCTGCTGGGCCGCAGCGGATGGATCGTACTCCTCGAATCTAAAATATCGAGTCCGCACCATCCCCATGTTGTCCGCCGCCCGCACCCCGAAGACGTTGTCGTTCTGGGCCATGATCCAGGCCGTCTGCCCGGGCTGGACGGCCACCTGCTCAAAGTCCCCAGGGTTGGGCACTCTTATCCAATCCATGCTCTGCTGGGGTCCCTGCCGCATGGGCGGTGCCTGGTAGGGCCCAGGGGCCTGCCCAAATCCGCCGTAACCATTCCAGGGGTTTGCTTGCCATGCCATGTTACCGCCTCCTTTTGCCTATATCATAGCAAAAAAAGAGGCGGCCAAACTGCCGTTTAGCCGCCAAAGAAGCGCCGGAAACCCGCCGCCTATTGAGGTCCCGCCAACTCAGAGCGCCGCCGCCGAGGCGGCAGCCCCTTGGAAATGGGCTGGACCCGATCATATTTACTTTTCAGGGTTTGGATCCGCCGGTCCACGCTGCGCTCCGAGAATCCCAGCTCCTGGGCCTGCTGGCTCCTGGGCATTCCGCGGATCCGGGTGGTTAGGATCCACCGCTCCGTATCACTGAGCATAGCCAGATCCGCAAATTCCTCCACAATGGCCCGATTCCAGGGCACCTCCTGGGTCATGGGCTTACGCCTTTGCCGCGTATTTGTCGGCGCTGATCTTGAGCAACGTGCCCAGCAGGGTATCCACCGCCGTGATGGTACCAACCACCTGCTCGGTGTAGGGCAGGCCCCACACCGCCGCAATGGCAGCGTAAAACGTAGCCAGGGCGGGCAGCAGGATCAGAGCGATCCATTTCAGGATGTCGTAAGTTTTGTTCGTCATTTTCATAGCTTTTTTCCTCCTTAAATTAGTCCGGCTTGTGGAAATCTTCCAAATCCGCCAGCCGGTGGTTGATGACTTTGATCTGCTCCTCCACAACGGGCATCCGCCGGGCGAAGTTGTTGTGGGCCCGGACCTCCCGGGTAAGTTCCGCGATTCTTTCCTCCATCACGGCGGTGGCTTTGCTGTTGGCAATCAGCACCCCCACCAGGGAGATCCCGCCGCCGATGACGGCGGAGATCAGAGGAATAATGGCATTGGACAAAATGTAGATCCTCCTGTTACTTATAAAACTGGTTAACGTAGCCCCGGTCCCACCGCCCCACATGGCAGCCCCAGCTATAGAGGCCCACCTCGCCGTCTGTGAGGTGCCGGAGCACCACCTTTTTGAGCTTGGCCGGGTCCCGGTAGTTCAGGTCCACGGCATCGGAGATCATGTGCAGGCTCCCCGCCGCGCCGTTTACCTCTGCGTTGTGGGTTTTGCACCGGTATCCGGAGCCCTTGGCGGTGCCAATGGCCAGGGGCTCCCCCAGGTCGTCCCGGATCTCCTGGGCCAGCTCCATGATCCGCTTGGAGATCACGCTCTCAGTGCAGCACCCCACCCCTTGGCAGTGGATCTCGTGGGCCCAAAAGTTTTTGGTAAGCTGTACATCCACCCCCCTGGGGATATGGTAGCAGCCATCAGAGCGGAGGTACTTGGCAGCGTCAGCAATCCCGGTGGGTTGGGATGCCGCCGGGACCTTGTCGGGAGGCTTATACACCCGCCCGGCGGCAACAGCGTCCAGCAGCTTGGCCTGGGTAAGAGGGCCGGGGATACCGTCCGCCGTCAGCCCTTCAGCCGTCTGGAACGCCCTCACAGCGTCCTCCGTGTTGGGGCCGTTGGCTCCGTCAATGGGGCCTGGGTCGTAACCCAGGTAATCCAATAGGTTTTGGATTTGTCGTGTGTTCATCTAATCACCACCCCATATTTTGCAAGAATTGCAATGATATCCTCTGTGAGGACTTTTTTCAGCTGACCGGGTGGAAGCTTGGTGATAGCTGCCGCAATGGATCTCATGTCCTGCTCCCCATCCTCGGCAGCACGGATCTCAACCAGCCTCTTTTTGGCTCCGTTACTCCACTTCTGCATCCGGTGTCACCTCCAAGATGTTCAGCGCATTTTTCATGTCTGCGCCCTCTGCTTTCATCTCTGCAATCTTTGCAAGGATCCTCTGCTTCCGTTCCTCGATGGTCATCACGTCACCCCCAGAGCAGTCTCAATCTCGGACAGGGCAGCTTCGTACTCAGCATTCTGTGCGGACACGGCTGCATACTGTGCCCGCTCATACTCCCGCTGGGCGGCGTCCAGCTCGTCCCAGGGCTTCCAGGGGGCGATCATCTCACCCTGGAAAATTGCGCCGTCAGAGCGCACCCAGGTGGAGCCGGATGGGACAAAACGGTATCCCTCAATGTAGGCGGAACACTTTCCGTCAAAGGCAGTGGTCTCTATGGCGCTCAAACCGGGGCCTGGTGCGGTGTGGCATTTGTAATCTGTGTTAATGTAGATTATCATTGCAATGTTATCTCCTTAATGGTGCATACCACTTTTGCACCAGAGTTTCCGTAAGCCTTGCAGCCAACGCAAAGGTAATATTCGCCAGAAATTTTGGACACATCGAGGGTATTCGCATTTTTCGCCACAGCAAAAGTTTCCACTGCATCCTGATTATTGGCAATTTTAGATGCCAGATAAATCAGAGCTGCACCTTCATTTCTGGATGTGATCCAGTCGGAATTGACCGTTACTGTGGACAGATTGGTAAAATCAATCTTATTTTTGGGGTAAACAAACGCAGACGTATTGTTGTTTTCACGACGGGTTGCCGTAATAACAATATTCGTTGCGTTTTTCTTAACGCTTGCAGCAGAACTAGATCCCACAAAGGTACTAAGTCCGCCGGAAAGCTCAGTTTCCTCCACGCCGTTTTTGTAAAGTATGATAATTTCTCGAGCGAACTGCGTCCATGCAGAATTTACATACACCCGCCCATCCATAGGTGTCCAGGCCCCGCCGGTGTACAGCTTTCCATCCGCCAAATGCAGCAGCACCGCATTTTTCCGTCCTACATTGATCTCCACGCCGGTATCCGCCGTTTTGAGCCACACCAGGCCCTCTGTGCCGGTCTCTGGCTGGGTAGGGCTGAGTGCGTAGCCGGTAATGGCTGTGGTGGTGTTTATCCATATGGTGTTATCCCGTGGGTTCGTGGGCTGTGTGGTGCCGCCTACAACTTTCAGGTTTAGCCCGCCGCCCCCGCCCCCGCCTGTTACATTAAATATCATGTTTCCTCCTTATTGAAAAACAACAACGTTCGCAACCAAATCTTCCACCGGCTGGAATACCGCCGTAAAGATCAGTTTCCCGGCACTCTGGGCGGAGCAGTATACTCCGCAGTCGCTATACTCAGGTTCACTGCCAAGGTCTCCGCCTGCAAACACGGTTGCCGTAGTAGTCATCCCATCTATCGCTATCGTCTGCTGCCCCTCGGAATTCCAGCCGGAAACCGGGAGGGGAACTTGAAGCTCTAGCCGCTTGGTGGACTCGGCTTCTCCGATTATCAGGTTTCCATCTGCTCCGTAGGCTGTGTATCCCCGCATAACAGTTGCAGGAGTGGCCGTAGCGTTGCGCAAATCCAGAATGGTTTCATCGTTGAATTTAACCACATTCACGCCCATTGCCATTACCACCTCCTTTCGTTGGTTATCCGATGGTTACGGTCATTCCTCCCGCAGAGTTGGCAGATTCGGAGTAGGGGATAGCCTCCACCACCACCTGGGACAGGTAGTTGAAACCCTTATCCGGCAGCACTGTCTGCTTGGCCTTGGTTGGTACGACACTCTTGGACTGGGGCTTGGCACCTTCGGTGCCGGACATGGAGCCAACGATGCCAAGGACGGTAACACCCTCCCGAATGTTGGCCGGAATCAGCTTGGCTTTTTCCGTTGCATCCAGACCAACCTTGCCGGAGCCATCGTGATAGCCTTGGGGGACGGTGTATTCTCCGTCCGCCGTGGCGATTTTTCCGGCAACGGCCCCGTTGTTGGGCATGGTGCCGGTGACTTTTGCACCCTTGTTGTAGGCAGTTTTTCCTTTCAGGATTTCCGCTGCCCCGGCGGTTGCGTCCTGGGTGTTGGCATCAAAATCGCAGGTGCCGGCTACAGGCTCACCGTCTGCGCCGTGGGCAGTGATGCCCGCCAGCAGCTTTTCCGGCTTTACGGTATCGGCGGTTAAGTCGATCAGCACCTCACCGCCAAAGATGATTTTACTGTTTGCCAAATTTTTGTCCTCCTTTTATGAAATTTCAATTTCTTGGGTTCCGCCGATGTAACATGTGTTGCCCCCGGAGGGGTTGGAAACCCTAAAAAACGGGATTGGGTGGACGGTAACATCATCGTCCATTACCTTGTCCTGGGTGGCCAGCACGGTGGAACCAACGGATGGTATAATCTGGTAATGGCCGTTATAATGTGGGTATAACGGCCCGCCGCAGCCCTCTGAGACAGACAACATCAATGGTTCGTCCCGAACGATAACTAGTGGAACGATTCCGTCTTGGCCAATAGTCAGCCGGATCACGTTATCACCTCCGGCAGCAGAACCCCCTTGTTGTATACCTTAGCAACATCTGATCCGTCCGCTGTGCCGTCCGGCATTAACCACCGTAGCTGCACCTCCACCGGGCCAACGGCAAAACCAAGGGTTTCTTCCTGCGTCATCCGCACCCGGCAAGCGTGTGCCTCGATTTCAAGGCCTGGGTCGCCGCTTTTTTTAGTAATCAGCTTAGAACCTTGCGCAAAGGTAACATAAACCGCCTTTGCTGCTGTTAAATCCAAGCTGTCCGGCACGGTAAGTGTGGTGGCCGATGTGGAGCCTCTTCGCATGGAATCACCTCCTACGCCATGATTAGGACGTTGACCGTCAGATCCACGGTGGGCACGTCCTCGCACACAAATTCCAGTGTGTTGACACTTTGCAGGCAGCACCGGACCTGAGCCTCGGTGTAAGCCGAGTAAGAGGCTTCCGCCGGGGACACCAGCACATTGTTGGCGGAGGTCACCCCCGCAACCGTCACCGTCTGCTTTTTGGTGCCGCTGTTCCAGCCGGAGGCCCGGAGGGTCACCGGCAGCCCCTTGTTCGCCGCCTGGTAGTCCGTTCCGGCCACGGCAGCGGTGATCCCTCCGGAGCCGTCGCCTTTGAGGAGGCCGGAGGCCAGTACCTTTGCCTGCTTTCCCGCCAGGGCGTTGGCCACCGTCTCCTGGCCCACCTTGATATTGTCCGCAGTCAGCAGCACGTCACCCAGGGCTCCCGGCACCACGCCGTTGACGGACTGCACAGCGCCCTGCCCGTCCAGCCCGAAGTGGCTGACGCTGTAGATCTGCACGGGGCTCCCGGTGTTAAAGTTGAGCGTCGCCCTGGTCCAAAGGTACTGCCCCTGAGGCACCACCGGCGGATTAGACTGCCACCCGGAGGACCCGGGGATCACCGTGCCGCTCTCCGAGGCCTGGTAGCTGATGACGGTTCCCGTCAGCGTCGCCGGTGCTCCGGTGTCGCCCCGGATGCGGTACCAGCTGTATTCCGTCCAGGAGGTAGGGGCCGTGGATTTAAAACCGCTGTAAAATCCCGCCCAGTTGTTGGGCGTCGTGGAGATCGTGGGATTGGCGGCGCTGGGCTGGCTGGCCGCGTATCGGATGTACACATAGGGGGTGTCGCCCTTGTCTCCTTTTTCGCCCTTAGCCCCGTCCGTCACCTGGAAGTCGACGGTGTTGCCGTCCGCCAGATAAATCGTATAAGTGTGTACCCGGCCGGAAGTGCCGGTAAGCCGAATATCCTGGATGCCGCCGTGGCCGTCCGCCGCCTCGGTAAGGTATCGCAGGAGCACCACACCCTGGAGTTTTTTGGCCTCTTTGTCCTGCTCCAGGACAAAGAGATCCTCCATCTGTACAGAGGTCGCCGCCGTCAGCTCACTGATCGCCTGGTCCGCCATTGTTCACCGCCTCCTCCTTTTTGGGTTTGTCCTCCGCCTGCCGCAGCTGCCCCACCATGGACTCCAGGGCGTTGATGCAGCCCAGCAACCGGCTCAGGTTGGTCTTGCCTTTTACTTCAACTGTCTCCAGGGTGGAGATGATGGCGTTAATCGTATCGATCATCCCACAGCCCTCCCCAAAGATACCTTTACGGAGCGCTCCCCGGGAAAGATACCCAGGAGCCTGGTGTACAGGGTCCACTCATCCTGCCCATATTGGAGGCGCTGGGTCTCCGCAGGGTCGGCAAAGGTAGCGGCGATGGTCGCCAGGTCCGCGTTGCCGATCTTAACGTGCAGCATGGCCCCGTTGGCCACGGCGTAGTTGCAGTCAAACTGTTTCCCCGTTGCTGTGATCAGAGTGTTCATTTTGCCCTCCTAAATCGTCAAAATGTTGTAAACATAGCCGTTTATGGTGATTTCCCGGGCCATTACCGTCTTTGTCTGCGTGTACCCGCTGCCCTCAAAGGTCACGGTCAGCACCAACGAGCCCGCGTGGAGCTCGTCGACGTTGACGTAGTCAAAAAAGCACCGCATCGAGCTGTCCACCGTGATGGCAGAGGACAGGGTGTCCGCCGCCGCCAGGGTCCCGTTGATGTCGTAGTCCGTCTCGTAGGTGGAGACGTCATGGCTCACCAGTCGGTTGCCCCATACGCTGTTGGTGTCCAGGCCCTCCCCATCAAAGGAGCCGTAATTGTACAAATCCCCGTCGTCGTTGCGGCTGGAGCCATATTTGATATGCCCCGCGGCCACCGTCCCCAGAAACTCTCCGTCATAGGCCATCAGATGCCCGGACATATCCACCTTAAATTTCCGCCCGGCGGCGATCCCGTCGCCGCCCAGGTAGACCCCATTGTCTCCCGGGTCGTTCCAGTCGGCGTTCCCGGAGTATAGGCAGCCGTCGGCAATGATAAATCCGCCGATCTCACCGCTCAGGGCCTTGATCCGGCCCGTAATGTCGGCCCCGGACTTGTCAAAGCGGACAACCTCGTCCCCGTTTGCAAACCAGGACATGTGATCCACCAGCAGCTCCCAGCTAAAGCTCTCGTCTCCGCCGATTTTTTCCACCCTGGCGGCGATCAGCCCCGCCTGGATCTCAAAATTGGCGTCAACCTCTTTAAATTTCCGGGCGGTTTTCCGGCTTTCCGTGGATTTATAGGGGTATTCGTGGTCGATTTCTTCGTCGCCCGGGGCGCTGACGGTGGCTACATAGAGCTTCCCCAGCTCCCGGTCGATTTTGTAGAGGCCGCCGTAACGGCCCATGATCTCTACGGCGTCGCCCAGCTCCGCGGAGGGGTCCAGCAGGGCCGTTCCCGCGCTGTAAGGCTGGTATTGCTGGCCCCGCAGCTTTCCGAGGATGTGCCGGGCCATGGCCTCGGTGCCGTAGGGGCAGCTCAGGGTCAGGGTCCGGCCGGTGTCGGTCCCGGCGGAAACCACGGTGTCGTCGTCCACCTGGATCTCCACCTTGCTCCACCCTGCCAGCCGCTCCGGGGCGGAAAAATCCCCCAGGACCTTGGAGCCGATGTAGGTTTTGTCAAAAATATCAGACACGGAGCCGCACCCCTCCAAAGGTGATGGCCCGCCGGGTCTCCGTCACCAGCAGCCGGGTCTCTTTGGGCAGGCCCCACAGAGGTACCAGCAGCAGCTCCCCGCGGGGGCTCATCACAAAATTCCCGGCGTACATGGCCCCGATGGAGCACAGCAGCTCCTTGCAGGCGTATCCGTCTGGCAGCTGCACCGGATAATATTGATCCATCACCGTCCAGGTCCGGGCGTCCACGCTGACGCCCATGATCCGGGCGATGGCCCGGACCACGGCCCGGTCCGTGGCTGGCCAGCTGAGGGTGGTGGCGTCAAAGTCCTGCTCCGCCCGCAGCATGGCGTCGTACCCGTGGAGCTGGAGCTTTTTCAACCCGTCGGGGTTGCTCTCCTCCCGGGTGTCCAGGTAGTAAACGCCCTGGGGCAGCCACTCGGAGACCTCTCCGTCCTTTTCCAGCCGCACATAGGGCCGGATTTCCGCCTGCCGGGGGATTTTCCCCGCCGGGGCGTACATGTCCACGTCGATCTCCCCGGCCAGGGCCTGGCCCACCCCGGGGCCCGTATCTCCCATGGCCTGCTCCGTGGTTTTGATGGCGTTGACCATCTCCGGGGTGTAGCCCCCGTCAGGCCCGGAGCCGCCTACCCGGATCCGCACGCCCCCAAAGGTGATGGCGTCGCCCTTTTTGGTGATCAGCGCCCCGTCGGTGCCGATGACCAGCCGGGTCTCGGCGGCAGCCCCGGCCGCCTGTAGGCGCTTGTATTTTTCGCTTGTTGCCTGCATATCATTGCTCCGTAAAGGTTACCGTCAGCCCCTCCCAGGTCCAGGGCAGATACTGCCCTTTAACGGTCATCGGGAGGGTTAGTGTAGGATAGTTGGGTTTTGCGTAAAAAAGCACGTTCCGCCGCTGACCGTACATCGGGGACAGGTAGTCCAGGGCCACAAACTCCTCCCGCACCATGGCCATAACGCTCTCGCACTCCGCCTGGCTCAGGTTCCGGAAGTCTTCCGTGATGGTTTCTTTCTGGGCCACAATTTTCCGGTGCATTTTGGCGTCGTTGCTGCTGCGCCCGGAGTTCTTGTCGTCCACCGTATTGGGGCCGATTTTCACCCCGCCGGGCTTTGCCAGGCCCCAAAGGTTTAGATTTTTCTTCGGCCAGGCCAGTCGGGTCGCTGTCATAGGCTGCCTCCTAGGATGGGGCTGCCCCCGGCCCTGGCCTGGGCCCGCAGGCCCTGGATCACGTATTTCACCAGCACCTTACCGTCTACCATCAGGTTGATGGTGGCGTTTACGTCCCCGCTGGTGCCCAGCCTGGACACCACCCGGTCCGCGATCCGGTCCATCCACTCCGTATTCCGGTCCAGGGGCAGCACCGCTTCTTTTCCTGCCTCCCCGCCCCCCAGAAGGCTGGACCCCATCCGTCCGAAGATCTGGGCTCCGTCCAGGATGCCGCCCTTGGCGTACCACTGGACGTTAATGTGGGGGATGGCAGACACCCCGAAGAATCGGGCAAAGGCGCTGCCGGTCTCCTGCCAGTCGATGGATAGGTGGGGGACTTTGAGCCGGGGCAGGCTCCAGGAGAAGTTGAAAGCGTTTTTGATCTTGGCGGCCAAATCGGTGACGGAAGTCTTCAGACCGTTGATCTTGTCCGAGATTTTAGATCTCAGCTGGTCCCACCGCTGGGTGAATCCCTCCACGCAGTACCCCGCGATCTCCGCGAATACCGTGGAGGGGCTGTGGATCCCAAGAAGGTTTTTCACCCCGTTTACGATGGGGTCCACAAAATAGGTTTTGATCTCCTGGCCGATCTTTTTGGTTTTGTCCGCCAGGCCCTGGAAAAATCCGGCAATGCTCTGGTGGCCGTGTTCCCTGAAAAAGTCCGCCATACCCTGGAACATGGGGGAGATCAGCTTGGTAAAGAATCCCCCCACCAGCTTTCCGGCCAGGCCTACCGTCATGCCGCCGATGTAAACGATGGCCCCCTGGATGCCCTCATTTTTGTATGCCTCCGAGAGCTCCGTCCAGGCAGGTCCCATGAACCCGATGATCAGGTCGCCGATCCCCGCCAGGGCGATGCCCACCGTCCGGCCCAGACTCTCCACTACGCCGGAGTTCCAGAAGCTGTCCCAGTTTTCCCGGAGTTTTTTCCCGGCCCCGTTCCAGTTAAAGCTCATGGCCTCCGTGCCCAGCCAGTCCAGGCCGGTCTGTAGGGTCTTCCCCAGCTTCCCGCCGATGTTGGCCGCCTGAAATTCCGGACTTGCGAAAAGCTCCGAAAAGCTCTTTTTGAATCGGTCCATCCAGGCGGGAGTCTTGGCCGTGATGTTGGCCGCCGGGGTGCTGCTTCCCGCGGCCCCCGTGTCTGCCGCGCTTGCGCTCTGGCTCTGGTCCTCCAGCCGGGTGATTTGATCAAAGCCCAGAAGCTGCCGGTTCATCTCCTTCTGGGCATCGGATGCCTGTTTGGTGGATTTGGCCGTCTTCTGGGCCCCGGAGGCCGCCGAGGCCCAGCCGGTGCCGAAGAGCCCGCCCACAAGCTGGCCGATGGCGTTGGCCACCCCCAGCACATAGGGCATCAGCTGGCTCATCAGGTTTACCACTACCTGGATGGCCGGGGCCAGGGCCTGGCCCATGGCGCTTTTTAGCCCGTTGACCTGGGCCGTCAGCTGCTCGTTGTTGCTGATGTATTCCGATACGATGCTCCGCAGGCGGCCCATGGCCGCCCCGGCCACCCGGAGGGCCAGGCTCACCGTCCCCAGGTTGCGGATGGAGCGGACCATGCTCCCCAGGGATCTGTTGGAGTCCTTGGCCCGGTCTCCAAAGCCCTTGATGGCGTTGGCCCCTCGCCGCAGCAGGCTCACCGGCACGCTGGCCAGCTGCCGCAGGGTGCTGGTAAAGTGTCCCGTGGTCTCCGAGGTCTGCCGGGTAACGCTCCGCACCCGGCCCAGGAAACTCCGCAGCCGCACCAGGGCTCCGCCCTGGCTTTCCGATGCCGCCTCTTCCTCCCGCTGGGCCGCTGCCGCCGCCCGGGTTCGCTCCTCAAAAGTCCCGATGGCCTCGGACACGCTTTCATACATGCCCTTCATTTCGAAAAACCGGTCCGCCTCCGCCCCGGTGCTGGTGGGCCCGGAACCCTTGGCCTGGAGCTTGGTGATCATGGCGGATAGATCCTCCGCCTGCCGCTTGGCCTCCGCCAGGTTGTCCCGGGTCACCTCGGTAATGAGCTTGGTGCCCTCCGGATTCATCATGGCCCCAACCCGGTCCGCCAGGGTGGTTCCCGGCTGGGCCTTGGCCGCCTGAGTGTTCAGGATGGCCGAGATCTCCGATCCGGTGGCCTTTGCCTTTTCCTTGGCCGCCGACATGCCCTTGTTATAGCCCGATGCGTCCAGGCCGATCCGGACGATCAAGTTTCTAGCCGCCATTTGCAGCCTCCTTTCGCAAAGCCTCCCCCTCCTGGGAAGGTGGCAGGGCGCAGCCCTGACGGATGAGGGGAACTAGGCCGCAGCCCAGTATACCGCCACAACCTCCAGGGTCTGCACCTGCACCTGGGTCCGCAGATCAAAGCCCTTGTCTTTGATATCCGCCCAGGCGTGGTAAATATATAGATCATCCGCCTCCAGGTCCCGGCACAGCAGGGCCGTCTGTACCTGCCGCGTCAGCTCCCAGAGGTGGTCGTTGTCTCCATCAAAAAGGTCCAGCCGGATCTTTGCCCGCCGGATCCCGTCCTCGTCTTCCATGTCCCGGCTGATTTCCTCTTTTTCCAGGGTGTATATAGCAAATGGGGGCTCCACGTCCCCCACAGGTGCCGCCGCCGGATAGCAGCAGCCTTTGATGGCCTCCACGGTGTCCAGCCTGGACACCAGCCATGTTTCGACATTATTCAAGCAGGATCGCCTCCACAACTCGTTGGGCCACCTCGATCATGTTCGGCTCGTAGAGCCGGGAGGTGGCGTGTAAAAAATGCCAGCCCGGCATCCGGTACATTCCCCCGAAGCCGTCCTTGTGCAAAAAGCCGTACTCCTTGGAGGCAGGGTAGTAATACCGTTTCCCGGTTTTGGTCATCTTCACAAAGGTATCGTTCATGCCGGGGTCCATGCCGATCTCGCCTACGGCCTTCCCTGGGTTTTTGCTTTTCTCCAGTCCGTGCCGCCCCAGCTCCAGCCGGACGATGCCCCGGCGGAGATCGCCCGTCCGCTTGGGGGCCTTGGTCCGGGCGATGGACACCGCAGGCTCCATGGCATCGATCACCGCCTTGTCGATCATGTCCTGCTGGATCCGAAATCGCTCCAGCACCTCCGCGTTGGTCATCTCCGCCGTCAGCACCCTACGTCACCTCCCGGGCCATCAGAGTCAGCCCGTTTTTCTCATGGGTCCAGTCAATGGGCGGCCCCGTCAGCTCAAAGGTCCGGCCCTTCCAGGAGATCCGCATATTTCCCTGGATCCCCGGCCTTTTCCGGATGTTGAATTTCCACCGGGTGACAAACACCACGGCCCCACCCTCTTCCGAGGTCTGGGTCTGGGTGCACAGCGCCTCCGCCCAGACTTCCTTCCAGGGCACATACCGCCCCTTGGTTTTTTGGTTCGTGGCGCTTTCCTCCCGCTCAAATTGCAAGAGCGTAATTTTTTGATTTAACCTTCCCGCCTGCATAAGCCCTCCAAAGCCTTCCCCCACGGGGAAGGTGGCAGGGCGAAGCCCTGACGGATGAGGGGCCTCACGCCCCTCCGCACAGCTCCGCCCAGATCTCTTCGTCTGTCATGGCCCGGCGCTGGATGAGTCCGGGGAATGCCTGCCAGGGCTCCGGACGCCGTCCGCCGAAGCAAAAAACCGCCGTGGCCTGGGCCAAATTGTAGCCGAAGTATCCCAGGGCCTCCAGCCTGGCCCGGTAGCCCTCGATGGCGTCCAGCAGCTCCCCGGGGGTGTAGTCCCAGGACTCCCTGGGGTCCACCCCGGCAGCCACCGCCCGGGTGATCAGCTGCCTCAGCCCGCCGCCGTTTTGGTAGGGTTTGGCTGGTCCTGGGCCTGCTGGGCGCTATCCGTTCCATCCGGCAGGGGCTCCCCCGCCAGGAGGGTGCGGATGTTGCTCATCAGCTCCCGGCTGCCCTTTTTGGCCGCCTCGATCAGGGCCTCCACCTGGTCAACCTCTACCAGTCCCGCGTCCGCCGCCAGGCCCAGGATCACGTCCTCCATGTCCGGGGCATCCTCGTCATCCGCCATGTCGTCCAGCAGCTGGTCCCCTTTTTTGTAGGGGTTCTCGTTGCCGGGCCAGCCCAGGGCCGCCGTCATCAGCCGGATCCGCTTGCCCAGATTGGTCATGGCGTCCAGCACCCCAAGGATGGGGGCCTGGCTGTCCGCGTGGGTGTCCACCAGGTACTGGTTGAGCTTTCCGGTGGTCAGCCGCAGCTGCACCAGCTGGCCGCCCACCTCAAAATCATAGGTTTTCATGGTTTATTCTCCTTCCGTGGTCTCCGCCTTGGCCGTAGGCTTCAGGCTCAGGCTGTATGCCACGCCGGTATCCGGGGAGAGCTCCCCAAATTCCTGGTATGCCGTCAGAAAGCCCTTGTAGATCTTGTTTTTCCCGATAAACTTGGGCATGACGATTTTCAGCTTGACCTCGGTGCCCTCAAAAAAAGCGGTTTCCACCACCGTCCGGCCCTCGTCGGTCTTCTTGTAAAATCCCTCCACCTTGAGCTCGTCCATCTCAATAAAGCCCAGGGCGGACTCCTTGATCTGGTTGTTGCTCTCGTAGGAGGCGTTGTCCGTTGTGTCCACGGTCTCCCGGGTCATGTTGGGGGCCGTCACCTTGGTGACGGAGCCGAACTTTTTGTAAGTCGCCCCATCGTCTACGGAAATATGTACTTGGGTGCCGTTGCCGGTGCCCTTTTCCGGTAATGCCATTGTTGTCCTCCTTTTTTAGCGGCAGAGCCGCAAATCATTCACCATCTGCATCACCCCGGCAGGTGCCGCCTCCCCCGGGTGATCCAGCTCGTGGAGGGTCCAGGCCATGACGCACAGCCCAAACCGCCCCGCGTTTCCTTCCGTCAGCGGCACCGCCTGCCGGGCCAGGTACTCTTCCTTGGCCTCGGCGATCTCCCTGGCGGTTTCCGCCAGGGGATCGTCGGCGTCAACGCGGCAGTACCTCAGCAGCTGCTCCGCCGTGACGCTGCGCATCAGGTCAGGGTGGCGATGGCAAAGCCCTTGTCCGCCACCAGGTTGCCGCCTACCAGGGCATCGCCCAGGATGGCGATCATCCGCTCCACGCTCTTTACACTCTCATCGATGCGGATGGAGTAGGGCCCAAAGAGGCCCAGCAGGTACGTCTGGGGATCGCCGTAGGCCAGAGTGTTGGCACCGATGGCAGAGGCGATGGTGTAGGGCACGATGAGGCCGCCCTCCTCGATGGTGCCGGTGTTGCCGTTATGGGTGATCTTGTAGAGCTTCCGGTTGTCGTCCTTGGCGATCTTGATCTTGCCGAAGGCATCCAGGTTGGCCTTGGTCAGCACCAGCCGGCCGCCGGAGTAGACCTCCTCGTCGCCGCCGTAGCCCATGACCAGATCCCGCAGGGTGTCCTCGTTGATGGCGGTGATCCCCGCCATGGTCTGGAAGATGTTCTCCGCCTCAGTATTCTTGGCGTTGATGAGGCCAAACATCTTGTGGCTGCTCAGGCTGTCGCCGTTGATGATCTGGTGGTTGCATTTGCGCAGCAGCGCCTTCATGGCGTAGGCCTGGACCTTGGCCGCGTAGTTGGCCGGGGACAACCGGTTGATGTTCTTGTCCACGTAGCTGGTGACCTGGATCTCCGTAGCCGCCAGCTCGGCCTTTTTGAATACCGGGTCACTGGCGGACCGGGCCGTGCCGCCCACCACCGTCACATCGCCGGAGGTGGCCTCCTGGATGCTCTTCAGGTAGGGTTCCACCCAGCCACTCAGGCCCTCAAAGGTCTCCACCCTTACCTGGTTGCTCAGGGTGCTCACCTGGGCGTTGGTGCCGTCGTGGATGTCGCTGCCGCCGCCGGTGGGGCTCACCAGGTCGCCGGAGAACGTCAGACTGTTTTTCCGCAGCCCCTCCAGCACGTCCCGGGGCTGGAAAGCCACCCGTTCGTGGGCCGCCAGGGCCCTGCCCATCTCCTCCAGGTCCTTGGGCCCGTCGCCGTAGACCGGCGCGTGGGCAATGTCGTATTTGTCGTACTCCGCAACCATGGCCTGGAGGTCGTCGATCTGGGCGTTAAAGCCCTGGGCCTCCTTGAGTCTGGCCTGGTAGTCCAGCCGGTTGCCGCTGTCCAGGGCCTCCTGGGCCGCTTTCAGCTTTTCCGCCCGCTGGCCCATCAGGTCGTTCATTTTCTGTCTGGTCGTTCCGATGTTAAATGCCATTTTGTTTCCTCCATTTCTTGTAAAAAAAGAAACCGGGGCCAACGATCCGGCAAAATGCCAAACCGTCAGCCCCGGCTCTCAAAGCACAGGCTCCCCGTTATTTACTTGGGCCGCTTTACCAGCACCACGTTGCTGCTGTGGGTCAGGTAGGTGACTCCGTCAATGGTCACCTGGAGCATATCCCCATCGCTGTACCCGTTCCAGCCCTGGACCTCTCCGGATACCGTCTCCCCGCTGGGCAGCTTTACCGCCGCCCAGTTGTAGGAGATGGTGGTGTCCGGCCGCCAGGTGCAGCCCCCCAGCAGGAGCGCCCCCAGGCACAGCATAGCAAAAAGCCGCCGCATCAGGACACCCCCCAGAACCGGCCGATCTCTGCCTCCAGGTCCAGCCGGTCCTTGGCCTCCTGGTCCTGCTCCCGCAGGGCCTTGAGCTTGCCGATGTCCGGCAGCACCCGCATAGCCCTTACGATGTTCGGGCAGGCTTCCGCCGCCAGCATTCCGCCGCCGGTGTCCTGTTCCTGGCCCACGATCCGGTCCGCCAGTCCCAGCTCCACCGCCTGGGAAGATGTGAGGAAGGTCTCCGCGTCCATCATCTGCCGGAGCTTCTCCCGGTCCACCTTGTCGCCGCACCGGGCGGCGTAGCAGCTGAGGATGCTCTCGTCCGTGGTCTCCAGCATGGCGGCGGACCGCCGGTGATCCACCTTGCTGCCATAGCTGCCGCAGTGGGCGTTGTGGATCATCATCTGAGCCGGTAGGCAGATGTCGATGGAGTCGCAGGCCATGATCATGTAGCTGGCAGCGCTGGCCGCCATGCTCTGGATAACCGCCCGGGTGGGATTCTTGCAGCCCTGGAGCAGGCTATAGATCTCCGCGCCGCCGTCCACCCAGCCGCCCACGCTGTTTACCTCCACCACCAGCTCCTCGCCCTCCGGGAGGTTACTGATGGCTTTTCTCACATCGGCGGGACTGTAAAACCCGGCCTCGTATCCGTAAGCCCGGTACAGCTCCGCCCAGTCGTCGGGGATCAGTTCCCCGGATAGGTTAATGGTCACTAGTTTCCACCTCCCGGTACAGGGCCACCCACTGGCCCTTGTTGTTGATCTCCACGATCAGAGGCCCGTCCTGGGCCTCCATCGAGGGCTGCTCCAGCAGCGTGGTCCCCTCGATCTCCAGCCGGTCAAAGCCCCGGAATTCCTCCGGCACTTCCCGGCCCGTCATTCGGATTTTCAAAACGTTCTCCTTTCGCCGCCCAGTCCGGGCAGTCCCGCCCTCTGCGTCTTCTGAGGGGCCGGGTGTCCCAAGCCCCCGCCGGAGGCAGCCTTCCCCTTCGGGGAAGGTGGCAGGGCGCAGCCCTGACGGATGAGGGGAAACCCGCCCCCTCATTCCTCCGTCCCGGTCTCTTCCTCCGGCTCTTCCTGCGGTTCTTCCTCCGGATCCTTCTCTTCAGGGTCTTCCTCCGGCTCCTTCTCCGGCCTTCCCCCGCCGCCATTCTCCGCCCGCTTTCGGCTGAGCTCCGCCCAGTCTTCCAGGGGCACATAGTTGAGGGAAGCCTGCCGGTGCTCGCCGCCGGGAACGTCCGGCATGTCCTCCTTGGCCAGGATGTCGTCCACCGAGTAGGCCCCGATCTCCTTCATGGTCCGGTAGAAAGAGGCCCGGGAGTTAAAGTCGGACCGGAGCAGGGCCATGATGTTGGTCCGGATGCACCAGCCCCTTGCGATCTGGGAGGGAGTCAGAAGCTTATAAGTCATCTCCTGCTCCCGCTGCAAAACGTCCGGCTGGAGGGAGCCCACGTACTCGATCCGCTGCTGCTCGTTGCTCTGGTAGGATTGTTTCCCGCTCTGGAGCTTGTAAAGCGGCATATTGAAGTATCGGGCAATGTCCTCCACCGTCTGATTCTGCTGCTCCAGAAACTGGGCGTCCCTCTGGCTGATGCCCAGGCTCTGGTACTTGAGGCCGTAGTCCAGGATGGCGATCCGGTGGGCGTTGGTGGGGCCCGCCTGGGTCCGCTCCCATTCCTCCCGCATGGCCTCCTTCAGGGTTTTGTCCGTGTCCTCCCCGTTGGCATCCTTTACGTAGCCGCTCATCGGCGCGTCCACCGTCAGAATGCCGGAGGGCTGGCCCCCGTGCTCGTAAAAGGCCTTATTGTAGGCCTGGGCAGCCAGTCCGGCGGAGATGGTCTCCCGGGCGTAGCTCAGGATCGGCTCCCCGTTCACCCCGTCCCGGCTGGGGCCCTTGTAGTCGCAGACATCCTCCTGGGGGAGGTAAAACACCTCTCGCGTGATGGGGTTGGTTACCTGGTACCAGATGTACCCCTCTTTGGTGATCTGCCGCTGGACCAGAGTCCCCACCAATGGGATCAGCTCCACCGGCTCCCGGCTCACCGGATCCCGCACGATCCAGTCGTAGGCGTTGCCCGTGGTGTAAATGCTGTATTCCAGCAGCTTGCGCCGAGTGAAGGGAGTCATCCGGGCATTGGGCCGCACATTCAGCAGGTCCAGGGCCGGGTTATTCTCCCACCGCTTCCGGGTGAACCGGTTAAAAACATACTGAGGCAGGCAGGCCATATCCGAGGACCGGATATTGATGCAGGCATACACCGCCGACAGATTCTCCGCGGCATAGCTGCCGGAGCTCCCCGCCAGGGTGCTGGTAAACACCGCGGGCATAGCCCGCTTTTCTTTGGTGGGGCTCCGGGCGTTTCGCAGGATCGGCGCGTTCAGCGCCTGTAAAAGATTCATTCAGGGTTTCCTCCCTTACCGTCATCCTCCCGGCTGGCCCGGTACAGCACCGAGCCGAACCAGATCAGAAATCCCCCGCCCAGCATCATAGCTGCCACAGCAGAAACCTGGGCCACAGCGTAGCCAATGAGCAGGACACCGGACAGCTGGAGGAAGAGGATCAGGAGGTCAAAAACGATCCTTCTCATGTTCGTCCTCCTCCCCATCCACTCTGCTTTGCAGGAGTCCGCCCAAAAGGCCAAACCATCCGCCGATTACCAAGCACACCAGCGGCGGATAAATGGCGTACAGCACCAACTCCAGAAGGAGGGACCCAATGAGCACCACAGGCCAGAATAGAATCGCTTCAAGAATTTTTTTCATCATCGATCTCCTTCAAAGAGGCCCCGCAAATGGGGCAAAATAGGAATGCCGAAATGGCTATCTCTGCCGGAATGCGCAGCACATCGTCCGCGAACGGAGTAATGCTTTCGATGGTCGCCCGCCCATAGATAACAGCCTTCCCGCGAGAATTTTTGGCGGCTTTTCGGATGAGCTTCCAGTTTTCACACAGCATACACATTGGCTTCAACCTCCAAAAGTAGGAACTCCAGCAAGCCCGCCAAAGAGTCCTGGCACCGGCCCGGAAACCGCCAGCAGCTTCATGAGCGCTGCCACCCGTTTTTCTGCTGGAGCTTTCATTGCGGCCTCATGCAGGGCTACGATACATCCGCAGGCCGCCACCCGATCAATGGCCAAGATGTAGTTGGTTGCCTGCACCGCTTCCAGAAACCACATCGGGGTGTTTCCGCCCGCATAAAGTTCCATGGTTTTTCGGAGGATGTTGTCAGGGGTCACCTCGCACGCAACGTCTTCCGGTTCCCACGCACCGGTCTTGGCAGACTGTTTTACAGCAGCCGCCAGATCCGCCGCAATGCGTTTCCTGGACTCTTGTAAAAGCTGTTCTTCGTTGATCGTGATTTCATCCATTGCTCCGATGCTCCTTTCCAGCGCAGTGATAAATTTTCTTACAGGATCCACCGCCCCGTTGCTACCAGATCCGCCAGCTGGTTCTCCGGCTGGAGCATGGCCGCCGCGTAGGCGATGATCCAGGCCACAGTGATATCAATGCGGCCTGTGCTCTTGTTTTTCATGGGTTTGATGTTTTCATTTCCGTCCACGGCGCACCGGACATTGCCAAAGCACCACCGGGCGCAGGTGTTGTGCTCGTGGACCATCTGGCCGGAGCGCAGGAGCTTCTCGATCTCCTTCATAGGCGGAGACATCTCCGCCATGTTCTGGCGGATCTCGATGACGTTCAGTCCCCGGTCCCGGAGGTAGCCGGTGATTTCCCGGCTCAGGTAGGGGTCTACCCCCAGGGCCTGGAGCTTATATAGCCGCTTGGCTTCCAGAACCGTCGCTTTGATGCTGTCGAAGTCGATGAGTTCCCCTTCGCAAAGGCTCAGGTATCCGGCCCTGGCCCAGTCCCGGTAGGGCGCATGGTCCTTTTTCTCCATGGCCTCCACCGTGGCCCTGGGCCGCCAGGCCCAGAAGAGGGTCACCCAGATTTCCAGGCCCGGTTGGGGCGGGAACACCAGCACAAAGGCCGACAGGTCCGTGGTGCTGGATAGGTCCAGCCCCCCGAAGCACTTTTTCCCTTTCAGGGTCTCCCGCATCCGTTTTCGCAGCTCCGGGCCCTTGAGCTCCATGGTGTCCAGTCTGGGCACATGCCACTGGGTCCGGTCGTAGAGGGTCAGGGGCAGCCAGCCCACCGCCTTGACGGCGATCCACTGGTTCAGCCGCAGCCACCGGAACAGCCGCTCCGATGCCTCGCTCTGTTTTGCGCTGGCCGCCTCGCTGCGCAGGGTTCTGATGGGGATGGTCACCCCCAGGTTGGGGTTGAGCCGGTACCAGAGGGCCTCGTCGTAGATGTCGATCTTGGCCACTTCTTCCGGGTCGTCCGGCATACCGTAGATCACAGGCAGCCACAGGGGGTCGTCATCCGCCGGATTCCCGGTGCCGTCTCTCGCCGCCAGGATCCGGCGGCACTTCTCGTGGATCTCCCAGCCGATGGAGTTCCGGTCCGGGTCATCGCCTGCCGTGGTCAGCACGAGCCAGGTGGGCTGCCGCCGGGCAGATCCGGCGCCGAAGGTCATCACGTCCCACAGCTTCCGGTTGGGCTGGGCGTGGAGCTCATCAAAGATCACGCAGCTGGGGTTGTAGCCGTGTTTGGTCTCCGCTTCGGCGGACAAAACCTTTACAAAGCCGGATCCGTCCCGCAGCTGGATCTCCTTCCGGGAGGGCAGGGTCTTCAGCAGCTTCTTGAGCCACTTGGATTGATCCACCATAGAGCGCATGGCATTAAAGCAGATAGAGGCGTTATCCTTGTCCGCAGCCACGATATACACCTGGGGATTGGGGTCCCCGTCCATCGTCAGATGGTAGAGCCCCAGCCCGGCAATGGTCTCCGTCTTGCCGTTCTTTTTGGGGATCTCCAGGTACAGGTATTGGTAATGCCGGTAATACCCCATTTCGTCCCGGTCCTGCTCCCCGTAAAAGTCCATGATCAGCTGCTTCTGCCAGGGCTGGAGCACAAAGGGCTTCCCGTGGAATCCGGCAGAGGCCAGCTTCAGCATCTGGATAAATTCCACCGGGACCTGCCCGTAGGATTCTACTCGCAAGGCTTATCCCTCCCGGAGCAGCCGCAGCTGCTCCAGCGGGTTTTCTTCGCCCTCCGTTTCCGCCTTGGGCACCACCATCCGGCATCGGCTGGAGATGGTGCACCCCAGGTCATTGGCCGCGCCCCTGGCGATCTTTTCATAGCCGGTCATGGCCTTGGACCAATAGGCAGCATATTCCTGGGCCTGCTGATAAGCCTCTGTCTGGTCCATCCCCCCAGGCTGCAATGCCTCCGCATCGGCAGCCTGGGCCAGGATCCTGGAGCAGATGGCGAGAAAAGCGTTTTTGTGTCGGCTGGCCTCAGCGTAGCTCCATTCGGCATCACACAGCCGGGCCAGAGTCCCGGTGTCCAGCCTGGACACCGGCAGCGTAGATCCCAGCAGCTCCTTGGCGTAGCCCCGGAAAAGTTTTTTCGCCTCCAGACACAGCCACCCCGGGCAGGTCAGCTTTACCGGTTTCGGCACCTGTGCCTCCTGGGCCTGCCGCTGCTCCACCTCGTCCTTCGTCCAGTGTTTCGATCCGCTGGCCAGATTCACCGCCATGGGCCTTCTCGGTCCGCTCATTCCGCCTCACCTCCCAGGTCATTCCCGCCGTCATCGTCTTTCTCCGTTATCGTCTTTCCCGCCGTCCTCCACCCCGCCGCCTGGTATTGCCCGTGGGGAAAAAAATTCTCACGGAGA
>OIYV01000220.1_pt1 | contig 37812 bp, 55 predicted proteins | sample 1588251 | NCBI WGS metagenome assembly OIYV01 (sample SAMN03283282) | human gut metagenome | biome: human-associated habitat; material: feces | host: Homo sapiens | place: Peru | collected 2012
GAATGCCCAAACCCACTCGCTCAATTTCGAGGGGGGAGGGTGTTTTTTGAAAATCTGGTTTTTTCTTTTTGACGAGATAAAAATAAAAAGTTACAGGGGGCAAGCATGGAACGCGGAAGCTCACGTAAAAACAGTATTACAACTTATAACAAAATAAAAATGAGATATGATGCCGAGGAGGCGAAAATAAAAAAATGAGATAGGATGCCGAGGAAATTGAATTATATGGTGGGGCTGCCTGTGGAGCAGCCGGATTGTTGTGCGGAGTGCCCGTTGGTTGGGGTAATCCCGAAGGAGCAGAGGCCGAAGGGGTCGAAGGAGACGCATGTGTGTCTGGGTACTCATGAGGCTTTGAGTGGTCGGGGTATCAAGGTGAGGGCGAGCAGGCGTGATGTGCATCACCCGTTGCGTCGTCCGTGTGATGCGCGGTGGCGTATGTGGGTTACTTTGCCGGGTCGCCAGTATGCGCTGAAGAAGGAGTATTATCAGATATATCGGCTGCCGTATGAGCAGGGTATGCAGATGGTGATTAAGTTTCACGGAAACAGTAAAATCGAATGAGTATGAGAGATGTGGAGTATTACGAGGAGCAATACAAGGCGATGATTACGAAGATGAGGGGCGAGTGGGATGTCTTTCTGCTGCCTCTTGTCGAGAGCGCTGCGCAAAACAGGGTGATGATTGACAAGATACATGAGGAGCTGACGTCTGACGATGCTACGCTGACCTGGATGGAGGCGGGGTCGATGGCGCAGAATAAGACGGTGGTGAATCCGCTGTTGGCTCAGTATGACAAGTGTCAGAAGACGCAAATATTATTTTACAAGGCGATGGGGTTGAGTTATGATGCGACCCCGAGCAAGATTGCGGGCAACAGGGGTGGCCGTGATGAGACTGACCCGATGTCGGAGTATTTCTCAGCTATGCAGGACTCGGGCAAAAATATATAGTGCTTCGGCTCTGGCGGTGCGTCTGCACCGGATAGTCATTCGCGCCGCCCTTTTTTTAATACAAAAAAAATATAAATAAAAACACTATGAAAAAATATGAACTAACTGACGAGACAAAACCTTTTTTTGGCAGGACTCTGCACCGCATTGTTGCTCTCCGTGATTTCTGCGATGTAAAAAAGGCGACAAAGGTGGATGGATTGAAAAAGAACAAAACCTATCACAAGAGGGTAGTTGCCGGGTCTATGGCGATGCGCAAGTAAGTGGCAATGCGCAAATCTTTGGCAATGCAGTAGTCTGTGGCGATGCGAAAATATCTGATAATAAAGATTACATATTTTTCAAAAATTGGTGGTCAAGTGGACGGTATTTTACTTGGACTCGGAGCAATGACAAGTGGGCTGTCGGTTGTTTTTATGGCACTGGTGATGAGCTAATAAAAAAGGCTTATGCAGACAGCGAGGACAAAGGAAAGCATTATGAGGAGATTGTGGAGTATGTTAATAAGTGTGTTCTTGGAAATAAATAAGAAATAAAAAGTAACATTAACAAGAAACTAAAAAAACTATGGAAGAAAATAACAAAACCTTTATCGTTAAAGACGAGCACATAAAATCCACAATCGGAACATTTAAAAAATGTTATACAAAGGAAAAAGAACTTGAGGAACTATGACAAGCAAAGAACTTATAGCGCGACAAAGCTGGACTTTTAATCAAAAATTGGACCATTCAATCGGCACTCTTGAGGCGTTTATTTCCAGGACGGGTAAAATTCCTTATGTGGCGTTTTCCGGGGGCAAGGATAGCACTGTGCTGCTTGACCTCTGTCGGAGGTTTGTAAAGTCTGATATATAAGGCGTTTTCGTCAATACAGGCAATGAATATCCTGAAATTGTCAAGTTTGTCCGCACGGTAGATAATGTTGTTGTAATAAGCCCTTCGTGTAACATTGGCCAAGTCCTCGCCTGTAATGGATTTCCTCTTGTCAGCAAAGAGACAGCTCAGAAAATACGAGAAGTTAAAAACACGAAAAGCGAAAAACTCTTAAAGATACGAATGAACGGCAGCGAAAAAGGCGCTGGCGCAATCCCAGAAAAATGGAAATTTTTAATAAAAGCCCCTTTTGATGTAAGCGAGAAGTGTTGTTATATTTTGAAAAAACACCCATGTCATGAATACGAACGTAATACGGGCGAGGTGCCTGTCATTGGGACGATGGCCGCAGAAAGTCGTGCGAGACGAACCGAGTATTTAAGGCGCAATGGTTGCAATGTATTTGCAGGTAAACATGTCGCCAGCTATCCGCTAAGCATCTGGACGGAGGCAGATGTGTGGCAATACATAAAAAGGTATAATATACCAATTTGTGAATTGTATCGTGATAAACAATGCCAGCGTACGGGGTGTATGTTTTGCGGATTTGGCGCACATCTTGACAGGGGCAAACGCTTTGAGATGTTGTACCGTTTGCACCCTGCATTATACAGGAAAATGATGGCTTACAAAAACAACGATGTAACTTACAGGCAGGCGTTGCGTGCAATAGGTGTACCTCTGCCTGACGAGGTGAGACAACTGTATTTTTTTTGACGAGATACAAATATAAATGTTAAGAATTTGAAGAACTATGAGAAAATATTACATAATAAGGTCAGACCATAACAACGCCGAGACGATATTTGAGACAAAGAATAAGGCGCAGGCAGAAAGGAACTTCCGACGCTTATATGAAGTGTTTTGTAGCGAAAGAAAGGGGGTGTGTTGCTTTGGTGAATGAGAGAAACTTTGTTGTTGATGATGATTACTGGGGGCGGCAAGAATATTGGATTGAAAAATTTTAACTTATAGAAAATGAAAAAAATAATTATGAGTATCAAAAAATTTATTGGGAGTCTTTTTAACAAAGATAAGAGGACACATGTGCTGAATTATGAGGAGTTGGTCAAGGCTCTTCGTGAGGACAAGAAAGAGATTGTGCTTGACAAGGACATCAGCTGTGCCGAACCGTTGACCATCAGCCATGATGTCACGATTTACGGAGAGGGGCATAGGGTCTATTGCGAGAGGGAGCTTATTGGGTATTCGTTCGGATTGGACGAAGACACTCGCCTATCTTTGTTGTATATTGCAAAATCAAGAGTGGAGCATGAAGACGGGATAGAGGTCAAATTATCAGAAAAAGGAGTTGGCGTGTTCAGGGTGGCCACGCATCTGTCACAGTGCGAAGTGGAGAAGTATCAGTTTATAAATTTCTCGTGCGGTTGGACAGCATACACGTTGCCAATTGTAAAATACGAGAATGGGTATATTTATTTCAAATCTTACGGCACGGACTATTGCGTGGACTTCGATTGGTATCAGGGCAACAGCAAGAAATATACCCAATATCGCTTAGTCAAGTGCGGAGAAAAACAATACAGCTACGTTCTTCTTTTGCAGGGAAAAGTTACGCTGAAGAATGTTGGTGTGCGTGGTGGCGTTATTGTGTCAAGTTGGGCGGCCCTTTACATGAATAGCTGCAATGTGCAGTTCTGCACCGGGTGTGGCATATTTGCAGACAAGAATTCTATCGTAACGGTTAAAAGCAGCTATTTTGAGCGCACGTGGAAATCTGCAATAGCGTCTAAGGGGAATCTCCATGTGTGTGACTCAAGTTTTGTAAACGTCAATCAAGGGAGACAGAATACGGGTGCTATTGATTGCGAGGGTGATGCTGTTATAACGGACAATTATCTGCTCGGCCATGGCAGTCTGGGTATCAGGGTCGGCAAGGTTAAGGCAATGACTAAAGACGACTGTCCCACCGTGTTTGTCGTCGGGAATACATTATATACGTCAATCATCAATCAAGGTGTTGTGACCGATACTGGTGCTATATATCTCGCAGCTAATAGCACATTCGCAACAATAAAAGAAAATACGATTGAGAACTATATGGGACGAGGTAATAATCATGCTATTTATTGTGACGATGGTGCTTACAACTTTGAGGTGTCCGGCAACAGGGTTAAAGACTGCCCGACAGGTTATGCAATATCGAGCCGATGCGCTGACCCGTCAAAGACTCCGAGAGGCTACGCGGGAGGAGTGCCGAATACGAACCGGCTGATTGCAGATAATTATTGCGAGAGCGGTGTGTGGTTCGGGGGCAATGCAGAAGTGGCAGATAATAAATGCGTGTATAAAAACAACGTGGTGCGCGAAAACACAAAGTATAAAACGAAGTTATCTAATGTAAAAATTATAAACGATTGAAAAATGGAGGAAAGAGGAAAAGAAGATCTGGAGGTGGTGAAGCCTCGGAAGGTTTGCGGCGCGACTGCCGTGGTTGATGGTGCTGATTGCCGGTTTGTACGGATTAAAAATAATTTGTTTCGCGTTGCCGCGATAAAGAGCATCAGGATTGAGGGCGTGTCGCTCAAGGTGTTTCTGCTGGAGGAGATGTATGCGAGGGTGGAGTTCGACACGGCCGAAAAGGCGTGGGCGTGTTGGGAGTCGCTGACGCGTGAGTTGTGTGCAGGCAGGAGACGAGGGCACGAAGAGAGTGAGGCTCCGGGAACGGAGGCGAATGGTGTAACAATACGTGACACCGTGAGCGGTAGGGCTGATAAGCGGAGCTGGTGGCGATGTCTGATGTGGTGGAAGAAATGAAAAGATAAACAGGGCGGTGCTCGGAACGTTGGGTGCCGCCTTTTTTTGTTTAGAGCTGCGCAAAAACCAACAAAAAAGTTATAAAAATATTGGTTTTTTCTTGGCTGCTTGTAACAAAAGTGTTATTTTTGCATTGTCAATATAAGAAAAGCGTTTCGCCTATGACAAAGACAAGCAAATTGGTTGCCGAACTTACGGCAAGGGGCTGTAGAAAAGTCAGAAGTGGTGGAAATCACGACATCTGGAAAAGCCCAATTACAGGAAACTGTTTCGCAGTACCGCGACACCCCTCACGCGAGGTGCCATCTGGAACAGAGCGAAACATAAGACGAGCCTCCGGCGTTTATCGCAAGGATTGAACTTAAGGGCGAGGGCGGGAAGCCCTCCTTCGCCCATTTTTATTAACAACGAAAAAAACAGAAAAAATGAAAACAAAGGTAAAAGTGGTGGTTGAAAAGGGTACGGATGGAAGTTACAGCTGTTACACGGATCACGATTTCAAAACCTTCAGCCCTGCAGGCTATGGCACGAGCGTTGAGGAGGCAAAAGCCGACTTTGAGGAGGCGTATCAAGAGATGAGAGATATAGAGGCCGAAGAAGGACGTAAAGCGCCGGAGATTGAAATTGAATGGAGATATGACATCCAGTCATTTTTTAACTGTTTTGCTTATTTGAAGATAAGTAATATTGCTAAGAAGGCAGGAATGAACGCCTCATTGGTGAGGCAATATGCTTCGGGGTGTGCGAAAGCGAGTGAGAAGCAATACGCAAAATTGAGGGAGGCGATTAAGAAGGTGGCGAAGGAGTTGGATGAAGCTACTCTTTAGCGTAAAGAGGGGGGTGGACAAAACGCCCACCTTTCGGCACACGGAGCCGGGGTGGTGAATTGCCACCCCGGCTAAGACGGAAGGGAAAGAAAAAACGCCGGAGCGCGTATTCTTGTTTTGACACGAGGTGTCGGTCTGAGGGCCGGCACTTTTTTTTTGTAAAAAGGTTTACTTTTCCCTGCGTTTTGTCGGTTTTATATTAATTTTATTTTTGTTTACAAAATGGAGAAGACCTTGGAAGAGATTTTGCTGGAGCAGTTAGACCAGCCGGTGCGGCTGAAGAATGGTTCGGTGGCAGAGAATCCGCGGACGGGTGAGCCGCTGATGCCCGAAGAGGCAATTTGTATGAGTATTGTGCAGAAGGCGATGAAGGGCGACATACAGGCGGCATCGTACATTAACAACGTTAAAAAGATGGCGAAACATGGGCGCAAGAAGTAAAAAAGAGGATGGCGTGGTGATTGACATCGAGCAGCTGAAGCAGGACGACCACAATTTTAACAAGGGTACTGCGGCGGGCAAGAAGCTGATGGAGAAGAGTTTTGCGCAGTTTGGCGCAGGTCGTAGCATCTTGGTAGACAAGGAAAACAGAATCATTGCAGGAAATAAGAGCCAGATGGCTGCGATGGGTGCCGGCATTAAGAAGGTGCGTGTGATTGAGACGACCGGTGACGAGTTGATTGCGGTTAAGCGCACCGACATCGAGTTGGACTCGAAGGAGGGCAGGGAGTTGGCGCTGGCTGACAACCTGACGACGCAGGTCAATCTCAGCTGGGACAGAGCAGAGCTTGCTGCGGTTGCCGAGGATGTCGCGGGCTTTGAGGTGTCGGATTGGGGTGTCGAGTTGAATCTGCCCGAGATGACGGGTGGCGACGGTGACGATAATGAGGCAAGGCACAGGGAGTTTGAGAAAAGGATTGAGATGGGTGAAGCCGTTGAAGGAGACGAGGATTATAAGGATTTTGTAAAAAAGTTTGAATTAAAAAAGACGACTGATGATTGTTACACACCCGACGAGGTGTATGACGTTGTTGCGGATTACGTGAGTGAGCAATATGGGCTTTTTCGGTCCAATTTCGTGCGCCCGTTTTATCCGGGCGGAGATTATCAAAATTACAACTACAAAAAAGGTGATGTTGTGGTGGATAATCCACCGTTTAGCATTTTGGCGGAAATCAAGCGATTTTATTCGGAGCGCAATATTCCGTTTTGGTTGTTTGCGCCGTCGCTTACGCTCTTTTCCAGTGTAAACAATGTCAAAAATTTATGTTGTGTCGTTACGGGAATCGGTATCAAATACAATAACAACGCTTTGGTAAATACGTCGTTTGTTACGAATCTCGAAAACGACATAATAATAAAAACCGCGCCTGAATTGTACGAAAAAATACGTGCCGCGCAAAAGGAAAAGCTGAAAGAAAAGGAGCGTCACCCTGTGTACAGATACCCGCGGAGTGTAGTGACGGTAGCGTCGCTGTATCCTCTCAATAAGTTCGGGGTAAAATTAGAAATTCGCGCGTCGGAGGTGTATAGTGTGAGTAAGTTGGATTGTCAGGAGGGCAAGACTATCTTCGGGGGCGGTTTTTTGATAAGTGAGCGAGCGGAGAAGGAGCGTGAGCGAGCGGAGAAGGAGCGTGAGCGAGCGGAGAAGGAGGAAAGAGAGAAGAGGGCGATTGTGTGGCAGCTGTCGGAGCGTGAGAAGGCGATTGCGCGGTCGCTTGGCTGAGTCTAAGTTTACCCAGGGCAGCGGTTGGCGGGTATAGTGTAGAGTATTTCTTTAGTTTTTATGGGTGTTTTTGGGGCGACTTCACGGTTCTCGGGTTGTCGCCCTTTATTTCTCAAAAAAATATGCAAAGCAATGATGATTTAAAGGAGCTGAAGCGTCTTTGCAAGGCTGACATACAGTTTGCTCTGCCTCGTTTGCGGGCAAGGCTTGAGGCGGTGGACGGCAGGTTGTATGATTATATTTCGGATGCAGTGCGGGACGATATTGACACGGCGAACATTTACGAATTGTTGGGGATTCGTAAGTTTTTGCGGATGTTTGTTGTGTATGATTATGATGCTGATGCGGTGCGGAGGAGGCTGCGGGCTATCGAGGGCGTGTGGGAGCAGGACGGTGTGCGCTGGACGCATGTGCGTGGCGGTGTAAAATTTAGCACGCCGACCGGTGAGCGACATGTGAGGCTGATGCCTTATCAGGTTTACTGCATTGCGGGTATTTTCGGGCCGATGTGGGAGGTTGACATGGACACCCTTGTCGGTGAGCGTGAGCTGTATGCGACCGAAGTGGTGAGAGATGGCCGCGTGTGGGACTGCCGTCGGCGTATCATCGAGGCTCACATCTTCCAAACCCGCAAAAGTGGCAAGACGGAGTTTGGTGCTGCAATAGATTTTACGGATTTTGTTGAGGGGCCTGCGAATGGTCAGGTGCTTATTGCCGCCAACAGCAGGGAGCAGGCGAAGATTGCATTTTCGGCCGTGAAGCGTTTTGCCTTGCAGTTGGACAACCGCGGCAAGTATTTGCGAGTGACGGCGGAAGAAATAAACTTTGTACCCGGTCAGGTGCGAAGCAACAGTGTAAAGGCGATGAGTGCGGGCGGTAAAGCAAAGGACGGACTATTTGGCAGCATCATCCACGCCGACGAGCACGGCAGTGCCGGCTATGTAAAAGGCCACTCCGATATGCAAGACCTTGTTGAGGTGTGTTGGGGTTCGACCGGTCCTCGTCGTGAGCCGTTGCTGCTGCACACCACCACGGCCGGCAATGTGACGGAGGGTCCCTATGAGATACAGCTGCGGGGAGTGGAGGCCAAGTTGGTTGACGAAATGCGTTGGCCGATGCTTGATATTATCGCGGCCCTGGACGACGCTGAGAGCAGAGAGGCCCTGCGGGGCGATGACGATTATTGGTTTGCTCTGCTGCTGCGTCTTGACCCGTGGGAGATTACGGACGATTTGGAAAAATTGAACAATGAGAATTTATTCAGAAAAGTAAATCGGAGTATTGGCGTTACTGTGCAACCCGATTATTATGTGCGAAGATTGCGCGAAGCTGCAGACAAGAGCGACGACACGCGAAGAGAAGTTTTGACAAAAGATTTTAACATTTGGCAAACGGGGCAGACGCGCCCCTGGCTGAGTGCTGATGATATAAGACGGTTGCAGACAGCGGTGCGCATTGATGACATCCGTCCCGAGGAGGGTTGGGTGTGTTATGGTGCGATGGATTTTTCAAAAGGCGATGACCTTAATACGCAAGTTTATCTTTTGCACCGAATGGAAGACGGTCGAAGTCGGTGGTTTTTGGATTGCGATTGCTGGGTGGCAGAGAAGCAGCTGCACACTAATCACAACGCATATATTTACAAATTGTGGCACGAGCAGGGGTGGTTGCGTATCAGTCCGGGTGAGACGATTGACGAGGGATTGATTTGCAAACGATGGATGGAGATTGCTGACCACTGCACGATTGTGCGGATTGGCTATGACAATTACGATGCCAAGCGATTTGTAAACATTATCGGCAGTTGGCTGACCAGCGAATTCGGCGTAGATCCGAAGGGCATCCTTTGCCCTGTCGCTCAGACGTGGGGAGCCTTTAATGGGGCGGTGCAGGAAGTGACGTATATGGTAAAAAGTGAGCCGAGTGCGTTGTCGGTGAGTCCAAATCCGTTAATTCCGTGGTGCTTTGGCAACGCCGTGCTGACGGAGGATCGGATGGAAAATGTAAAGCCGGTGAAGGCGACGGAATGGGGCAAGGTTGATATTGCGCAGTGCGTCGTGATGGCGACAATTATGCAGGACGAGGTTGAGGCAAATATGTAAAAAACACCTCTGGGGTGAGGTGCTATGATTGCGTGTGAACGGCTCAAAGAGCTGCAACGGTATATTCGATTGAGTTTGGCTCGTCGTTCCAGTACGTTTGGAGCTTGTCGGCTATCTCGCCCGAGTAATCTTCAAAGCATTTTGTTTCGTCAACGATTACCATTTGGTCTTTTTTAAGTTTTTGAACATCTTGCCAAAGTTTGCAGTAAAACTCCAAAGCTGTTTTTACTTCTTGGAGATTTTCGGCAAATTCAAGCGAGTTTTTAAAATTGTCAAGCAAATCCTGCTCGGACGTGTCGGCAGGATAAGAGGAGAACTGCTCACCATAGTCTTCGGCGGAGATGGGGATTCCGTTATCCGTGAGAATTCCGTCATATTTCCATACCTGTTGGCCGTATCGACGAGAGAGGCGAACAATATCGAGTCCGTCTCTTTTTCTTTCGGGGGAGGAGAGAAATTGACGAACGCTTTCGATGTTTGGGAATCCGACAAGGGCGTATTGCTTGAATCCAGCAACCTCTACTTTTTCTAATTTGTCTTGTGTTGTTGCCATAAAATTGACTTAACCGTGATGTCGAGGGCTGACTTAATTTATTTACAAAAACTTTTAAACTCTTGCTCTGTAATCTCTTCAAACACGTCTCTTTGCTCGTCTGCAAAAAAGGGGCTTGTGCGCTTAATGTATCTCTTGTTGCCATCTCCCTCAACAAACAAAAAAGCGTCCTCGTACTCTTGTGTAGGATATTTCTGCGGTGTAAACATTGGGGACCGATATACTTTACCTTGAGTTATAGTCGCGTCTGTAACGCATATCTCATCGGTATTAATACCGTGCTCAACGTCGATAAACGACTGTTTAATGTCTGAGGGGATTTCGGTTAATTTACGGACGGCAACCTTGTCAAAATCAAAATCGCAATCCATGTATATAGTGTCGCCATCCTCGTCTTCCGGGTTCACTTTCTCGTACATATCATCAAAATAAGCCTCGCTGTAAATTAGCTGCTCGTTAGGTTGCATAAGCAGGCCATCCTCTCCTTTGATAAGGATGTCCCATTCGCACAAGTCTTGACCAAAAATGCCTTCGTACAAGTGCGAGTTTTTGCATAAGATCAGGCTGTCATCTGTCTCTACTAATGTGTCAAAAATTTTTGAAAGGGATAAATCGTTTTTCATTGTTTCGTTGTTTATTAATTAATTACACAGCAAAGGTAACGCTTTATCCTTATATGGAAAAGAAAAACATTAGAAAAATCTAATATATTAACATTGTTTAACAAGTAGAGGGGCTTATCTGGTTGTTTTTGTGAAATTGGCGCTTTTGGGCGAGGTTTACCCCTGCCATCTTTGGGCGGTAATTGTAAAGACTTTTTTGAAAAAATGAGGTTATGGAATAAGTTGTTGCGTCGTGAGTCGTCGGGTGGTGCGGTCGGAGGATCCGTGTCATCGGGTGCCGGCGCTCAGTCGCAACCTTCGGGCGGCGATTATGTCGGGCGTGCCGTTACGATTAAGCGGGGCGAGGAGGCTTTGGTTGTGAGTGCGGTCTACAGTGCGGTGGAGATTGTGAGCAATACGCTTGCGATGATGAGCATCAAGTATCAGCGCCGAGATCGGAAGGGCGGTTGCTACGTGGATGACGAGGGCCGCTATGGCGGTCAGCGTCTTAACTATTTGCTGCAGATACAGCCGAACGAGCGACAGAACGCTATGCAGTTTTGGAGAGAGGTGTGGCAGAGTGTAGTGCTGAGAGGTAACGCGATTGTGTGGTTAGAGCGCGGTGCGGACGGTGAGCCTTTATTTTTTGATATGGCGCATCGTACCGCCTCGGTGTATTACGACAAGCAGCGCAACACTTATGAGGTGACGGATCTGTCTCTCGGAGTGTATAAGGAGTTGGACGGCAGAGAGGTGATACACTTGCGCAACAGTTATACAGACTTGAGCGGGCTGTGGGGCATCAGTACGATAGCATACGCATCGCGGGCGCTGAGTGTGAGCGCTACCGCCGATATGCAGACCCTTGACACAACCAGCAAGGGCGGCCGAATGAAGTTTATCATCATGCAGGCCCCGAAGCAGACCCTTGGTGTGGGGCGGTACTCGTTTAAAGAGAATTCGGCCGTTGCCGAGAGGCTGAATGATGAGATATACAGCCAGGACGTGAGCTTTTTGAACACCGATGGCGAGTTGAAGCAGGTGAGCCTGAGCGCAGCCGACCAGCAGCTGCTGCAAAACCGTCAGTTCGGCGTGGCCGAGGTGGCCCGATTTTTCGGCGTGCCGAAAAGTATGCTGATGGACGACGGTAACAGCAGTTACAAGACCCCGTCGGCCGCTCAGACCGCCTTTTTAAACAGGACGTTAGCACCGCGAATGCGCGAGTTAGAGTTGGAACTTAACGCCAAGCTTTTGGGCGTGACCGGTTACGGGCCGAACAAGATACACGTCTGCGAGCGTAATATTTTTGTGCTCGACCTTGACAGTCAGGCGACGTGGAACAAGAGCAGGTTGGAGACCGGAGTCGCAACCGTCAACGAGTTGCGCAAGGAGCAAAACATGCCGAAGGTGGATAACGGCGATGACGTGATGGTCAGCACCAACTTAGCGATTGCGGGGAGTGACAAGCTGAGCGGGTCGGCGGGTAGCGGTAACGGCAACTCGGCCGGAGCGGACGGAAACGGTGCCGGCACTGACGGAAACGGCAATAACAAAAAGGACGGAGATGGAGACGACGACGATTGACGAAATAAAGAAAAACAGCAGGATAGATGCGAACTATGAGGACGACCTCATCGAGCAGATAGGCGAGACCGCGGAGGCGATGGTGCAGGCCGTGATGGAGCGGAGTTTTGCCGATTTGGTTGAGGTGTACGGAGCGGTGCCCGCCCCTGTGAGGCGTGCCGTGCTGTGTCTGGCCGACCACCTGTATGTACAGCGGTCAGCGGTGAGCGGTACGTCGATGTACAGCGTGCCCTATACGGTAGACTTTATGCTTAAGCCTTATTGCCGGTTGCTGCCCCGCGAGGACGGTTGCGGTTGTAAAAAATGAACAAAACGCGAAAAAATGGCGTACAGTACAAATTTGTTAAATAAGCGGGTAGAGATTCGGAACCGCAAAGAGAGCAGCACGACCGCCCTCGGTCTGACGAGCGGAGACTGGGAGGCCGTGGGCATGGTGTGGGCCGGCATCACGTGGAATCGTGGGGCGAAGGCGTTGCGCGAGGGTGCGCTGGACGCTTATGACACGGTGATGATACGGATGCGGTGGAATGCGCTGGTGAGCAGAGACAGCAGGATAGCAGCAGACGGCAAAGTGTATGAAGTGGACACGATGCAGTCGGACAAGACGGCGGACACCATGCAGCTGTTGTGTCATGAGGTGCAAGTCTGACGTGAAACGGTTTACCCCGTGCGGAGTTATAACAGATAAGTATATGAGCGACAAAAATAAAAAAACAATGCAGAAGCGCACGGCCTATCAGACAGAGGGGCTTGTGATGCGCGAGAGTAAGAGCGGCGACAGCCTCGGAGTGATTGAGGGCGTTGCGATAGTGACAGAGCAGGAGACTGTAATCTATGAGGACGAGAGTTGCAGAGAGTTAGAGGTGATAGCCGCGAGCTGTGTGACGGACGAAGTAATAAAAAATCAAGACATTAAAATTAATTTGTTGCATGACAGAGGTTCGAGTTTCGGACGGAGTAAGCAGGGAGCGGGCAGCCTTAAACTTGACGCCAGAGCGGACGGCTTACATTTTGAAATCGAGGTGCCTGACTGCGACCTCGGCAAACGTGCAAAAGCCCTGGTTGACAACGGCACGTACACCGGTTGTTCTTTTGAGTTTTGGCCGAAAGATTACGAGGTAAGCGAGCGTGAGGGCAAGGATGGCAAAACGGAGTATCTGGTGCGCCACACCGCATTTGAGCGGATTGGCGCGATTACAATCGGGATGGATCCCGCATATGAGCAGACCAGCGTGCAGGCGCGTGAGATTTATGAGGAGGCGCACGATGGCGAGCAGAAAAAACTGCGCGAGAAGAAAAAAGCGGAAGAAAGAGCAGAGAGAGAGCGCCGTTTGCGCGTGATGGAACTTGATAAAATTTAACATTTTACGTTGACGAAAAATGAATAAAAGAGAAAAGAAAATCAAAGATCTGCTGAAGAAGCAGACAGAGCTTCGCGCGAAAATGGCGGAGCAAGTAGACAACGCAGAGGCTTTTTCCAAGCTGGAAAAAGAATACAACGCGAACAAGCGCGAGATTGAGTGCCTGACCGCCGAGAACTCGTTAGCGGGAGCAGAGGACCAACGTGATGCCGGTGTGGCACTGCGTGAGGTGCTTCGCGGTGCGAGAGACGGCAAACAAAACCGAGAAATTGTGCTTGCGAAAAAGTTGGTTGCAGACAAGGCCTCTATTGAGGAGAGCGGTGCTGTCAATCTGACGATACACGACATCATCCCGACCCTCGAGGAGGGGGCGGTGCTTAATGTGCCAGGAATGAAGATGGTGACCGGTGTGGCAGGCAACGATCTCTACCCTGTGAGCATTGACGACGTGGAAGTGGAGGAAGTTGGCGAGACTGCCGAGCTGACCGATCAGGATTTGCACTTCGACCAGCTCAAGGTGACCCCGAGCAGGGCAGGGTTGAGCGTGATGGTGAGCAACATGGCTATCGACAACGCCAATTTTGACCTGTTGGGCTTTGTGCAGAGCAAGATGCAGGCCGCGCTGAACCGCTATGTTGCGAAAAAGGTGCTGAGCCGTGCGAACTGGACCGGATTAAAGGGGCCGTTTGCCAACTTGACCGCAAAAGGTACGATAGCCTTAGACAAGGACGCGTATCGCAATATCCTTAAGGCCGTTGCCGAGTTTGCCAATCAGGGCTACAACACCGACCAGATCTGCCTGGTAATCGATGCGAGCACCGAGGCAGAGCTTAAGGCTACCCCGAAAGCAGAGGGTCAGGGCGGTTTTGTGATAGAGAACGGCACACTGGCCGGCTATCCTTATGTTGTAAATCATTATATCAATACCGTGCTCGACAAGGGCAACAAGCTCAAGGCGGCAGACGACAAGGTGATTGGTATCGGCTTCTTTGGCTATTTGGCATTGCAGCAGCATGGCGATGTGCGCCTGACAATTGACGCAACCAGCAAGGCTGTTGCAATAAAAAACTGCACAGCCGTTGTGCTCAACACCGCGTTCTCGGTGACCGACTTGTCAACTAAGATAAACGGTAATACAGACGGCAAGCCTCAGGCGTTCGCAGTCTATAAGATTGTGGAAGCGGCTGCGGTAGGAGGATAATAGGTTTTTCATTGTTTTGTGGACTTGGGGCAGGTTTTCGGGCCTGCCCCTTTACAAAAAAGCGACATGAGTTTACAATCACCGAAATTTATTATTAGCGCCATAAGTGCGGACGAGGACATTGTGCGCACGATTGGTGGTCGCCTGTACTATGTAGGCAGAGACAATGCCGCAGAGGACGAGGACAAAATCCCCTATATTGTCGTTATGCCGAAGGGATTGAGCGAGCTGACGACGAAGGACGACGGCGCATTAGAGGACGAGGACAAGATCGACGTTTTGGTCGTTGCCGAGAGCGGCGAGGCGTTGATGACCTTAGCCGGCAAGGTGAGGCGTACGGTCTACAATTATCACGTCCACACCGGAGGGTTCGAGGAGTCCGGCCGTTTTATGGTGAGTCAGGTGAGTTTTTCTGCTGGCGAGGTGTTCTTTGACCCCACAAAACCGTGTTATTATCAATTTTTAAGTTTTACGTTAAATACCGAAGATTAAAAAATGAAAGATCAGAACAAAGTGATAAAAGGTCAGAACCTGCGTGTATTCGTCGGTGACAAGTGCGTGGCATTTGCGACGAGTTGCCAGTTGCAGGTGTCGGCCAACTTGGAGGACACCTCGACGAAGGACAGTACGGGCAGCTGGGACGAGCAGGAGATAGTGGGCAAGAGCTGGAGCATGAGTGTCGATGCGTTGTATAATGCAGGCGGCACAGATGCGACGGGTCTCAATGCGCAAGAGATGCTCGATTTGCTGCTTGCCGGTCAGCAGGTACAAGTGAGATTTTGCGTGACGGGCGGCGCCCAGAATCGTCAGAGCCAGACGGAGACCTCGTCGATGGCGGAATATGACGGTAGCGCATGGATTAACGATTTGAACGTGACGGCAGCGAACAAGAGTAACGCAAGTTACAGCGCATCGCTGACGGGCAACGGTGCGTTGGTCAAGCGAGTTAAGGGCGGCCCCGTCTTAGATAGCTGAAATAAGGACGTGGCAGGCTTAGGAATTTGAAGACATAGCGTCTGCAGGGCTGCGTGTGTGCGTGTGACGCTACATGCAGCCCTTTTTGTTTTTAGCGATTTTAAAATTTTAAGAAATGAACACGAAAAAAGTAGAGATAGGCGGAAAAGAGCTGGAGGTAGGCTTCGGCATGGGCGTGGCCATCGACTGGGAGCGCCTGAGCGGCAGGAACTTCAGTGTTGGTGAGAGCCTGGGCGATGTAGGCGGGCAGACGATGCTGTGCTATGCAGCCTTAAAACGTTGCAACAAGTCCGTCGCCCTCCCCGAGTTTGACGACTGGGTTGACGGATTGAGCGCGGAGGACAACGTGAGATTGCAGGGGGCCGTTGCCGAGTGCCTGGAAGAGTTTTATAGGTTGCCCGGTGCGGTTGCGGAAGACGGAGCGAAAGAAAAAAACGCCTAAGCGCCCGCGAGCTGTATGAGATAGTCGTGGGCGAGGGCGGTGTGGACCGCACCGTGTTTTTTGACGAAATGGCATGGTGGGAGATACGCGCTTTTTTGGCCGGTTTGAGGCGGCGCGAGCGGTCGGGGTGGCAGATGATGAGGATGCACGCCTGGATGATATTGAGCGCTTTGGGCAGTAAGGCCGGCAGTCCCGAGGAGCTGTTGCAATTTGGTTGGGAGCATGCAAATGGTGCGGAGGCGCAGAAGGACGACGAGGAAGAATTGGCCCGCATGCGCAAGTGGGCCGAAGAGTGGAACAAGACACATTGACAAGATGGAGCAAAGAAAATTATATTTCAAGACAGATTTTAAGATTTGGGAGCGTTGCGACTGTGGCTTCGACGCCCCCTTCCGTTTTACCTATTTTACGGGCAGTCCCCGATGCGGGGTTGTTGCGAGTTATGACGGGCGTGAGTATCACGGTTGCCGGCTAATGGATGACGGTCGGTTGTGCGTTGCGTTCGACGACCACGGGCTTGGGCTTGGCGTGCTGCGCGTGGAGCGTCGTTTTTATCTGACTGATGCTGACTATGCGAGCGGCGTATGTGATGAGGTTTTTCCGCCCACCCCTGTGACTTGCGAGGACGGTGGGGAGCAGTATAATCTGTGTTTGTCGTTAGAGGGGACGCTGACGGAGCTTAATGCGAGCAGCGTTGTGCTGCCTTACTGGATTAAGGGCGAGGACGCAAAAATTAACGGCGTCAACAGTATCAACATTGTCGGGGAGGCTGTAAAGCAGGTGGGCGAGACCCTGACGATTGACGCGTACAGCAAGAGCACAGTCGATAGCTTTTTAGGAGATAAGGTAAGCTATAAGGACGCGGAGTACACGGAGGAGATTGCCAGGCAGGCTTACGATGAGGCAGTGAGTAAGCAGCCGAAGCTGGAGAGCGGAAAGAACATCAAGACAGTAGGAGGTGAGAGTTTGTTGGGTGCGGGAGATATGCCTGTTGCGAGGGGGCTGTTTGACCCGATTGGGGGGAGGACGTATGATCCGGACGAGAGTGGCACGATACAAGTGCCTTACGCACCGTTAGGCGGAATAAGTCAAAATGGCAATCTGCTGCATCCCGACTCGATGGGTATTGTGGTGATTGAGGCCGCGGAGGCAAAAGAGTGGGTCGGCACCCAAGCAGAGTTTGACAAATTGACTACTTTTGACGAAAAAACGACATATTATATATATGGTTAAGAAGATACTAGATGGTGAGGCTAAGGCGGTGAGTCGCATTGTTAAAGGGGTAAAAAATGAGTGTCGGCTGGAACTTGATGGGAGTGAGGATTGGGTAAGATATAACAGTGGGGCGAATTGGGTACGCGCGGGGTGCGGATTGTTGTCGGCCACATTAGACCGTGCGGCTCATTATAGCAATTATTTTGGTTTTACTGCAAAGTCTGTGCTTGGCCGAACAATATGGATAGGAGTAAACAATAAAATAGTTTTTTTGACTTGGAAAAGAGGCACTCCACCAGCTGGATATGAGCATTGGGAGAAAGATGGCGATGTTGATATATCGGCCATTAAGGCTGATTTGGCCAAGAAGCATTTGATAATTTGGTACGATAATACTGATTCATCGGTTAGTAGTATGTCTGCTCTGATACCTCTTATTGCAAGGGACACGGAAAAAGTCAAAAAGGTGGTTGATGGGACTGCCGTGGACGTGTTTACGCATGTGATGAGCGAGGTTGCCGATGGTGTTGTGGAGGTGAGTCCTGCCGAGGTGGCCGATGGTGTGCTGACTATAAAGGGAGATAATGTAAAAGTGGAAAATAATAAATTGATAATATTGTAAATATATGGCAAATATTAACAAGGTAAGTGTTAACGGAGAGGTGTATGACATCAATCCCGCTTGGGTGAGTGTGACGGACGAGGGCATTGTGCTTAATGCTGACAAAGTGAGGGGCATGACAGTGCGTGGCAAGGTGACTGACCCTGTTGGTGATATAGAGTGCCCAGGGCTGGAGATTAGCGATGGGGCGAACAAGGTGACGCTGGCTTATAATAAGTACGCGCACAAGCTCAACATTTTTGACGATGAGGGCCGGGGTGTGTCGATACCTCTTACCAAGGGCGGCGTGACTGATACGAGTGGGACTACTTCGGGGACTACTTCGGGGACAACTCCTGCACCATGATGGGGCGTAAGATTTTGACCGCTTGCATTTGCTTTCGTAATGAGGGCGAGGAGGTAGCGGAGACGGTGAGGTCAGTAATGGAGACAACTCAGCATACTAAGGTCCTACTTGTCGACGATTGTAGTAATGATGGTTATGACTACAGGGCAGTAGCTGACAAGTGGGGCTGTGACTACAAGCGCATGGATAAACGTGTGGGCAGTGTAGGAGCGAAGGACTGGGCAGGAAGAAATGCAGCTTCGGAGTATTTTGTGTTGCTCGACGGCCATATGAGGTTTTACGATATGGATTGGGATTTAAGGTTGGTGGGACTGCTTGACAAGAATCCGAAAAGTATTATATCGTCAAGGACGGTGTATAGGAGCATCAAGGACGGTAAGGTTGTGGACGATGGTGTGCCAAGGAGTTTTTGCGCTTACGTGCGGTTTGACGATGGTTACGATTTTGAGCCGAAGTGGACGGACAGAGTGCTGAATTATAATGACGAGGACAAGACTTCGGCCGTGGCTTGTGTGCTGGGTGCTTGTTATGCAACAAGCAAAAGTTGGTGGTCTTATATTGGCGGTCTTAGTGGGCTGACGACTTATGGACTGGAGGAGAGCTTGATGAGTATTAAGACGTGGCTGTTGGGTGGCTGTTGTAAGGTTACGCACGATTGGGGCGTGGGCCATCTGTATAGGGACAAGAACCCTAATTATATCGATACGTCTGTGATTGATGCGAACAGGCTGTTCCTTGCTTACTCCTTTGACGCAAATCCGACTTTGACGAGTTGCAATCTTTATAAGAGGTTGGGTATATTCGGTTTTGGCAATGTGATGAATACTTTTGCTAACAAGTTCGGGGAGTTGCAAGAGATAAAAAGAGAGTTTGACAACAAGAAGATTAGGGATATTAATTGGTTTAAAACGAAAATAAATAATCATGTGATGCAATGAGGTGGTTTGGTTTTTTTCTGCTTTTTTTGGCTATTTTTTGTGTGGGTGTTGGTGTGGGGTATGTTGGCTTCGGGGGAGGTAAAGAGATTGTTAGGGCAGATACTGTTTACAGGAGGGACACTGTGAGGTGCCCAGTGGTGAGGGACAGCGTTGTGACTCGTTATGTTACTCGGAGGTTGGCTGTGATGAGAGTTGACACGGTGAGACAGTGCGACACAGTGAGGGCTGTCGATACGGTAGAGGTAAGGTTGCCGATTGTGCAAAAAGTATATAGAGATACAAACTATACGGCTTGGGTGAGTGGTTTTGAGCCGCGGTTGGATAGCATCAGCGTGAGGCACAGGGAGGTGACTCTGACCAAGGTGACGAGGGATAGAGGTCGCTGGGGGGTAGGTTTGGGCGTGGGTCTGGGCGTTGGTTCCGGAGGTCCGGGTGTTGGTATTGGATTAGGTATTTTTTATAAATTGTGGTAATATGTTACGGAGTATTTATTTGTTTTTGCGTCGGCTTTACTCCCGGTTGTCGGGGGTTGGCCGTGATAAGTTGTTACACTTTGCCGTTTCGGCAGTTCTAACAAAAATTTTGGTGCTGCTTGGTGTACCGCTGGCCGGTGTGCTGATTGTGATGACGTTGATTTTTGTGGATAAAGAGCTGTATGATTATGCCAGCGGTCGCGGCAAAGCCGAGTGGGGTGACATCGTTGCCGACTATGCCGGCATGGTCGTGGCACTTTAGGTTGTTTTGCACTTCGGTTGCGTCTTTTTTCTTTGGTGTTCATTTTGTAAATTTTCGTTTTTTTTACCCCGCCACGGTGGCAGATGGGCAACAAACACTTCGAAACAATTAGGATTATCTAACTTTATTATTAGATGAGTCGGAAAAAAGTGTTACCTTTGCGGGGAAATTATAAGACTCAAAAAAATATACAAAAATGGAGATAAAGAAAGCATTGAAGCGGCGGGGGTACACGCTGACCGCCGTGGCCGAGAAATTCGGCATCACACAGTCTGCCCTGTCTCAGCAGATTAACAACCGCACGATGACGATTGCGAAGTTGGAGGAGATTGCGGAGGTGACGGGCATTCCGTTGCGTGAGCTGGTTGCCTCGGATGAGGCGACCCCATCGGCGGCATGTCCGCATTGCGGGAAGCCGATAAGGCTGTCGGTGTCTGTCGAGAGGTAGAGAGGGTAAACCTCGGGGGTAGTTTCGCCCGTCTTATTGTATATCAGATGCGATAAGATGGGCGAAAATGTTATTATAGAGAAAAATGACGTATTGGAGCGGCTGTTGATGAGCGGCGACATGGAGAACCGTGTGCGCAAGATAATACAGAAGGAACTGAAGGCTGCCGAGAGCCGTGCGGAGGGCGGTGTGCGCAGTGCTGTGCCGAATGATCCCCGTGAGGCTTACAAGGCAGTGAGGCACGCTGTGTACAAGAGTGTGCTGGGCGGTAACTTGTCAATTTTGAATAAACGGAAGCGTTCGGGCGCTGTTGCGGAGGTGTCGGCGAGTGTGCGCGGAAGGAGTGGCAAGACGGAGCGCTCGACGAGTTATTCGGGCGAGGACCGCGGTTTTATTCTGCGCTTTCTCAATTCCGGAACACGGCAGAGATTCGTCAAAACGCTGTACGGTCATGACATTATACGCAAGAGCGTCGATGAGCGCCCTAATGGTCGGAGCTATAAAGGCGGTATCGGCAACCGCGGTGCGATTACCCCGCGGAAATTTTTCGGTCGTGTGGCTCAGAAGGAGCTGAACGAGGCGGCGAAAAGAATCGGTGAGTTGATAGAGGAGGAGTTTAACAAGATGATTAGCAAGGGTTAAAAAATGGCAGACAGTATATTGCGGTTGAAACTCGACAGTGGCGAGTACGAGAACAAGATAAAGAGGGCGACGCAGGGGTTGCTCCAGATGGAGCGCGAATGCAGGAGCCTGGGTGGTACGCTGGCGTACTTGGAGACGGACCAGCGCCAGTTTGTGTCGTCGTTGGGGCGCATGGACACGAAGAGCCAGACGGTAAAAGGCAGAGTAAATGAGTTGAGTGCGGCTTACACGGAATTGAGGGCACAGTATAACCGGTTGACCGACGAGGAAAAGAAGGGCGACTTCGGCAAGGCCCTGAACCAGAGCCTGGGCGAGATGCGCGAGCGGGTCCGTGACGGCAAGCAGGAGCTGAAGGACATCAACGGCGAGATAAACACGAGCGGGGGCATGCTTGATGCGCTGAGTGCTAAGTTCGGGGTCAGCGTGACGAAGTTGGGTGCCTGGGGCGCGGCATTGGGTGTGGCCAAGGGCGTGCTGGAGACGTATAGCACCGCTTTGAGTAATAACGAGTCGATTGTGGACGGTTGGGGTGCGACCGTCGAGGCATCGGAGAGCCTTTACAGGAGTTTTGCAAATGCGTTGGTGGCGATGGATTTCGGCAACTTTTTTGCAAACATGGACCGAATTGTAAAGTCTGCAAGGGAGGCCTATGACGCCCTTGACGAGCTGCAGACCAAGAGCGGCGTTATCAGCAATGCAGAGTCCCGTTACAACGCAGAAAGGGCAAAATATCAAAAAGTGCTGAAAGACCCGAAGGCGACCGCGGCGCAAAAGGCTGATGCTCGGAAGGGGTTGGAGCGCATTGCGGGACAGAGGGTGGCCGCAGTAAGGGAGACGCAGCTCTTGAACAATAATACTATTCGCAAGAAAATCAACGAAATATTAGACGAGAATTTTTTTACACCTGAGCAGAAAAAGAAATATTACCCGCTGATTGTGAGGTCGCTGTATGACACGAGTGCAGTAGACGAGCTAAACAGGACAGTAGTGACTACGCACAGAAAAGCCGGCGCTCTACTTGACGACTACGGCAAGCCGATTGCCAACACCGAGACGTATCACAGAAATCTGGGCGACCTTTTTGGCGACGAGACAAGAAACAAGGACCTTAACCCGTATGTGCAGGGATATTGGAATGCGGAGACTAGGATGTATCAGGACGAGCGCAGAGACAATCGCATTATCGGCAGTTCTGGCGGCGGTGGGAAGTCTGGCGGCAGAGGAAAGTCGGGGGGCAAGGTTGTGAGTGCTCCGGTTTTTGCGCTGCCAGACATCTCAAAAGAGCCGACGCAGCTCATCGACCCGATAGGAGGGTTTTGGAGAGAGCAAATTGAAAAATACGAGAAACAGTGGCAAGAGGCTTGGACTAAGATGGGGACTGCGGGCCAGCTGTCACAATTGGGCAGCGATGGCGGTTCGCCGCTGATGGCACACACGGACAAGTTTGTGGAGGAGCAGATGAAGATTGCCGACAAATGGTTGCAGACGGCTCGACAAGGCAAACAAGAGTGGCAGAATGTGGCGGTGGCTTTGGGTCAAGTCGGTCAGGCTTTCAGCCAGATCAAAAATCCCGCGCTGAGCGTTGTGGGAACCGTGGGGCAGGCCATTGCGACCGTGGCACTTGCCTACGCACAGGCACAGGCACAGGCGGCTAAGACCTCAGGGCCATGGGGTTGGATTGCGTTTGCGGCCACGGGCTTGGCCACCATGATAAACACCATTTCGGCAATTAAGAGTTCGACGGCCGGAAGCTATGCGAGCGGCGGTGTGATAGGCGGCAACAATTACAACGACGGGTTGAGCGCGAACGTCAGCAGCGGCGAGGTAATTTTTAACAAAACCGACGCCGGCAAGCTGTACGACTATGTACACAGCAACAGTGCCCTGGGCGGTGGCCGTGGCACGTTGCGACTTGTGACGGAGGTGAGCGGCAGCGATTTACGTATTGTGCTTAACAATGACGGGAGACAGAGAGGAGTCGGCAGGGTGATAGCGTGATGGAGATGATATGTGTTGCGGTGTTGGCGTTGCCGGTGTTGGTCGGCGCCTGGTGGTTGTGGAGGCGAAGGCGGTGCACAGCATCGAGGAGCAACGAGCACGAGACGGAAAAAGAGACAAAGAATAAAGTTACAGAGACGAAAAAAGACGGAAAAAATATGGCAGTAGAAAAAAATACGACTTATAGAGTTGCCTGGACCGATTACGAGGGCAGAGCGTGTCGGGTAGATATTGTAGATTTGGAGACGGTGAGTCCGGTGGTCAAGACGCTCGAGCCGGGGCAAAATCCCTTTGTCACCAAGATGGCCGATGATGATGACCCCCTGAAGCCGTTGCGGAGCGGGAGCGGTACGGTAAGCGTCGTAGCGAATTTTGAAGTAATGAAACTTTTTGACATGACCAGCGGCCACCGCTACCGAGTTGTGGCGTACCGGTCGGATGTTGTGGTGTGGCAAGGCTGGCTCAAGGGCGAGAGCCTGAGCCAAGATTACGAGAGTGCAAAAAGTGAGTTTTCGTTGGGGTGCGTGGATGACATCGAGGCGTTGGGCTGTTGGGACATGACACAGAAAGACGAGCGGATTAACGGTTTTCCGTTTGTGGGTGACATGGGGGTGCAATACGTCTGGAGGATTCTGGCCGAGTGTTTTGCCCACGTGAGCGGGACGGGCGGAACTCCGCCTCTGACGTTTGAGTTTCCGATCGATGGCAGCGCGGAGCTTTGGCAGCTGAGAGCATTAGTGAGCAGGGGGCTGTTTTTTGACAGCGTGACCTTTGACAACGATGAGGACGAAGAGGTAAAAAAACGGTTGTATGACAGCAAGACCTGTAAGGAGGCGCTGGAGATAGTGTGCACGTCGTTCGGGTGGAGTTGTCAGGCGAGGGGCAGTCGCATTATCTTCAGTTTGCCCCGTGTGAGCGGCGAGTATTTTGTCACCACCATGGAGGCCCTTTATCTGGGAGGTTTGGAGGGTACGCGGCAGGTCCTCGGCGAGGTTGCTCCGACGAGCATGGGCGACCATGAGGTGAGCCAGTACCCCGGAGTGCATAAGATTAACGTGCGGGCCGAGCTGAAGAAAAATACAGACCTGTTGCCGAGCTTGGAGGACGCGATGGATTTTGTAAAAGACGAGGGGACGGTGACGAGAGAGCTGACCGTGAGGGCAATCACTTACAAGAGCAACAGCGGCAAGGTGGTGTTGCAGGGCTACAAGATGACGACCACGAAGGAGGCTCCGAAGTTGCCGACCGATTATGATATTGCCACGGCGGAGTATGGTGCGAGCGACTATTTTTCCGTGCGAGAGCCTGACGTTGTGAACCATTATCAAAAATTAGGGTGCCTGATTGTAGGGCTGACGAAGGAGGACTCTTACACCCCCGACGATACAAAAAAGAACTACGAATTTAAGACGGGTTTAGGTTTCAATATTTTTTATCCTGTCTATAGGACTGCGAGCGGTGACACCTCGATGACTCCGAGCAAGGCAGTGCGGGGCGGTTTGCCGATGGTTACGCTTCGAGGCGAGCAGGTGGCCTTGAGTGGTGGTGCGCTGGTGCTGAACGCTAACATTGCGAGCATGGCGCACAAAAAGACCGCAGACAACTGGCTTATCAACAGTTTGCTTGTGAGCGTCAGAATCGGCGGGTATTATTATGACAGAGCTAACAAGACCTGGACAACTGACAGGGTTGTTTTTGACGCGTTGCTGGAGGACAGCTTAGGCGCATCGATAGATGATGACAAGACGCTTGAGATGCCATACACGGGGGCGAGCGGATTGATTATGCCGATTGACCGCATGCTGAGCGGAGTTGTGGAGCTTTGCATCTATCCCCCTGTATTATATAAAGATTCGGTCAGGTTGACTTGGAGGCGCTTTATCGTGTACGGATTGAGCCTGAAGCATCAGGACGAGGACACGACGCAGGCGAAGGACTTGCCCGACCATTATAATTATACGAAATACTTAGAGCATTGGCAGGACGACACGAAGACGGTGAGCGTCAAGATGCACAGCAGGCGCGACGGGCAGAACGGGTTGGGGCAGTTGTATGTCCTGGACGCTGCTGACGAATTGAGTGCGGTGGAAAAAATCGACGGCAAGCGCCCCGAGCAGACGTTGCTGAATCGGTACGTCGATTTGTTTGGCCGTGTGCGTCAGATGGTCACGGTGACGGCGAAGCAAGATGACGAGATGAGACCAAACAGAGTGTGGACCGATGCGAACGGAAAAAAGTGGGTGCCGTTGTCTGCGACAAAAGTAAATTGGCGCACGGGGACGGGAGAGTATTTATTTGTTGATTAATATGATAATAGGTAACATTGTACGTTTGCAGCATGAGGCTGACGGAGTGTGGCACAAGATTAACAAGGAGCGGTCGTGTGTGCTGGAGTTGAGGACGGAGTATGCGGAGTGTGCCGGGAGCGGTCGCGGTAAGAAGATGATGCGGCGGTTGAAGAAATGGAGCGCGGAGGTCAGTCTGCTGCTGACCGACGAGGCCGATTTTGAGTCGGTGTGGAATGAGGTCGGAAAGGCGGCATCGGTCTGGCGCATTGTCTGCAAGGACAAGGCTTGGAGGGGTAGCGCTTTTGTCAGCTCGTTAGAGATGGAGGCGGGCAAGCGAAGTATTGTTACGGTGCAGATTGGGTTGACCGGCACCGGTAAGCTGGAGGAGGTTGCGTTATGATTTTAGGCGATAAAGTTTTGATAAAAATCGGCGGGCAGATTGTGGCGCTGCAGAAGAGTTGCAAGATATCGATGGCTGTCGAGATGAGTGAGGTGGTGGCGTTGCCCGGTTCTGCCGAGGACGACGGCTGGGTGCATTATGAGCGCGGGCAGACGAGTTGGGAGGTCAGCAACGACTCGTTTTTGTCGGTTGGCGATGTGGCGATGTCGATGGGCGTTGGTGGCGATGAGGCGACTGTGGAGATGAGTGTTGGCAGTCGCAAGATTGAGGGGGTGGCCGTTGTCAACCAGGTTAAGATGACGGCTCAATACAAGACGCATGCGACGGTGTCGATGAGTTTGACGGGTGAGGATTTTCCGAAGTTAATTTAAATCATTTGGTCAATTTTCGGACCCCACCCCGCTAAAAAAGCTTTAAAAACTTGCGTTTTATCGTTGTAGTTTTTATTTTTGCATTTTATAAAAAATAAACCACGATGAAAAAGGATTGTTCGGTGACGAGCCTGAAGTACTTGCCCGTTGCAGCTGCAGCGTTGGCGTTTTTGCATGTTATAGGCTTGTTGTTAGGAATACACCTCCCCGTTTTTGAGATTGCCGAGGTGGTGATTGGTTTCGCAATAATCATCTCGTTTTCGGTGCGGTTAGGTTTTTGCTTGCGGCATAGGTTGCTGATATATTATGCGGGAGCCGTGACGGCTTGCATCTATCTGCAGAGGTTTATCGGGTTGGGCACGCTGAAGTATATATTTCGGTACGTGCTGTTGACCGTTGGAATTTTATTATTTGTTTATTTTGTTGCCGTGGAAATATGGAGAAGAATACGGAAGAACTCGTGAGAGAGTTGGAGCTGATGAAGGAAGTTGTGAAGAAGAACCCGTGTGGCGAGGACCGGAAGATGTTCGGCTGGATTGCAAAAGGGATTTGGCGACTCGTGAAGCCGCACATGCGCCTGAGCATGGAGCAGGTGGCGCGATATATGAGAGTTGACGCGAGGACAATAAGGCGTTGGCAAAAAGACAGAGGATTTCCGCAGGGGCACAGGACCGGGCATCATGAGGTGTCATTTTTTGCGGACGAAATTATCGCGTGGGAGCAAAAAATACGCTTGGCGACCGAAAAGGCGAAATCGGCTTGCTGAGCGGATTGTGGTAAGATTGTGTTGATGTTGCATAATATTTTTTAGTTTTGGCATGTCCTTATTTAGGGCATGCTTTTTTGTTTTTTGAACTTTGCAGAGATTCCGATATTGGAAGAATTTAAAGTTTTTATTTTATGGGAGAGACGAAAACAATTATTTATCCGGACCAAGCCGGTGGCTTTGGCGGCAGTGGTCTGGAGGGCATGTTGCTTGGGTCGGCGATGAATGGCGGCGGCTTTGGCGGCAACGGTATGAACAATCCGTTTTGGGCAATCATGCTTTTGGCCTTTTTGCGTAACGGCTTCGGCTGGGGCAACGACGGCGGCCAGAACGGCAACAGTTGCGGCATCCAGAATCAGCTGTCGGCGATACAGGAGACGCTGAGCACGAATCAGGGCAATCAGCTGCTGATGGACGCCATCAAGGGCAACAACGGAGCCATCAGGGAGCTGGCGTCGGTGATTGGTTGCAACCAGAACGCGCTGACCGCGGCAATAAATGCCGTGCAGAGTGCGATCTGCAATGTTGGCAATCAGGTCGGCATGGGTACGGCACAGGTGATAAGCGCCATCAACAGCGGAAACTGTCAGGTGGCTCAAGCTGTGAAGGACTGTTGCTGCCAGACTCAGCAGAACATTATCGCACAGGGGTATGAGAACAGGATTGCGAGCTTGCAGCAAGGTCAGGAGATAAGCAAAGGTTTCGCGCAAATCGGGTATGCTGCCGCCGAGAATGCTTGTGCCATCAAGCAAAATGCGACAGACAACACGAGTCGAGTACTTGCCAGACTTGACCAGATGGAGGACAGTCGCAAGGACCGAGAAATCGCGAGTCTGACGGCTGCGCTGACTGCGGCAAACAGCCGAGCCGAGAGACAGGCGGAACTGGCTCCGGTATATCAGGCGTTGAACGACATCAAGTGCAAACAGCCGAACACGGTGAACGTGCCTTATCAACCGTTTACGACAATTCCGAATTGCGTGGCATGGCAGAACGGGTTGACCGGTCTGAACGGGCAGGTTTGGCTTTAACGAGTTGATGTTATGGCTAATGTAATTGCAAGACGGAGCAATGGCCTGGGTGTTCCGCTGTTAGAGGCTCAAAGCATCAGCAGCGACGGGACCACCACAACGGTAAATTTTAACAATCACGTCAACCTCAATGCCAATTTCATCGGGTTGTTTTTGGTAAAATTTCCGCAGGTTGTTGCGACGAGTGCCGAGCCGGTGCAGGCGGCGACTATTGGGGTGGCCAACAGTTTCAGGCCGATCTATTTGCCGAGTGGCGCACAGGCGACTGTTGCAGCTTTGGCAAGTAGTGCCGGGCCGACTTACAGGCTGCTGATGTATGACCGTGTGAGTGACAGGCTGCAGTTGATAGCATAAGCCCACATGGGGTCATTACGTTTAATTTTTAAAAAATCAAAAATTTATGAGTTTTGCAAACACGCGACAAGGGTGTCAGGTTTATTTGTTGAGGAGAGGCTCTCGGCCTCAGTTGGATATTGTCAACGTTTGTCAGGTGTCGGACAGGATGGCGATGCCGGGGACCGGCTATGTGTACCCGCCTCGGACGGTGGTAAATATTACGGTTGACACGCATCCACAGCAGACGACGTTTCAGGGTGTGCCGACGGACACGGATGTTTATTATTGCGAAAATGGTCAGACGGTGGTTGCGGCAACTAAGGAGGCGATGAACAATGAGCTGACGAGCATGATGAGACGGAGCGAGGAGATTATACGGAGTGTGGACAATCACCGCGTTATAATCGAGAGTTGCGACGAGCTGCTGAACAGGCTGAATCCGGAAAGGGGCGAGAAAGCGAAGCAGGACGAGGAGATTGCAACGATTAAGACGGAGCTTAACGGGTTGAGCGAGCGGAATCAGCGGATCGAGGCGCTTTTGGAGCGTGTGTTGCAGGGCCAGACGAAGAACAAAAAAGAGTAAAAAATATGATGATACAGATTACAGAGGACAAGATGGAAGGCTTGTCGGAGAACATCCAGAAGGGGTTTCGCTATCTGGGCAAGGCGATGCAGTGTCTTGAGGAGATGAGCGGCGACGGTTATGGAGAGAGAGACTTTGGCGAGAGGCGTGAGGATTACAACGAGCGCTATGGCCGAAGATGGTCGGAGGATGACTACGGTATGCGCCAGGGCGTAAAGGGCACGGGGCCTTACAGCCGTTATCGGTAATTGCGAGGAGGGAGAGGGCCGGAGATGGCCGTGCTCCCTCTATTTTTTTTAATTTTTAAAAATCGGAAAAATGACAGAATTGGATTTATATGATGACATGCCGAGAGAGATGAGGGCGTATCTGAGGCAGTACGGCTGGAATTTTAACAAGAGGGCGTGCGATTTTGCCGTGGAATTGATGAGAACGAGCAAAGGAAAAATCGAGCGAAAGAGCAAAGAGGACGTGAGGAAAATGATTGCAAAAAACGGGGTTGAGCTTAAAAACGACAACGGGTATAATTCGACTTATGTTTACCACATGGCTCTGGCGGATTATTGGGGGTCGAGTATCGAGGACGAGGCGCATTTGTGCAAATTTGTCAAAGACGTGATTGACGACGAGGACAACAAGGGCGGAAACGTGATGCGCAAGTGGTACGCGGACATGACGGCGAGGGGCATCGCGGTCGATTGGGGCGACTTGCTATGATTGAGCAGAGGTTTTTTGTAAAAAAGTACGACTGGTGCGTTACGGTGTTTTATGCCGTGACGGGATATGAGGTGCGGTGGATATTGCAGGATTTGAGGCGTGTGGGGTGCCCGTCGGGGTATATTAGGGCGACCGCGGAAAATCTCAGGGTGGGCAAGATAAACAGCGGCATCACTTACAGCAACAAGAGGGAGAGGCGCTCGGTGATGGTAATCGGGCTTTGTGACAGTGCAAGACAGTATGCTAACAGCATCGCACACGAGAGGGCGCATCTGGTGACCCACATCGCGGAGGCGAGCGGGATTGGTCCGGAGGGGGAAGAGATTTGCTACCTTACGGGCGAAATTGCGAGCAATATGTTTGACGTTTCGCACAAATTTATTTGTGCGGATTGTCTGAGGAGGCTGAAAGAGCGTTATTCGTAAATGTCGAAATAAAAATGCTTGCGCACAGCCCATCGCCAAGAAAACGGATGACAAACGGGACAAGTGTCGCTACATTCTCCGCCTTGCCCCGTATAGATGCGGAGGTTGTACAGGGCATTATGCGCTTCGACCCCCGCGTCATATATTCCTTTTTCTCCTTCCATTGGCCCGTACATCCAGCACAGGACAGCGAACACCGCAACGAGGACGCCTCCGAGACAGGTGAGGACGAAGGCCCTGGTGGATACGCCTCCATGAGTTTCTTTTGTTAATTTGCACCCGCAATGGTTGCAGTACAAAGACGCTTCGGGGATTTCTTGTTTACATTTTGGACAATTCATGATTATAAAGTTTACCTTTGTTTGAGTTTTGTCTGATTGTTAGCATGAGAGCACATACTATAGTATTTTGGGCATGTTTGTCGGCCGCGATAGGGCTGATGATAGCAGGGTTTTTCGCACCTCCGACGGGGGTGATTGACGGCAGCGTATTAACTGCCGTCGGTTTTTTATTTTTGTTTGCGACTCTGGGCGAGCTGCCGACGATCATCAAGGGGCGTCGGGTCGAGCTTAAGAGGGGTGACACTAACATAATTTTGGGCGACGATGATTAAGATTGTGGAGCATGAGTTTGCGCACGTTCGGCCGCTTGAGTTCCGGCGCTACACGGACGAGATTATATTGCATTGCACTGCAACACAGGGCGGGCGCGATTATACGGTAGAGGACATTGACCGCTGGCATAAGGAGCGAGGTTTTAACTGCATCGGGTATCATTTTGTAATTTACAGGGATGGCACGGTGCATAGAGGGCGCCCAATGGGGGCGGTTGGTGCTCATTGTCAGGGGCACAACAGCAGGAGCATCAGTGTCTGTTATGTGGGCGGGTGCGACAAGAGTGGTCAGCCTAAAGACACGAGGACAACTGCGCAAAAGACGGCTCTGGTCGAGACCGTTAAATGGCTGTTGAGTTATTATGGTTTGAGCGTTTCTGACGTTCATGGGCATCGTGAGTTTGCTGCTAAGGCTTGCCCGAGTTTTGATGTAAAGAATTTTCGCGCATCGCTGCTGGAGAGCTGAAGGCTGCTGCGAATGCACTGAGAACGTCTTGATTGACGAGTTTTGCATAGATTTGCGTGGTGGCCAATTGGGCGTGCCCGAGGGCTTTCTGGACGGCTTCAATTCGTACACCGCGCGAGAGGCATGTGCAGGCGTATGTGTGTCGCCCGATGTGGGAGGTGACGTGCTTGTTTATGCCGGCCAGCCTGGCGACTTCGGAGAGGTAGACATTGTATTTTTGGTTTGATATGTTTGGTAAGACCTGATTGTACTTTTGTAAAATCGGGATGGCGAACGGGAGGACTACGATAAAATAGTCCTCTTTTGTTTTTGTGCGCCTACCAGAGAGGGCGTACATTTCTCCGAATTTTTCGATTTGTGAGAAATCGGTTGACATGAGGTCGGAGTAAGCCAGACCGGTCGCACACTGAAGCAGAAAAAGGTCGCGCGCGCGAAGGTGGTGAGGGAGATGGAGAGGGACTTCTATCCATTTTTGCAATTCTGCCTCGGACAGGTGTTCGCGGCGTGGTGCGGGGGCGCGCTTGCACTCAACACCGAATAAGACATCGAGGGGGAGGAGGTGCTGACGTTGTGCGACTCGGACGAATTTTGCAAGGATTTTATAATAATTTCTTAAAGAGTTTTGCGAAATAGGGACGGTTGAGAGTTCGCCGTTTATTACTTTTTGTATGCTCTTTGTATTTTTGAGGTGCTGGAGGAAGGCGTTTATTGTTTTGTGGTTTATGTCGTCAAATTTGCGTATTGCGCCATATCTGGAAAGGGAGGAATATAGGGTCATGTAATGCTTGCGCGTGCCTGGCGAGACATCTGCAGACTCCATCTCGGACAGAAGCCAGTCGAGGAAGGGGGCGGACGAGGTCGGAATCTTCAGCTGTGTCGCGGTAGGCAGTTCGGTTTGAGATTCTAAGCAATTTTTTATTTGCCGTTTCGCTTCGTTTACGGCCTCATCAATTTTTTTATTTAAGATGTTTGCGTCCGGGCGATTGATGACATGCCATGTCTCGCTCCACTCGGCTGGGTATAGCCTTACCCCCGTGGAGGCATACGTGCGTCGGCGGTTGTTGTAAATGCGCACATGCACGGTTCCTTTTTTCGTTTCTGACGCTTCTTTTTTAAAATCAAAGACGACGTCAACTCGTGGATTGTTTGTGTTTTTCATACTTTTTAAATTGTTAGCGTAACACGTAACACAAAAGCGGCGTAACACATATTGCCCATAGTTGCCTAAAAGTGGCTTTATTTAAAAAGTTCGTAACACTTTTAAGGAGTTCGTAACTTGTTGATTTTAAGGTAAAAAAGGCGGAAAATTCCGCCCTTTTTGGTGATTTGGCTGGGATTTTTCCGAGCGTTTCCAACTGGCAGAGGGTGAGGGCGTTGCGTTGTTGCGGTGGCTTTTGCGTAACACGTTGGGGTTGTTACTGTTTGAGCTTTGCGATGTAGTTGTCGAGGAGCTTGTGGAGTGACTCGATGGTGGTGGCCTGCTGCCTGATGATGGCGAGGGCTTCGGCGAGTTCGGCACTTGTGTCGGGGGCGGTGCGCTCACTCAGGAGCATGGGGCCGTCTCCGCGCATGAGCCACTCGGCTGAGAGGTCGGGGAAGGTACGCAAAAGACTATCAGGGTCAAATGTGTCGCGTTTAATCCAGGCGTGTACAACGCTTTTTTGTTTTGATAGCATTCGGGCAAGCTGAGACTGAGACCCGTGTGCATATTTGTCGATTATTATTGACAGTCGTTCGGTTTTTGTTTCTGTTTTATTGTTCATTTTTTCCTATTATTGTTCTAAATCACCTATTTTAATAAAAATGTCAACAAAAAGCTAACGTTATATTGAAATATTGTCTACTTTTGTCCACAGATAAAGACCGAGAGAGGCTGGCTGGGCCGGTCTTGTGATTGTTTTCTTACCTTACTTTTCTTGCACAGCGGTGCGACGGCAAAGTTAGTCTTTTTTGGTCTTTTCTTTGATATAAAATTTTGAGAAAATGAAAATGATGAGAAGAAAAAACAGGAGGAAGCTGACAGACGAGGGGCTGATGGTGGTGCTGAGTGTGCTGCTGTTGCCGAGTTTTGTGCTGATTTGTGCTGATTGTCTGGTGGCCGTGGCGTGTGCCGGTTTGTGGTGCGCGGTTGCGGTGGTTATTGCGAAGTTATGGGCGCCCGGATGGGCGAACAGGATTGGTGAAAGGTATAAAAAGTGGCTCGATGATTAGTTGTCGGGATTTTGGCGACTTGTTGGCGTATCTGAAGAACCGCCCCGAGGAGGCGAGGTTGCTGGCCGAGGTGCTTGGCGTAAGGCAGGAGCAGGAGGCATGCACGTGGATTGGTATGCGTGACGCTGCAGAGTGGCTGGGCAAGAGTGTGAGCTGGATGAAGGCGAACAGGGGATTGTTTCCGAGCACGTTCAGGACGGAGCAGGGCGGCGGACGGTATGCCTACAAGTTTAAGAAGGAGGAGCTTCGGCCGATGTATGAGGCTTTTTTAAAACGCAAATATTAATTTTTTAAAACTAAAGAATATGCAATTATCGGGTAAGGTTATTAAGGTTTATGAGCCGCAGAGCGGCACGAGTGACAGGGGTGCTTGGGTGCGCCAGAATTTTGTGATTGAGACGCAGGAGAGTTATCCGAAGCGGGTGTGCTTTGAGGTGTCGAATCCTAACTTGATTAATCAGGTGAGCGTGGACGAGCTGGTCGTTGTGACGTTTATGGTGATGAGCAGGGAGTATCAGGAGAGGTGGTACACGACGGCGAAGGCTGTGGGCATCGGCAAGATGGCGGAACAGCAGGGTAGTAATCCGATAGACAATATCTGAGATGGCCGAAACGGTGCAGGACATTGTGGACGGTATCGGCAGGTATGATGACGGTGCTCTGGTGGACCTGATTGAGAGGTACAGAATCAGGGCGGCGAACGAGTATGCCGAGAAGGACTATTTGCTGGAGCGTGACGGCGTGGGTTTCAGTCCGCGCGGTAACGTGATGGCGCTGACGGCGGAGAAAAAGGCCGGCAAGAGCTGGTTTGGCATGTCGATGTGCGCGGCTTTGTTAGCGGGCCAGTTCTTGGGGATGCGAAGCCGGAACACGGATGCGAGGGTGTTGTTTTTTGATACTGAGCAGGACGAGAGCGACGGCCAGCGGATTCAGCGAAGGGTGCACTGTGTGTGCGGGTGGAAATTTGACGAGGATGACGACCGTTTTCAGATTTTTCACCTGCGCGAGCTGAAGAGCGAGGACAGACGGCGGTTTGTTGTGCAGACAATCGAATACCTGAAGCCTGATTTTGTTGTGGTTGACGGTGTGAGGGACTTGTTGCAGGACTTCAACGACATCGAGCAGAGTGCGGCACTGGTGGGCGACCTGATGAGGTTGAGCAGTGAGCAAAAGTGCGCCATCTGGGCGGTGCTGCATGTGAACCCGAACAGCGAGAAGATGAGGGGGCACTTAGGGACGGAGTTAGGCAATAAGGTGGCGGATATCCTCTACATGACGAAGCAGAAGAGTGCGGGGAACGAGGACGATGTGACGTACACGATGGAGGAGGTTGCTGCGCGGTCGCACAGGGATATCCATTCGATAAAATTTAGGATTGATGATAATGCGCCTTACGGTCTGCCCGTGCTGCTTAACGAGAGTGACTTGCAGGAGATGGACGACAGGGAGAGAGAGGTGATTGATGCAAAGATGAGGTTGTATGTGCCGAGTCCGGGGAGCATCAGCACAACGAAGCTGTTGGAGGCCATCAAGGCGGGCGAGAAGATTGGGACGACCAAGGCGTATCGTCTTATTACCCAGGCTACGGTGTTGGGCGTGATTGAGCGTGCGCTGAACGGTAAATTGATGTATGTGGGTTTGAAGAAGGCGCCTGAGCTGCCTTTTGACGAGCCGACGGATGAAAAAGTACCTTATTAACAAAAATACAGAACGATGGAAGATTTGAAGATTTTTAAGAACAAGGAGTTCGGCGAGATTAGGATTGTCGAGCAGAATGGCGAGCCGTGGTTTATTGGCAAGGACGTGGCCGACGTGTTGGGATATGTCAACACAGCAAAAGCGGTGAGAGAGCATGTTGACCTGGAAGACAAGGGGGTGACTGAAATGGACACCCCTGGAGGACAGCAACAGATAACCATCATCAACGAATCGGGGCTTTACGCTTTGATTTTGTCGAGCAAGTTGCCGACGGCGAAGGCGTTTAAGCGGTGGGTGACGAGCGAGGTGCTGCCTGCAATAAGGAGACAAGGCGGTTATGTGACTGACGAGGTGCTGAAGAGGACGTTGGACGATCCGGAATATATGATTAAGTTGTTGCAGAGCATGAAGGAGGACCGAGAAGCCCGAATGAGGGCCGAAAGGGACGTCAGGAGCGCGAAAATAGTTGTAGAGGCACAACAGGCCCTCATTGAAGAAAACAGGCCTAAGGTGGCGTTTTTTGACGTTTATTCGCGGTGCAAGGGGAGTATTCTTGTGGGCGAGATGGCGAAAATGTTGGTGCAGGCGGGTGTGAAGACGGTGACGGTGCTGGGTGAGGTGAAGAAGATGGGGCAGAACAATCTCTTTGCGTGGTTGAGGGAAAACCATTACCTGGGCATCAGGGGCGACTATTACAACAAGCCGACGCAGAGGTCGACGGAGTTGAATATATTCGAGATAAAAAACACGGTGCGGACGGATTATTACGGGAATGTGATTCCGTGCCCCGTTGTAAAGATTAATGCTAAGGGTCAACAGTACTTTTTCGAGAAATTCCTGGGAATGAAATTTTCCCCCACCCCCAATCCCCTATCCCTTATAGGGATAAGGGGATAAGGGGGTGCCGGTGGTGAGGGGCACCTCGAGGAATATTTTTGTGCAAAGAAAAAAGAAGCAAAAAAGAAAGCTATGCAGGACAATAAGCAATATGATTGGCATCTGGCGAACTCAAGCGAGTTGCGCCGCCTTGGTAGCGCCTGGCAGGTGTGCCCCCGATGTGGGCGGAAGGAGTTTAAGCCTTATGTCAACGTGGCGGGAGAGCCGCTGGCGAGGGAGTGCGGACGTTGCAACCGAGAAATAAATTGTCAGTATCATCTGCCGCCGAAAGAATATCTGTCGGAGCACCCTGATGTGCAGGTGGAGAAGGTGGAGCGTGTGCAGGTTGCACCCAAAAAGCCGATTTTTATGCCGGCAGGGTGGGTTGCTGCAAAACGTAAGGACAACGACAAGAATGTTTTGCTCAGATACTTGCGGAGTCTGCCATGGAACGATGCGCAGCGGGCACGGCTGGAGGTGGCAATATTGTCTTACGGCATTGGGACGGACAAGTTGGGGCGTACAATCTTTTGGCAGATTGACGAAAATGTAAAGGTGCGGTCCGGCAAACAGATGACTTATAAGAGTGACGGGCACAGGGACAAGGGGAAGCATCCGGCATGGGTGCACACTGCGATGAATAATGTCTTCCCCGATAATGAGTACGAGTATGTAGGGTGCTTGTTTGGGTTACATCTGGCTGCAGCGTTTAATAACGCAGAGATTTGTTTGGTCGAGAGTGAAAAAACGGCGTTGATATGTAGTGCATTCTGGCCGATGGAGGACAAAGTCTGGCTGGCAACGGGTGGACTGCGCAACGTGAATGCTGCAAGGCTGTCTTTTTTGTTAAGAAGCAAAAGAAAAATAATTGCATACCCTGACCACGATGGTTATAGAATGTGGGCAGACAAGATGAAGGAGGTGAGCGAAGACATTAAGGTCAGCGACTTTGTTGAAAAATATTACAAGGAAGGTGCTGACGCAAAGACCGCAGACATTGCAGACATCTTGGTGCGCATCTTGCAAGAGACTCCGAACCCGAATCAGATAACGGCAGAACAGCAGTTTAATGCTTTATTAAATAAAAACACTTACTTTAAAGAATTTACAAAATGTGTAGAAGTGACGCTGACAAATCCAAAAGAAATTATAAAGTAATAGCGACTAAAGTCAGTCCCGAAGCTGCCGAGATGCTTGATGCAATAGCACGGCGACAGGGGACAACTGTCTACACAATGCTGCAGCTCATGTGCAAAGTCTTTGTAAAGCTGATGTCTGATGATGTCCCGCTTTCTGCAGACTTAGCAAAAATAATTAGGATGTTTGACGCTTGGAATAATTGGGACAGAAACTTCAATATTGTAAACCCATCTAACAAGCCTACGGTCACATGCTCAATTTATTTTTTGTCTGATAATAAAAAAGACGGTGAGGATGCGGTGTTGATTGATAATAACAGGCAGACTTATAACGTGCAAAATATTGTAGATAAGTTTTTGAGCAAGGCGTGTCCTAATATCTACAGACGTCTTATGGTGTTGTCCGCTGACTTGAATTGTGTGGGTGCATACGACGCACTCGATAAGATAATAGACTTGTATAAAATTGACCCAGTGGAAGAACAAGTTCGAAAAATGTTTACCGACAATTGTCGCAGCGAGTTTGGCAGGAGTGCCGTCGGCGCTCCATACGTGCGACATCAGCACAAAGATATAAACACATTGTAACATGAGCAAGGACAAGACTTATATAAAGATGATACAGAGCGCGCGATGGCGACAGCTCAGATGTCTAAAGCTAAGCAAGACTCCCATCTGTGAGATGTGCAATGCAAGTGGCAAAATAAAGGCTGCACAATGTGTCCACCACCGGACGCCAGTCGAGAGTGCTAAGAGTGAGGCTCAGGCCGAGGTCTTGTGCTTCAGCCTGAACAATCTACAATCACTTTGCCACGACTGTCATCAGCGACTACACAATGCGCAGAGGTATCACTCAAGAGACTCGCACAAACAACACACACGAGATGCGCTCGAGAGATGGCGGGTGAAGCACAAAGTATAATCAGACTGGGGGGGGTGTTTTTTATTGCCCCCCGGGGCGAATGCCCAAAC
>OIYV01000221.1_pt1 | contig 37607 bp, 65 predicted proteins | sample 1588251 | NCBI WGS metagenome assembly OIYV01 (sample SAMN03283282) | human gut metagenome | biome: human-associated habitat; material: feces | host: Homo sapiens | place: Peru | collected 2012
TGGTCTTTTCTCTCTTTCAACCTTAACTGTATCAAAATCATCTAAAACCATTTGTTCTACTACTGGAGTCTCTTCGATTTTTTCAATGATTGGTTCAATTACTGGTTCAGCATATTCAACTACAGGTTCCTCTTCAATTACGGCTACCTGTTTCATTTTTGCCTCTAAATCAGCAAGACTGATTGGTTCATTGCCTTCATCTTCATATTGAGTTAGTTCGTTGTTAGCATACATTTCTTTAGACTTTTTAATTAATTCATCTAAACTAATGATAGCATCACGTTCTTGAGCCTCTTCGTAACTAGTTAAATCAATATTTTTAGTTTCTTCTTCGGCTTTTTCTAACTCTTCAGTTAATCTTCTTAATTCTTCTTGAGCTTCTTCATTTAATTGTTCATAAGCTAATTCATCCATATTAAATAGCTCCTTTCTTTATATAAAAAAGGCACTGTGTAGTGCCTTAATTTTTATCTACCAAGTATTCTTGGATTTCTTTACGTGTTTCTTTTAAATTCTCTTTGTCACCTTCGGAAAGCAAACCGTCAAGAATTGCAATATTGGCTTTAAGCATTAAATTACCTCTTTGTTTGTCTGCTTCTAGCTTTTCGTTGTGTTCCGCTAAGGTTTGAGTATGCTCATCGATTTTCTTGTTTACTTCGCCTTGTAATTTAACGAAAACTTCAATTGCTTTTAATCGTTCGTTGTCATTATTTAATAACTGACCGTGACGATTCACTGTTTCTTTCAAATCATCATTTGGCTTTTTGATTTCTTTAACAATTTTCACAACGCCCCAAATCGATGTAATAATTCCACAAATCCAAAGTATCTGTTGGCTTGTAATTGTAAATTCCATACAAGTAGCCTACTTTATTTTTCTTCGGTTTGACCTTCCACAAATCGCGTAAACGCTTGATGCATTCCTGTACTAGCTAAACCCATTAAAGCACCGTAAACGGCACTTTCAACACTCAAACCGCTAACGGCTAGGTTTAATACCATTCCGATGAAAGCTAATACGGTAGGAATGTATTTGTTTGGGAAACTTTCAAACGATGTTTTTAAAATATATCCAACAATTAAACACGCAATCAATACAACTAATACGAAATATTTTGTTAACTCTGTAAAATCAATCATTTTGTTCTCCTTCGCTTAATAGCTTTTCTACTTCTTTTCTTAATTGCTTCGGAACTTGTTCCAAAGTCTTTAAACCTTTTCTAATTAAACTTGCGTAAATTCTAGCCATAATTAACCTTGCCTTTCATATACATCACACAATGCCAATTGAATTTCTGTGATTTCTGATTCTAATGATTTATTTTTATCCGACAACAATTCAATAAATTCATCTTTATCATATTCAATCATATTAAATTCAAATAGGTTAATATCGCCGTTTTCCAAACTTTCTACAACTTCTTTTATATCTGTATATACAAATACTTTAGTTTCCGTGAATTCTCGTTCTGACGGCTTTACGGCACTTCTCTGCAATCCATAATCTTTCATGTTATGCACACCTTTCTTTTGATTACATTCGTGTAATACGAATCACAAGCATTTTCTAAAGGCAAGATATATTTTCGATACAAATTAAAGCTATCGCACCATTTCAACCAACCTTTATACGAATTAATTTGACACCACTCATGATAATTAATCATATTGCCTTCGTTAACTTTTTTGTGAATTGGTATCAGTGCTCTTTTCATTCTTTTTAAAGTTGATTTTCTTAATAGTGTGTAGTCACCGAAAAATCTATATCCTAGAAAGTCAACACCTCTAACAAATGTGGGGAATATTTGCCAATTGCCTTTCATTTCTAGTTTTAGATTTTCTCTAAAATATTTATCGATTTCGATTCTTAAAAGATATAATTTTTCTTTTGTTTCTGCGAAAATTACAATATCATCCATATATCTATGGTAAAAATCGACGTGCTTTTCTTCTTTAATCCAATGGTCGAAACTAGATAAATAAAAATTGCCACTGAATTGTGACAAATAGTTACCGATTGGAATTCCTGTATCTCCTTCGGTTGAGTCGATTATTTCATCTAGCAACCAAAGTAATTCTTTATCTTTGAAAATGCTTCTATATTTAGATTTAAGAATGTCGTGATTAATTGATGGATAATATTTTCTAGCATCGATTTTTAAACAATATTTACATTTTTCTTTGTTGTTTTGGATGTCTTTTTGCATTTTCTTATATCCGTAATGTATTCCTCTGTTTGGAATAGCCGAATAAGTATTGCTAGTTAGATTCTTTAAGATGTAATCACCTATTACTTGTAAAATCGCCCATTGACAAATTCTGTCGGGGAAATATGGTAATCTGTAAATTTCTCTATCTTTTCCACTGTCATGTTTTATGAATGTGGTGTATTTAGATGTGTGATATGTATGATTAATCAACTGCTTTTGCAATTTATTCAAATAGTAATCTAAATTTGCATCCACACGTTTAACTTCTTCATACCATCCTTTTCCACGTCTAGCATTCTTGTGTGCTAGTCTTAAATTTTCCATATCATAAATTTTGCTATAAATATTTCCTATTCTCTTCATTCTAAATCCTTCTAAAAAACGTATGCAATTTTTGCGAACTTTCGAGCTAATACATAGCCTACTAATACACTTTTAAATTGTTGCCGTGTAGTACGGTCTTTTATGTTTTGGCAAGTGCCAAGGTCAATATCATTCAGTTATATTATAACCGAACCGTTTGATGATTCGGTTTTAAACAAAAATTAATTCTTAAAGCACATTACAAGTGACCACTGATATTACGATTCCGATTACTGACACTGTTATTCAAATTCCAATAGAAAGCTCCCGAATTACCGCCATTATTCCAATTCCCACCTAATTGGGTGATTGATTTAATTTTTGCAAATCAGTAAATCACGATGATATTAACCTATGTATATTATAACATATACTTAAATAATCTATGACATAGTTGGGATATACGACAAGCGACCACCGAAATCACGATACCGAGCACCGACACCGCTACTCAAACCCCAATAGAAAGCCCCCGAACCACCGCCATCAGCCCAACGCCCACCCAATCGGGCGATACGATAACTGTTTAGGTTTTCTGTAACCCATGTGTAATCGCCAACGGGTAGAGCACTATTGCCATTGCATTCAGATGCTAGGAACAACCAATCGTATTCTTCACTATATCCCATCGCGGAAATAAAACCACCTTTAGGAGTTAATGTAAATCCGCACGGTTTATAGTTGTCTGTGCTCTTTCCTTCAACATATGCGAAATCATCGCAAATATACGCCATTCCACCATCCATTTTTCCATTTCCATATACATTCATTCCACTTGCAAACTTCCAAATAGAACCATAGAAGCTTTCAACTCCACGATATGAAATAGCAACTTTACCATTTGCGGTTTGGGATGTTCCTGTGTAGTCTTTGGTTGCATTTGCCATTCCTGTGTTATTGCCTAGTGATGATGTTGAACCTGTATAAGATGCACATGATGTTGAACCGTTATCGGGAATGGTTGTAACACCTTGCCCAATTGCACTTTGTACATCCATAGTCCCTAATTCAATCATCATTAGTAATTGTTCCATTGATGCCATCTTAATGTTTAATTGATACCAACCGTCACCACGATTCTTTGCTAATTGTTCCATTTTTGGTCTAGTCAAATCTTGTGATAATCCCGATGTTGGACGGACATTAGCAATTGAACATAATTTATCTGTGCTAAAATCCGCTACTTGCTCATCGTTGGTTAAATATTTACTAGCCGATGTATCATATAACGAACCTTCAAAAGCCGATAATAATACATAATCCGTTTCTTTTCCATTTTTGTCAAAGAACACGGGATGCACTTTAAAGTTTGGCTTTGGCACATCTGATACGTAATAGTTGGCTTTACGCATATGATATCCTTTTTTCGTTGTCGATATTTGCTCTGTTTCAACGGGAACGACATTGTAATAGAATTTAGGTTGATAAACCATTACTTGCCCATTCGAGCCATCTTCTTTATATCCGCTATCACCATAATACGCTTTGATTGTTCCATCGTCCGCCACATTACAACGTCTACGTCCACCATACATTTTGAACTTATTGAAATCTGAACCTTTATTTAGTCCGACCGCTCCGCATAATCGTTTAAATGTACGATTCTTATAATCAACCTGTAATCCAACAACTTGTGTATCAACTAATCCTAGATAGTCTTTGACATCTGAAATTCCATTCAAAATTTGATTAGCTTTTTCTGATGTTACTTGATTCAAATAGCCTTGAGCTTTTGTGTTCTCTGATTTAAGAGAATTCAATGTACTTATTGCCGTCGAGTTGGATGAATCTAAACTTGTTTTATTTGTTTTTGCCGATTCAATAGATTTATCTAATTCTGTTTTAGAATTATTACCGCTCGTTACCGATTTATCTAAATTAGATTTAGATGTATTGGCAGTTGATACCGATGTGTCTAAAGCTTTTTTTGCACTTGTAGCATCTGTAATTGAACTGTCCAAATCTTTCTTAGCCTGTGTAGCTTTAGAAGTGGATGTGTCAAGGTTTGCTTTCGTTGTCGATGCCGTATTAGTTGCACTTTTAATGCTCTCTAGTGTTGCTTTTGAATTATCTAAATCTGTTTTTATTCCTTTTAATTCTGCTTTGATTGTTTCGTAAGACTCGTTATCGTTATTTACTTTTTTAATTGCTCCGATAATCGATTCACGAACTTCTTCTCCGTAAACCGCATTTTTAATTTGGTTTATCTCATTTTGAATATTTGGCATTTACTATTCACCGCCTTTTAATGATTGCAATTCTTTTTCGTAATCTTCTTTAATTCCTTCCATATATTTATTAAAGTCGATTGTCCTTTCGTTGTTTGCACCACTTTGAATTTGCACTAGAACATCCGCCAAAATCCCTTCTAATACGAAATATGGTAATCCGCATTCTTTTTGAACTGCTAACACATTCTCTAGAATCGCTTGTTTTGCGTTAAACATTTCCAAACTTATTGGTAGTGGTCTATCTTCTTTAATTTCAACCTTCATTTACTTTCTCCTTTTCATTTTCTTCTATGTACATAATAGGTTTAATTGTAATATCATCCTCGTTTATCTCTGCCATTTTAGGCATTATATACTTAACATCATCACCGTTCATATCAATTCTCCTTTACTATGTTATTTGAAACACTTTAGCATCAACCATTAACCCGTGTTTGAATCTAAGATAACATGGTGTGGTTGGAAAATTACCTTTGTTGTTTGTTACACTCGTGCATTGATAGAAATTGAATGTCAAATTTTTGCCTATATCATCGCCAATTTTAAATATAGGATTTTTTAGGTAATGGTTTCGCATATCTAGCGTTACTGTGCTATATAGCGCATCTTCTTCATGGTTTTCAAAACCTCTCCCTTTTCCAACATACGCTAATTTTATGGTATATTCATTTACATCGTCATTAACATCTTTTGATGCCCAAGCCATGTATGAACCGCTATAATTTAAATCGAAAACAATTCCTTTAACACTTTCATTTCCTATAATGTTATTTGTTCCAATCATACCTAAACGCGAACCATCTTTGTATAAAGTTATTCCTCTTTTATAGAAGCTAGCTAACAATGTATCATCTGTATTAGTTGATGATTCATACACTTTCATTTCTCCATCAATAAATTTGATGTAATCACTGCATGAATTCCATGCAAATTGAATATCCGTTGCACTTTGTTTTAGCTTTGTTGACCACTCATCGTTTCCTACTTTTTTTGATACAGACGCTACGATTCCATCTGTTTTTACTTCAAAATCCGCACTCGTAACATAACTTTTTAATTGGCTATTTGTGTATCCATTAGCGCTCGATAACGATGAGTTAGCACACGCCATAGCATACTCCTGTGCATTTAAAGAAATTTTATTTGTCGCAACTTCAAAATTTGTACTTGTAACATAATCAACTAATTTACTATTAGTGTAGTCTTTTGCGTTTTTTTCTGCATCTGTCGCTTTGTCGTCTGTATACGATTTAGCATTCGTTAATGCTTCATTCGCTACTTGTGTTGCTTTCTCAGATGCACTGATAATAACTTTTTCCGCACTGTTTTCAATTTTCGTTTGCGTTTCCACGCTTGTCCAATAACTTTTTAGCTTTTCATCTGTCTTTTGGTTGGCGCTTGATTCTGCATTACTAGCTTGTGTATTGGCGTAATTTTTCGTTTCCGCGATTTGACCGTCTGTGTATTCTTTTGCGCCTGTTGCTTTTTCATCTGCATATTTCTTTGAATCGTCTAGTGATACAGTTATTTTTTTCTCAACACTTTGTTTGTAATTGATGCTTAATTTAGATGCATCAATTGAATTGGCAACAATACGCTCACCAATAATTTGACCGTCCATTGTGATAGCCGTGTCATATGCACCATCATACCCGTTGCTAGAATGTGCTAAACCGCCTAAATTCCATCTCCATAGATTCTTTGCCGTCTTAACGTCGTCCGTATCCATGATTAATTGTTCGTTAGCCGTTGTTACAACATGACCGTGTGTTGCATCATGAATAATTTGTGTAGCGTTTTTACGCGCTTCATCTAAAATTTCCGATTTATTTGGAATTGCATTTAGTTTATTTTTAACATCCGTGTTTTCTTTTCGTGTTGTGTCTGTCAATGATTCCCTTACTTTAGCTCCGAATGTAAACACTTCATCGCTAGGTTTATTTAAAGGAATCTGACGTTTTGTAACTAAAAAGAATTTATCTAGATTATGTGGTTTAGATACAACTCTTACCGAATCTAAAACTCTGATTGCATCTGTATTTACATCTAGATTGTGTAAATCGATAGCTTTAATTTCTAATGTTTGTGGTTCGTATTGAACCTCTTTTAAGTATTTTTCACCTTTCGATTTCAAAATACTAGGTACATTTACATCATCCCACTTAACAACTTTTTCAATCCATCCGTACTTATTAACGGCATCTTGATTAACTATGTAATTCTTTCCATCATTAACACTTGTAATGTCTAAATATGCATCCAAAGCACTGATAGGCGATTCATTTTGTCTAGCACCTAAAGGAATTAATACCGTGCAAATATCTGACGTATCGTAATCTTTTGTGAAATCCATTAGATTTTCACCGAATTGTATAATCTGATTAGAAACCTTTGCGTAATCTTCTATATAGTCAATATATCGCTTTCCGTTTTCTTTTCTGACTTTTATGTGTCCGCCTAATTTCTTAATCAACTTTTCATTAATACACTCAAGTGTAGTTTCGTAATTCGTGTATCTGTAAAGTGAATCATTGTTGTCTTTTACAGTAACCGCACCAACATAGAACTTTCTTTTATCATTGACTTTTGAATTGTGTACATTCAATAACGCTTCTAGAAACCCACGTACCGTCATATCGTGATATTCTGCCATTGGTTGAGTTGTGTTTTTTAAATACGATAATTCACCTGTACAATAAAATGTTCTTCTTTTGTAGAAATCCTCTGTGTGTTCGGTTGGAATACCACTGAATATTTCTTCGCCGTCTTGTTTTACAACAATATTCGAAACCAAATCAATAACATCATCATAATATGGATGTGTCGGCAATATAGTAAATTGAAAAGAACCTGTATTTGATTCTTCCAAAGTTAATTTTGGCGAGCCTAACACAAGTTCTTCATTTCGTAAATCATAAATAGGTTTTTCATCGCAATATACTGTGTACATTATAATGAACCCCCTCTATACATAATATTGACTTTGCCATTACCTTTAAAAGTAACAACATTGTCACCTTCTTTTAATCTAAAGTCGAAAACTTTATTTTCTCCTTTTTTTAATTGGACCGTAACTCCATCTAGTGTAGCGCTCATAGCATCCGAACACGTAATTGTTGGTGATACAACTTTTCGCCTGTTTATAAGGTTTATTGTTGCCGTTCCATTTACTGTTAATTCTGATGTGTGGATAATTCCATCAACGAATGAGAATGTATCCCATATCCAAGGTTCACCCGTTGCGACAACTTCCATTTTATACGGTTGTGCATCCACGTCTATTGTAATTTCTCCAAGCGCTTTGTTAGTTTTGAATTTATTAATCGTTACATTTCCTTCGTAATAAAATGTTTTATCCTCGTCTAAAACAACGTGATAATTTCTGCCGTGTAAATAATTAGATATCTTAGAAATGATGTTAGGAAAATCAAATTTACTTCCAATTGCTTGAAATGTAAATGATAGTTTTCTGTTTTTGTATTTAACGTCGTTTGTTAAAACAGTAGAAAGGTCGATGCACCCGTCACGACCTTCTATCTCTACCGTTTCACGTTTGACATCGGGAAATCCTATATCTTTTTCTTTTAGATACACGTTGAAATCATCGTATGAGTGCTTATTTCCAAATTTTACGCCAAACATGACTATTGACTATCCTTTCTTTTTTTGATTATACCTAATTGTTTATCCATTTCTTCCGCCGTTTCTGCGACTAGCATTCCTGTATCAAGTAATAATTTTATATTACTGAACTTAGGGAAATATTCACCTAGAATTTCGAATAATTTATCAAAACATTCATACAACACTTGAACAACTCCACTGTTTTCAGTTGATACCGCTTGTTGAATATCTTTCATCAAATTATTCTTTCCGTACATCATTTCATCGCCTGCTTCGCCCGCGCCTTTTAAGTTTCCTGTTACGGAATCCATTCCGAATAGTGTAGGTCTAGTAAACATGTAAGGCTCATCCATCGCTTTCTTATACCAACTGATTCCAAAATGCGGAACACTTGGTGGCTTTAGACTAAATCTTCCACGAATTGAAATGTGTGGTAACGCTAAGTGTGGCAATCTCCACGAGAAATTAAATGCGCTTCGAATTCTGCTAATACATCCGCTAACCACTGATACCGCAGTAGATATAGGATTGGTGATTGCGGTTTTAATACCGTTCCAAACACTTGATACAGTACCTCTTAATGAACTGAATGCATTTGTAACGTTACCTCTAATTCCGTTAACAACACTTGAAATAATATTCCTAATACCATTCCATATTGAACTTGTACCTGTGCTTAAATTTGTGAATATCGACGATACACTGATGTATACCGATGTAATAATGCTCACAACTGTGTTTTTAATGGATTGCACAACACTTGAAATAGAGTTTTTAATTCCATTCCAAATAATAGATGCTAAATTCTTAATAGCGTTGAATATTCCATCAATTCCACCTTGCATGGATGTAAATGCCGCTTTAATAACGTTCCAAATTCCTACGGCAATATCTTTTAGAAATTGTGCCATACTTTGGAAAATGTTAACCGCTCCATTTTTGGCGTTTGATATAGAGTTTTTAATAATATTCTCTATGTCCGTGAAAATCTGACTAACCGATGATTTAAGACTTCCACATAAATTGGCGATTCCGTTTAATATACCATCAATTAACGATTTACCTAAATTCCACCAATTCACCGCATTCCATACATCAAAAATTGCTTTAATAATTTGTGGAATGTTTGCGATTAATGTTGGTATAGCTTGAATCAAACCTTTACCTAATTCAATAATGATTTCAATTCCTTTTAAGAAAATTGTACTTGCACTATTACTAAATGCATTAGCTAGATTTGATATGATTGTCGGTACTTTTTCAATTAGTGTAGGTATCGCATCTGCAATTCCTTTCGCTAACGAAACCAATAAATCCATACCCATCGAAACTAACTGCGGTGCATATTCCAATATTGCTTGTGAAAATTTCAAAAGCATATCTAAAGCACTGCTTATGATGCTAGGTAAGTTTTGCTCGATTCCTTTACACAAATTAGAAACCATTTGCTTGGCGGATTCCATAAATTTAGGTGCTCCGCTTGTAAATGCATTTACAATCATTGTAAATATAGTCTTAACCGCTCCAAAAAGGCTTGTGGCAAGACTTGGCAACGCTTGAGCAATACCACTAATCAATTGTCCTACTGCGCTCAAAAGCGACGGTAATAAATTGATGATTGTATTCAATAATTGTGGAATTATTAACGTCATTACTAGCGGTATTGTTTCAAAAGCTTGTTTGATTCTCGGAAATACATTATCAACCAACGTATTAAATGACGTACCAAATTGATTTGCCAATTCTCTGATATCTTGTTTTCCATCTGACAATCCTATCATAAGGTTTTCCCATGATGCTTTCGTCATATTCATAGAACCTTGAATTGTGTGCATCGCTTCTTTTGCGGTTGTTCCTGTAATTCCTAGATTCTTTTGAATCGCGTGAATTGCATTGTATACATCCGCTAAATTATTGATGTCATATTTAATCCCTGTTAGCTTTTCTGCATCGGCTAGTAATCTCTCCATTTCGGATTTTGTACCACCATAGCCTAATTTCAAGTTGTCTAGCATCGTGTAATTTTGCTTTGAGAAACCTTGATACGCATTTTGTATCATTTCCATTGACGTACCCATTTTATTAGCGTTATCCGCCATATCAGTTACCGCCATATCCGCAACTTTACTTGCTTTGACTGTATCACCTTGTAAGCCTTGCAATAATGATGCACTGAATGTTGTAACGGTTTCCATGTATTTGTTCGCGCTCATTCCTTGTTTTATATAAGCTTTGTGAGCATTTGACATTACATTGTTTTGAGCTTTGATAAGTTTTGCGTAATCTCCTTGAACGTCTGATACCGTTTTTCCAACACTCTTTGCATACTGTTTTATACTCATTCCTTGAGCACCGAAAAGTGTTTCAACACCACCAACCAATTGCTCATATTCACCGTATGCATTAACTGCAAAGCCTGTGATTGTTGAAATACCCGTCGCACAAAACGCTACACCTTTAGCGCACATTGACCCAACTTTAACAACAACACCGCCTAATTTAGATAATGCACCATTTCCACGTTCGGTAGCACCTTCCGCATGTTGTGTTGCTTCGTCAATTTCTCGATTTGCTTGTTCTCGTCCTTCGACTTTCAATCTTAAAATTAAATCCGCTAAATTCATGATTCACCCCCTTTTCTATTGAGGTTTTAATTCATTCATAACGTCTAAGGCGCTTTGAATTGCTCCGTTAACGTCTATATTTATACTTTTATGTTCTTTTGGTCTGATAATCTCTTTAAATTCTCCGTAATCTTTATCAAAACCTTTGTAAAGCCATAATTTGTAATAACTTTCTTCTTGAATTTCATTTAACAAATCTTGTATAAAATCAAACGATTGATTATTCACAATCAATTCGTCAAAAAGCAAAAAAGGACTTGCATATCGTTTAAATAGCAAGTCCATAAATTTGTTTATTCCGACTTGAGCGATTGTGAAACTTGTGAGAAAAAATCTGAGAAATCATCCTTTTGAAATTTAATGTAATCTTGCATGAATTTAATAAATTCGGTAGCCTTCATTTCTTTGATTTGCTCTTTAGTTAGATTAGATGTGTTTTCCAAAAATTGATAAATCTCTTTCTCACAATCACCAAGATGATTCACCACTAATTCAATAATCGGTGCAACTAACTGATACCCCAATTTATCGGTGTCGATGTGTCCTTTTTTGTCTGTAATTTGTGCTAACTCGATATTATTGGTAATATCCTTTACTTCGTTGATTCCAAAAGCTTTAATTAACTTTACTGCGGAAAAAATATCCTTTGTTTTAAATGTTTTAATTTCGTAAACGCTCATGTCTTATACCTCTTTTCTTCTTTTTTTATACTTGACTTACTGATTTTTTATAAATGTGCCATGGTAAAGTAGTTAAATCTTTTGCACCTAAATCCGCAACACATTCAAATGTCGCTTCTACTGTTGTTTGTTCTTTGTTTTTTGTATCAAAAGATAAACCGCTTGTACAAATTGCATAGTCAAATTTAATAATGATAGGTTGTCCATCGATTGTGTATCCGATAAATCCTAGATTTTCGATATAATCTCCTTCGTCAATCTGTGACTTTGAAACAATTTCATCAAAGCCTGTGATTGTTGAATCTTTTTTCTTTACTCCTGTTGAAACCATAGCTAAGTTTTCCGATGTGATTTCTGCAAGATTTGTTGTAAGTGTAGCAGTTTCACCCGTTTTAACTGTTAAGCCTTTTGTTTTGACTAAAATTCCATCGATTTCTAAATCTTTTTGTTCGGGTTTGATTTCGACTTTAGAACCACCATTTGTTGCTCCAAAAACCCCATCATACGTCCATTTATCGGTTGTATACTTTAATCCATAACATACAACACCGCTTCCAAGCATGATATTACTTGCGGTTTTATCTGTAACGCTATGTGTTTTTCCAATTTCGATTGGTCCGTTTGCTCCCATTTTTTACACGCTCCATTCTTTAATTGTTATTATGATTTCCATTCGCTTAATTTGTTCATCTTGCGATGGTATCATTTGCATACGCTCATAAAAAAAAGCGACACTATGTCCGCTTTCCAATATTTCTGTATGATTCTTTGTAATTTTTCTTATGATTTCCAAATCTTTTATTAATCTTGAATATGTGCCTTTGTTCGTTCCTGTTAATGTAAATGAATATTCATGGTAGCCTTGTTCTTCTGAACTATCCACCTCTTGAAAATCACCTTCCCAAAAAGGAAAAGCGACAATATCATTCACTAAATCCAAAGTGTAATTAATTCCATTGCTTGTTAACAACCTATCTAATGCGCCTAGAAAATTCATTTCAAATACTCCTTCAAAATATCTTGCATATGTGCTTCTAATTCTTTTTTCATTCCAAACGCGGTATTTTTCAAGCCGTGAGGGTTTTTCTTTTTACCTTTGGTTGTTCTCCAACCTTGTCTACCTTTTTTTCCTTTGTACTCGTATTTCCATGGCGTTCGTCTACCACCGTTTGTGTAAATACCTGTTCCGAATTCTTCCCACGTGGCATTTTCTAAAGGCGAACCAATAGTGCATGTATCGCCATCTGTTTTGTGATACCAACTTTTTTTTAAATCACTATTATCAACTCTAGTGTTTGATTTTACTTGTGATTCGATTTCCCCACCACATTCTTCTAATCCGTTTTGTATCGCCTGTTCAATCGCTTGCTTAACCGCACTTGAATTATCAATAAAGAATCTAGACATTTTGCACACCACCGATATATTTTAAGTAAATTTCTAAATGATAGTTTAAATTCATAGGATTATCGATATATGTAATTTCATACGCTTTGCCATCAATTACCATGCGTGAGTTTTCTTCGCTTATATCTAAATTTTGATATTCGCATATAAACACATGTGTTGATTCCACAATTTTCGCATTGTAATTATATTGAGCGTTACCGCTCTGCATATCCAAGAAACCTTTTATTTTTTTAAAATCAACGTAACTTTGCTCTTTTTCTCCGTACTCGTTTTTCTTTGTGAATAACTTTTGAATCGTTGCGATTGTGTTTCCGCCAATTCCTATCATATTTATCTCCATTCGATATACGGATTTAAGAATGTTAATAGCTCGTTAGGATATCCCATCGATGTATTACTGTCATTACGTTGTATATAGCTTACTGAGTGCCTTGAAATTGATTCACTCGCAACTCCTTGCTTCATGCTTGGTTTTACATTTAAATCGTAATTTAAAAGCTCCACACAACCTTCTACAATATCGCTAGGATAATCAATTTTAATAACACTCATAATTGCATCATTTACGATTAATTGCTTGTCTAAAATCATCGAGTTCTTTTGAACGGATTTAATTGTATATAATCCATTGTTCACACCACCGTTATAAACTTCTACTGTATCACCAACGCCAAAACCAACAAATACATCTTTATACGGTATTAATGTATCTCCGTTGAATGTAAATCTTGATTTAATTGGTTTTAAATAGAATCCGTTTCTAGTGTAGGCTCTGATTTTCTGTTCAATTGAATCTAATCGTCTTTGCAATACTATTTCGTTAACTTTTGAGAAATCATAATCTGAAAATTCATTCAATAAATCTTTTGCATCAATAATCATACATTCACCCCTTCTTTATAAAAGGGAAAAAGCCTTAATCAAATAAGGCTTAAACACTTTTAGCTAGTAATGTTTTAGCAATAATAACTTTCTTCTCGTTTGTTACTGCCATTACATAAATTTTATCGCCTGTGACCTCTGTTTGACGGAATTTAGATTGACGCTCTGTTTCAACGTTTGTATCACGTTTTAAGAAACAAGTTAATGCTTCTGTATCGTCCTCTGTTTCGCTATCTCCGTTTAATTTAACGATAGGGTTTGCGTAGTATTTAGAAGTAACCGCTTTTACTTTATCCCCTACTTTTACACTTGGGAATGTTTTTCCTTCGTATGTTTTTAGATTATCTGTTGTTACCTCTGTACCGCTTGCGTCATGTACATATTCTACTAACATAACCTTTTTAGATGGGATAATACGAGTATTTGCAATTGTTCCAATTTCGCCATCAACTGTTACTTGACCTTGATATTTATCTTTTGAAATAAAGTTAGGGTCTAAACGTAATTGTGTAACTTGATGAGGGTGTACCCACATTACTTTGTCTGTGTTTTCTTCTTCATTAAATACATCAATAGCATTTACTAATGTTTCATAGCTTAATACATCTGTTGATGTAAAGAATGTTTTTGTGCCATACAATTCTTCTAAAACGTCACTATCTAACTTTTGTGTGATAGATGTTGCTAATTGTGATGTCAATGTGCCTTGAGGGTTTCCATAACCACTTAATACCGCTTCATCTGTAATGATTCCACCGATACCGATTTTCTTAACTGTGTGTTGTTCTGTACTTACTGATAATTGGCGAGTTGGAATCTCTTCACCTTCGGCAACGTCTACGGCATCACCGATATATCCGTATTTTGGCACTGTGATAGTATCTCCACTATTTCCTTGTAAAGAAGTGTCTAATTTCACGTAAGGCATAAAACGTACTTTCTTTTCTACTTTTGCGCTAATCATTTGTGCCATAACTTGAGGGTTAATCAAGTTTGCTAACTTTGTGACTAAATTTCCCATGTTTTTTTATTCTCCTTCTTCTCCATTTGCTAATTTTTCAAATAGCTCTTTGTTCTTTTGGAATAATTCATTTTTTTGGTTGTAATTCATCTTATCGAATTGCTCTTTTGTGATTTTTACGTCCTTATCTCCATCGTTCGGCAAGTCGATTTTGTCAACGACTCTTTTTGCTCCGCTTTCAAAATGCGATGGATAGGCTTTTTTCAAATTGTCAATAATCTCATTAACATTTGATACTTCACCATTTTCTCCGTATTTAACGGCGTTTTCATCTTTTGAAAGTTTGAATAATAAGTAGTCAATATCTTCCGCTTTTGCTTTTCCGCTTAATAAAGCAACTTTTAAATTGTTTTCACGTGTTAATTGTTCGTTATTCGCTTTTAGGTCGGAAATTTCCTGTTCATAATTTGTGATTTGTGTCTGCAATGCATCTTGACCTTGCGTTTGTGCTTTTAACGTTTCAATTAATTTCAAAGCTTTTGCATATTCTGCTTTTTCTGCTTCATATTCACCTTTCATCTTTGTGTAGCGTGTATCGATGTTTTCTTCTTTTGATAAAAAAATCTTGCTTTCTTTCATCTTTTCTAAGAATTCCGATACTTTTGAATCATCCACTAAATACTCTTTCAATAACTTTTCTAACATCTGTTTACCTTCCTTTTCCTTACGCTTTTTTACGTGTTTTCGCCCACGATGGTTAAAAAAATGTAAATGGCTTTTATACGTGTGCGCTCACGTAGTTTTATGTCATTTCGGACATATAAAAAAGGCGATTTTAGCGCCTTTAATACCTTTGATACATAAATACTTACAAAACGAATAAAAGCGCCTAGAATTGTTTTCTATGCGCTTATAATTGAATGCTATTTATCCTGTTCTGCTTTTGGCTTTCTTCCTCTTTTTGGTTTTTCTTCCTTTGGTTCTTCAACTGTTTCAGTTTCTTCTACTTCTTCTTTCTGTTTTTCAACTGTTTCAACTTCTTTTTCTTCTTCAACCGCTTTATCATCTTCAACGAAATGCTCTTTATCTTGTCTTTCTTCGACAATTTCCGCGACATTGTGTTGCATAATTTCAAGTGCTCTTGCATCTGCAAACTCAACAACATCACCTCTTTTGTAATACATTCCTGTGTTTTTGTCTTGGCATAACTCTTTAAATCTTAACTTTTTCATTTCATTGCTCCTATCTTTTTTAATCTATTCTCAAAGTCTTTAAATGATTCATCTTTATTGAATGATTCATTTAATTCTTTGTAATATTCCGCTCTTTCTTTTAATTTATCTAAATCCTTTTGACCTAGTGCCCACGTCGCACGTTGTAACAACGCACATCTGCAATTACACACTTCACTCGCACTTCCATTAGGGTCACACGGATACATCAAACCGTTAGAAAAAGGTTCATCAACATTTCTTATTTCTTGGTCAACCATTCTATGACTCCATCTAGTTCTTCCATCTAGTGTAGCATCCCACTGTTTTGTTATCTTGCATCCATTTGCTTGTGCTTCTTTCTGACAATTAAAACTAGATGCGTTTAAAACTCTGTGTCCTTCGGTTCGTGCAATTAAACTTGCTCGATTCCTTCCGATTGTACATCTATCGTGTATATGTTTTGCCACTTGCATACTTGACCAACCGTTTGCAATGCCCCTTGATATTTCAAAGTTGATTTCTTTTGCAAGCTTCGTTTTGTCTAATCCTAGCTTTTTGTAAATTCCACTTGTTAATTTCGTTTCTTTTACAATTGCCATTGCCATTTCATCTTGCCTAATAGGTAATATCAATGGGATACCTTGCTTTTCTAAATCATATAGAACACCGTACCATCCACATTCATAGCACTTTTCTAAATAATCCATAATTGAATCATAATCATCGATTTTTATGAGTGCTTCTTCAATCTGTTTTAACAATGCTTTTTGGTACTTAATTTGCCAAATCTTAGATTGTATATCTGATTCCTTGGCTTTTTTCATTTCTGACATCAACCTTTTAATTTTGTGGTTTATGTCTGATTCTGCTTTTCTATACGCTTTCTTGATTTCCTTCAACACTTCTTCTTCGTCTTGTATGTTACTTTGGATATATTCTTTCTGATACTTATTCATTCATCAATCCATCTAATTCCGAATAAGCCTGTTGTGTTTCTTCTTCAACACTTTTCGATTTTGGTATTTTATCTCTAATTGAATTGTAATCGATATCCAAAGCCACACAAATTTCTTTTACAATCGTTTCATTATCTAAAGTCTGTGCTAACGCTAATAATGTATTAATTTTAATCTGTGTTGTCTGTGCATTGATTTGCTCAATCTGTGCATTGTCTTGAGCATTTGTCATGACCTCACGTTTAAATTCAATCCATACATCGCTATAACTGAATTGTGTATCTTGTTGCTCGTTAATTTCATCAATAACCATTGTAATTACTGATTTCACCATTCGCTTTAACTGAGCTTCTAACTTTTTACACTTCATTTCTAGCAATGCATATTTCGATTTTAAATTGTAATTTGTTGTGTTGCCATCGCCGATTGTGTTTGTATTTAATCCCATACCGAAACGATAAATGTTTTTCTCATCCTCTTCCATCTTTGCTACACGAGCTTGATACGGAACGTTTATCGTCTTGATATCTAAATCTCCACCTTCGCCGACGGACACTTGCTTTTTAACTTTGATACTTTGTGTTAATTCATCAAGGCTTTTGCCGTTGTAACCTTTAACAACATAAATACCTTCGGCAACGTCTTGTAAATTGTTCGACAATCCACAAGCCATTAAATCATAATCATCGATTAAATCTTTAATAACGTATAAATCTGACCTTCTTCGCCTGTTGTTATCCAATCTAACAAATGGAATACCTTTAAAGGTTTGTTGATACGTTTCTTCATCCTCTTTATAAACAACGTGTGGTCTTGGGTTTAGTTTCTCGTCTGCATCTAACTTTATTGTGTTATCAATCATTTGATAGAAATAAACTTGCTCATCATCCCACACTTGAATCTTAGAAACAACTTTGTTGTTCTTTTTTGTTTTCCAATAATAGTGGTAAATGATGTGGTCTTTTTTATCACTAGCGTATTTACTAGGAACTTCCACCACATTCAAACCATCCGCGAATTTAAAATGACTTCTAAAATCATCGCCCATTTGTCTATATAGGAATGAATCACCCTCGATTTTTGCATATGTAATTAAATCATTGATTTCCATCATGAACTCATCATCAAAATACTTATTTAATTCTGTTTGCAATTTTGGATTGTCTGATTTCACAATGTAATCGTCACCACTTAGCATATACTGTGCGCATTGGTCTACTAATTCGGTAAAGAAAGGATGTGAAATTTTGATGTTGCTTCTTTGCTCATCTTCCACAAATTCACCTTTAGCATCTGTATAGTAGACTTTATAATCTTTAATATCATGTCTACCTTCATAATAATTTAAAGCTTTTACACTTTCCGCTCTTTTCTGTGATGAATTATTTTCATCAATAAATTGTTTGATTTCTGAAATTTTTAGCACTTTCTCACTTCCTTTCTAAAATAACCATTCTCGTTTACCTTTGAATTTACGAATCATACATGATGCACTATCGGGACTGTCGTCACGTTGTGCATTTTCTGTATAATCGAGAATTTCATTTATATAATCCGCATCTGTTTCTTCAAGCCAAATAATATCGTTCCAATACTTTCGTAAATAGGTTGATATTTTAATAAATTTATTCATGTTTTCGGAGTAATCTTCAACGTATTGACCGTTGTTTCTTAATTCCTTCGCTAAATAGCCTTTATCTGCGTTTCTTTCGCACGAAATTGAGCCAACTCTATATTTATCTTGTAACGCATAGATTTCGCTTAAACAATCGTCTACATGCTTATTCCAACGTTTTCCTAACATATAGAATTTACCATTAACTTCTTTGCATATTGTGTATGCCGTGCCATCCTCACCGCCATAACTTGCATCGATATGCGATACACCGTCATATATTAACGTTTCGTCATTCGTAAATTTAGGATTCGTGAATAATGCATCTGCATCGGCAATATGCTTTAACTCATAGTTCGCACTAAATAAACTAGGTGTCATTGATTGCCTAATTTCTTCGAGCTTTTCTCTATCAATTAATCCCGTTGAATAACAATCATATGTTATTTTATTCGGCATTTTCGTTGCGATACAATCTTCTTTGTGCCACGGTGTTCCTGTATTGAAAATACGACCACCACGGTTTTTGACGTTTTGCAATTCCATATAAACATTCTTGACTCTTTCACGTTCCGCACGTGATATTCTGTCTTTTAAATTTACGATATCATCTGTCACTACAATATCGGCGTGCTTTCCTGTTAGTGAACCACTTGAACCAATCCCTAACAACTGAACCATACCTTTTGTAGATGTATTTAAAGATGTATCTAGCTTAAAAGATGTATCTTGTGTGAATTTTATTTCACATCCATACAACCTTAACGCTATTGTCTGAAATATGCTTGTTTTCAAAAGGTTGCTAACCTGTTTAATAACTTCAATTACATCGTCGTCCGTCTTTCTGACAAATATAATTGTTTTATATGGGAATAACACAATGATAAATGCAAAACAAATAGACAAACACGTTGTTTTATAGCTACCACGATGTGCTAATAACGTGAATTCATCATCACCGTATATCATCATCTTCAACCATTCATTGTGCAATTCTGTTAAATCTGTAAATCCACATAGTTGTCCAATTTTATACGGTTCATTTCTTAAAAGACTAACTAAATTCTTATCCATCTTTTGCTACACTATCGAGTAGTCTGTCTAGCTCTTTAACTTTATCATCGATATTATTGTTAACATTGACTTCAACAACACGCTCACCAATGATTTCTCGAATTGTATTCACTGCATTAATATTTCCTTTTAATGCCTGTGCATACGTTTTTACGACCATAGCCATTTGATTGTCCATGTTATCCGAATCAATGCCCATAGATTCAAATTGTTTCTTTGCTCTTTCGTCCGTTAAAGGTAATGTTAGCAATAATTCCATTTGCTCTTTTAGTGCTTTCCGCTTTCTTTTGTTTTCTACGCTTTTCTTTCCGCCTTTTTTGCCTATTTCTCGTGCTTGGCTCGTGCTTAAAGGCTTCAAGTTGCTTTCGTTCGCCATCTAATCACCGCCTTTACATGTTGCTCCAATATGCGCTATGTCTATTCACACCTTTTTTAGATGCTCTTGAACCTAACGCTTTATCTTGTGCTAACGAATCTGCTTTGTTTCTCTTCTTTTCTTGATTCAACATAGCTTTTGTTACTTTTGTAATGCTTCCACCATTCTTTTTAGCGTTGTTTAACAATGTTTTCATACTCATACCTTGGATTGGTGTTAGCTTGTCATATCGTCCGCCTTGAGGGTCTGAATGTTGATATACTATTCCATCGCTTGCTTGTGATAATCTGATTTTCGTTTGTCCATCTGATGATGTAATCAAAACAGTTTGAACCCCTCTTGCTTTCTTGCTTTGTCCACCTCTTGCTCCTTTTGCCATACATCCACCACCTTGCAAAATAAAAGAGCCTACTTTTAGTAGACCCTAAATAGCAAAAAGCGCTCACATTATCATGAACGCTTTAAGGAACTCTTTATACTCTAGTATATGAGTTTATTTCTTTTTCGTTGTTTTCTTTGGTACTGTTCCATTCTTGATTAAATTAAGCTTTTGCTTATCTGTTAAGACTTTACCGCCTTTTCCATCTTTTTTTTTCTTCATGTGCACCTCTAAAATTTAATTCTTTTCATTTTGTTACTTGTTGCGTAATCTAGGATATAGTCAACAAAATTCAATGCTTTACCATCTTCTTTTAAAATGATTACACTTTTATCTCCTACTCCTTCATCGTTTTTGTCAAAAAAGTTGTATGCATTATCGTACTCATTACATGCATTTACATCACCATTTAATTCCAACGCTTTTTGTTTTGCATAGTCATAACTAATCATAATTAACCTTCTTTCTTTTGTTCTTTTTATTTTTTCGATGTTCTTACCATGAATCGCATGTCGTCTGTTGGTGTAGCGTTATCTGTTCTGAATAACTGCGTGTGACTTAATGTTGCGAATGGCAAGTATTTTTCTAGGTATTTCACACCTGTTACTCTCTTATTAGATTGTACATCGTAAATGTGTAACTTACCATTCTTTTGTTCACAATTTATTACGTGACCAACGTTTTTTTTACCTGCCCATTTTAGGTATATAATCCCACGTGCTCCTTCTCCCCAATTCGACATTTGATTTTTTATATTTCTGATAGTCGCTTTTTCCGTTGCTCTTCCAACCATAACGCGCGACATTCCTTTCATTGCACCTGTCCATTTTCTCGGCATCTCATCGCCTTTGTATGTTGGTTGTGCAATAACGTCGTATCCTCTTCGTCGCATTTCGTATGCGAATACACATCTTTGACAATTCGAACTAAATTCTGCGTATTTGTCACTATAATAAGGGTTTGCATCAAACCATGCATTAGCTTCGCTCATAGGCTTTCCTTTTGCTCCTAGTGCTTCACTTAATGTACTTGGAACTGAATCACCAACACCATTTGGACTAAATTTGTCGTTTGTGCTTGGGTTTCCTCTTCTTCTTTTCCCACCTCTGCCACCTTTAGCCATCTATTTACTCCACCTTCCTTTTGTGAACGTTTCTATATATTCCACGCTATCATCTGTAATTTCTTCAAACTCACGACCATAAACAAATACTTTTCTAGGATGTAGCGTTTCCATCATTGTTTTGTACTCGTTCTCTAAGAAATACTTTCTTGATTCTTTGTCGTTCGTCCACATGTTGCTAATAATCACGATTCCGTCTTTTGGTATTCCATCTAAATAGAATTCCAAACTTCTTGGGTCTGTGCTTGCTCTTACTGTTGGAATTACTGTAATTCCTTGCTCCTGTAAGAATGCTCCAACCCATGCTTTTCTATAAATGTTGAAAATCTGTGTAGCTAACGGCATATCGCCATAAGGTGAAAAGTCGGGTGTTGCCACACAAACATATTGTTTTAACTTATCAACGTATTGTTGTGGATTATTCCAAATTCTTTCGAATTGGTAATCATCAATAAAGAAATGTACTGCTTTTCCGCTAGGGTCGTTATCTGATAAAACATAATTAAATCCAATCCATTCTTTGATTGGCGGTAATTCTGTTACGGGTTTTAGTTTAGGAATATCATATTTCCCTTCACCTTCGAATTGTCCGTATTGTAAATTTACGATATTCTCAACCCTTCTTTGCGTTTCCTGTTGGTTCACGATATGTTCATATTCTTCATCCACAAAATCAATATCAAAACCGAATTCTTCCATATCTATATCGTAAATATCATTCAATTCTTCGTTTAATTTGTCGTAATCCCATTCCGCTTTCTCTGATACCTTGTTATCCGCTAATCTAAACGCTTTGATTTGCTCATCTGTTAAATCATCCGCTTTAATACACGGTACTTTCTTCATTTTTAATTGTTTACTAGCTAAATATCTTGTATGACCGCACACAATAACGTTATCTTTATCGATTACAATAGGCACTTTAAAGCCAAATTCATTAATGCTACTTGCTACGTAATCACATGCTTCTTGATTGTTCCTAGGGTTGTTTTCATACGGTTTTAAATCCGATAAATTCATTTCTACAATCTGCATTGTGTGCTCCTTCCTGTGTATCGTATCTCTATGGTGCATAGGCGAGGTATTTTAATCTATCAAAAGGACTTATTGAAAATGAAAACAAAACTAACAGTTAAACGCTATGAATTCCTATACACCATACAAATAATAAAAACCACATAAACTAGTACGTGGCTTTTATCAAAAGGTTTTATTTTAGTGACTATACATACGTTAGGAAATATGTAATGTCGTCCTTATTGGACACTACTATTTTACCATGTCTCCTAGTTCTTTTTTGTCCGAATTAGTCCATTTTAGTATTAAGTTTGCGAATTCATCAATCGCCATACTTTTTAATCTGAATACATTGCTACGATTATAATTCATTAACTTTGCTAAATCTTCCGCTTTATGGCGATTTAAATAGATTTCTCTAATGATTCTTCTCGAATCTAAACTTTCTAGGCGGTTGATTTCTTTTAAATGTTCTTCTTTTTTTTGCTTTCTTTTTTCTCTTAAAATTCCGATTTCTTTTTCGATATCATCTAATCTTTCTAGAAAAATTATCACTTTATCTTCATTACCACCACCGCCACCGCTCGGCATTCCACTGTAATTGATTGGTTTAATTCCATAAAGTTTATTGTTTAACTCTGTCCATTTACATCGTAATTCTTCAATCTGATTACAAATGTCGTTATATTCTTTGAAATGTTCATCAATCAATCTTCTTTTTTCTTTGGCATCCATTTATCTAACCATCCTTCATAACATTTATTTGAGCACATATAATGTGTTTTTCCTTTATATGTTTTTTTGTACATCCACATACTCACTAAACCATATATTCTAAACTCTTTGCCACATTGTGCACACTTTCTTACCTGTCCGTTTAAAATGCTACCCGACATATTCAACTCCTAAAGTGTTCTTTCTCGTTTCTCTTAACATTCTACTTATCGCATTCACTGTATAATATGTTTTGCTTGAACACTCTTTGAGCGAATCGTAAACAACACCGTCAACCGTTACCGCTCTTTTGTTTCTACCTTTTACATTTACTGTTGGACTATGCACGGATAAATTCTTTATGTTTTTTTCTCCTGTCAACTTCACAATTTTATTTCTTGGCAATTTCGTATCATGGAATGTTTCATAACATATACGATTTACATAATATATATGTCCATTTACTCTTACGCTTCCATTTTTTCTTGGTTTGAGCGTTTTTTTTGTTCCTTTAGGCGATATACTCATAACCGTTAAGTTGCTTACTGCATACCATCTCCAACCCTCTTTGCTTTCTGTGATTAATCTATATTCTAAATCGTTGTTGTGTTCCCACTTTCTAGAACACGATTCATCTTCAATTAACGTGTAGCCTTTATATTTTTTTCCATACATCACATATCTTTTGAATTGCAAGAATGTTAATTTTAAATCACGCATAACTTGTGTATCACTGACAAACCCGACACATTCGTTATCGTCGTTCAACATCATATAGTCCATGTTGATTACCTCTTTTGAACAGATTTTAAATCATATTCTAATTGTTTCTTTTCATGTTCTAAAGTTCTGATTTTTCTTCTATATTCTTCATATTTGAATATGCATTTGCACGCTTTATCTTGTTCTTCTTGTATTCGTTTTCCTACTAGTATGCTATACAAAATTAAAGTCATACCACTGCCAACTATTAAACCACAAATAAATTCAATCATTGTTTTTCCATCCTTTCTATTTCTCTCTCTAAATATCGCTTTGCCTTTTTTAAATCTTCCAACTCTGTGCCTTTATAAGGCGCACGTGATATATATTTGATTACATTACCTAAATTAAAATTTAGATTATGTGATTCAATAAATTCGATAGGTTCAATTCCGTGTTGATAATGTGACGGATGATTAACCATATCTTCATTTCCTTTTGCTTTTTCATCTAATGCACGCATGTATTTATCATTCATTGTCATTGCATTTTTACAATATTCATTCATTCTAAAATCCTTTCAATAGCGGATTTCCAACGGGTGCATTTAAACCCGTTAGAATCGCATATACTATCACAAAATAAATTACGTAAATAATAAATAACTTTTTCATAACTAGAACGGCAAATCATCGCTATTAATATCTAATGAGTCATTACTGTTGCCATAATATGCTTGTTGTTCTGCCTGTTGTGTTAAGCTAGGTTGTGTATAACCTCTTTGCGGTTGATTCTGAGCCTGTTGTGGTTGGCTATATGTATTTGTGTTAGGTGCTTGGTTTTGTTGTTCTGTGCTCTTTTTATAGCTTAGAAATTGCACGCTATCCGCTACCACTTCCGTGATATATGTTTTACTTCCATATTGATTATCATATGAGCGTGTATTCAATTTCCCTTCAATTGCTACCATATCACCCTTGTGTGTATACTGTGACATCAACTCCGCTAATTTATTCCACGCAACACAATTAATAAAATCTGTATGTTCTTTATCTCTTTCTACTGCCAAAGTGTAGGCAATCACTGTTTTTCCGCTTGTCGTTTTTCTGATTTCAACATCTTTGGTCAATCGACCACATAAAATAACTCTGTTAATCATTTTCTTCTCCTTTGAATCTATTAATAAAATTTTCATATATTGTAAGTTGACGTTTTAAAGCTTTTGCTTCCTTTTCAAAAGCTTCAATAACATCATTCTCGATTTGCTTTTTGACTTCTTCTTCTGTTCCGTGTAATGCTTCAATATCGTATTTATTCCATTGTCTATGCAATCGACATCTGTATGTAGAGTCATATAATAGTTCAATGTCTGCTAGTAATCGCATTCCATAATATGTACTGCAATATAACTCCAACACATTAGATTTTGGATTGCGCTTCCATTCTTTGATTCCGATTGGTATTCTTCTCATCATTTCTTATTCGCCTTTCTAGCGTGTTTTGACACTTAATTAACATTTTCAAAGTGCACACTTCACTCAATACATTCACTGTATTCTCTACGCATTTTTCATAACATTCTTCATCCGTTTCTCCATTTTTGTGAATCGATTCAAGAATGATTAGATTTGCGGTTAACATCTTCGCAATTTCATTTTGCCTTTTCCAACTTATTAACTTCATTAAACCCACCACCTAATTCATCTATTTGCTCATATATCGCTACTAACTCTTTAGGGGTTATAATCAAAGGATGTGAATTTCCTTTCGAGTCATAATAACTAGCTTCAAAAGTTTTATTGATTGTGTCAAATTCAATGTAATTAAAGCCAACTCTATGACGCTTTTTGTACGCAATAAATCGTTCGATTGTCGTACTTTCTTGTTTATACCCTAATTTTCTGAACATTCCTTTAGCTTTAGCTTTCATTTTTATCGTCCTCATCTAAAGCTTCTTTATATTCTTTCGCTTTTTCATACAATCGCTTAGCTAATCGACTAACACGCTCACACGTGTTGTCTGTGCCCTTCCAATTGATATAAAGAACATTGATGTAATCAATTAGCCAATCTTTAGTCATTCTTTTTAAAGTAGAATTTGAATACATCTTAAAATATAAGAAACCAAATGAATTTCCATCAAGTGGATGTTCTTCGCCAAATATAGATTTATATTCTCTCAGTTTTTTATCCATTGATTTAGCCTTGCGCTCAATGTAATCTAGACAATCTTTAACATTCTTATCATCGCCGACAATTGAATCCAAATATTCAACACATTCGCAAATTGTCATTTCATCTTGTTTCATTGTCTTTCTCCTTATATGTATTAGGTAATGGCATCCAAGCTTCAACTTTACAGTTCATACATCTTTTTTCATCGCTCCATTCACCGTCACGAGTATGCGACTCCTTGACAATTCTTGTGCCATCATCATATTTAATGGTTACAAGTACTCTATCTGATACTGTTCTCCATAATTCATTATTCCATTTATCTGTTCCATACAATTTAGCGAATATGCTATCATGTTCTTTTGGCAGTCTTTCAGAAACAGGAATCCATTCAAATGAATTCGCTTTTTCAACTAACTCTTGTAATATTTCTAGATAACCTCTACTTGCAATACCATATATTCTATTTTTATCATATGACTTCCATAAATAATTAATTGCTCCTTGATATTTATTCATAGCCTTGTAACACCTCAATTCCTAACTTTTCATATTCTTCTTTAATTAATTCTTTGTAATCCTCATAACATTCATCGGAACTACAAGCGTCTTTAGCGGAATAATAAGTAGTTTCTTCAATGTCTTTATTTCTCAACAAATCAAAAAATAAATCATCTAAATCCCCACCATAGTTGTATATTTCTTGCGATAAATCATCTTCACAATAAATATTTCCTTTGTATTCGTATTTTTTATTCATACGCTTTTAATTCCCCGTAAAGCTTGCTTATAGCTTGCTTAACATCTTTAAGCTCTAAATCTACGTTGCTCACTAAATCCGCCATCACACAATTTAAATAGCCTTGTAATGCGCTTGATAAAGTTGAGTGAAAGGAAATTGATTTCTGAATTTCCTTTTCCTCACCATTTTTGCTTTTTTGAATTGCATCTTGAATCAAAGTGTAGCTTTTTCCGTCTGATACGATACCGTATCCGTTTTGTAGTTTAATCATTTTCATTCTCCCTTTAACTCATTAATTTATTTTTGTAACGATTATCCAATTCTTCCATAACATGCTTTCCACCATATAGTTTCGATGCGTAAACAATATAGTCTAATTCATCTAGCATACTGTTCATCAAGTCTTTATTGGTACAGACAAATTTAATATTCTTTTGCAAAGATAAATAAGTTTGCTCAATTTGTTTATCGATTTCAGAAGCACTGCTTTTATCTAATCTGATAAAAGTATTTATTTTTACGGCATCTTCTCTTTGCTTTTTTCTTTCCTTTTCTAAGTTTTTTTTCAATTCTTTATTATTCATTTTCTTTCTCCTCTAACAACTTCATATCGTAACCACTTGAAACGAACCTTTTTGCTAATTTATGATTACATCCATTGCCTAATACGTCATAAACTAATTCCATTTCTTCTCGTGTGAAATTTGTTCCTAGACATTTGTTGATTCTTAACAAAATATCATCTTGATACCTTCTATTTCTCCACTCTTGGCTATATCTCTCTACGAATGTGCATTCTCTGCTACAATATTCCAACAATTTAAACTTTAAATCTGTTGGTGTATTTACATCGTGTAGGCAAACGTACAAATTTGTTTTTGGGATTAAAATAAGCTCATTATTACAGTTTATAAACGAACCTTTAAATTGCTCCATCACGTAAAATACATAATCAGTCATTTTTCTTCCTCCTGTTTACAAGAACATCGTAATAATTGTGTAATTTTTTTGATGCCAAACTATATTCTTTTTCAATTCTATCTATCTCTGCTTGTAGTTCTTTTGTTGGCTTTCTATTGCTCAATTCGTAAAGCGCATACATACTTCCATGATATTTTTCTATACATTTATCATTAAGTTCACAAAACTTTTTTGCTTCATTGTGCCTTAAATTACAACCACCATTTGTTTCAAACTCTTCGGGTACATCATCGCCAAATACTGCGCAATAATATTCAGTGCCGTATTCGTTAGATTCGCAATATTCGAATTCGCATTTAGTACACTTCATTTTTATTCCTCAAAATCATCATCTTGTGGCATTTCATAAACTTGAATACCTTCATGCAAAACGTAGTCTCCTAGAGAAACGTTTTCAATCGTTCTAAATTGCTTACCTTCAATGGCTTTTTGAATTTCGTTCAATACATTTAAAGCTTTACCTTTCGTAGTATATATGCCTAAACTAACGCTTATACCACTTTTACCGTGTAATGTAATCACTTCGTATTTACCACTGTGGTCTTCAACTGCGAAAGAGTCGCAATCAATCAAAATTGTTCCGCCTTGACTTCTAATCCACATCCTAATACCCACTTTCTAAACGTTGATAATTCACTTTATTTTTGTCGCAATAAGCGTTGTATACTTGCTCAACTGTAAATCCCAAGTATTCCGTTATTGCAATTAACGTTTCCATTTTCCGAATTGGATAATGTGTTAATTGCGTAAATCTTTGAACAATCATTCCTTTATTATTTTCAAGCGACCACAAAACATCTTTAACATCTTCAATAAAATAATCTTTCGAAAATAACCGTCTGTAGCTATAGTTGAAATTGTTTTCCCAACTCAATACAAAATGCCAAATATCAACTAATTCTCCTAGCACTTTTTCCCTGTCGACTTTCGGTTGAGTTTTCTTCCACCAACACCAATTTCCTTTTAATTCGTGATTTAACTCACCTACCTCATCTAAGATTGCTAAATTAAGTTTCCATTCTTCAATTCTTTTTAACCTATATTCTTCCATGATTGCTTCATCTAGCTTCTTTTGCATCATTAACATTTCATTAATTAACTCAACATCATGTCCTGTCATATTTACTTTTATGTTTATTTCTTTATTTTCCATATTTACCTCTTTCTAATTGTTTGCGCTTTGCAATAATTGCCAACTCAATACCGTTGTATTTTCGATATGTAATTGTTCATAAAATATATGATTCAAATATTGCACATCATCCATTGTTCTGATTTCATGGTCTAATTCAACTTGAATACCATAATAATCATTACTACCCAAGCAATATCCAATTGCTACCACGTAATATATATACATTGATTTACCACCGTTCTACTTTGACAATTCATTGATAATAACTTTGATTTTCTCTTTAGTTTCGATTGGTAGTTCGAATCTAAGTTTTTTAGAAAATGTTACATCTGTAATTCCTAAACCGTTCGCGATTTTCCACAAAGGAATACCTTTTGATTTAGCTAAATCTCTAATATCTTTATTACGCATATCTTTATTACACATTTTATTTCACCTCTATTAGATTCTAGGCGACATTGCCTAAAATCTCCTTTCTTACTCGTTCCATTTCTTTTTCGATTTCTTCTTGCGTTTGGTTCGATTCTTGAGTATAGAATTTAGAATCTAGTTGTACACGCTCATTATTTTTGTGGTCTTTCAAGTAGCGTTCATGAACCCACTTTCGAATCACAAGCGAATGATTTTTATATTTCTTTCCCGATGTTTCAATGTATTCATCAAGAATCCTTATATGTTCATCTAATGAATCACCATATAGCTTTTTTAAACGCTCATATTGATTATCATCTAAGAGTACGTGATGATATTCACCATATTTGTGTTTGGTTGGTTTTGATTTATCAAAACATATATCTTTATCTTTATCTCTAATCTCTATACTCTTATCTCTAATCTCTGCGTTATCTTTTAACGTTACTCCGTGCGTTACTGTAACGTTACTTTCTAACATCTTTTGCTTTTGATTTGCTTTAAATCTTCGTTGACGTTCTGCATTTAATCTTTTTTCGTGCTCATCCATTTTTGAACTTCCGACCATGTTTTCGTAGTTTGCGATTTGTAAAAGATTATCATTTGCTTCGTAAATAAGTCCAAGCTTTTTGAAAAGTTCCATAGCAACAACAACGGTATCAACTGAGAAATATTTTGTATCTCTTGCGATTTTTTGGACATCATATGGTATTAGAATTTCGCCAATCTGTGTAGCAAGTTGACCGTTTGTGTTGGCAGTCATTGTGCATAACTTTAAATACAATGCAATATAATCACTTCCGTTCGGTTGTGATAGTAAGAAATCTATTGCATCTTGTTCAAAAAAATTTGTTTTTAATTTAATCCAATAGAATCTTTTATCATTCATCCGAACTTCCACCTTTTAGCGTATATACTCCGTAATGAATATTGTTGCCATATCTATTCATTCCGTAATTATATTGTGTATCAATATCCATACCGTATTTGTTTCTTAAAACATAAATGATTGCACTTAATCGAGTTACTCCATAAAGTTCAAAAGCTTGCATACTTGTGATGAATCCTTTTTTTTCTAGATGATTCTTAATCGCTAGTGTTTGATTCATCGTTGTTTTCCTCATCCTGTAATTGTGAAAGCACTTGTTTTAATTCATCTATACTATCAATTCGATGGAATTGAACTTTTGCGAATTCGTTTCTCATTTTGTAGATTTTGAATTTCATCAATAAATCCATCCATAGATATACAATGATGTAAATCAGTACCGTACTAATTAGTAGGTACACGCAATTTTTCATAACCTCTAATAGGTTCATTTATATACACCTCAATTCTTGGTAAATCCTTATCTGTTGCAATTACGTTATCGATTGTTTTTATATATTTTCTAGAATCATCCTCGATGATTCCGTAAGATACTAGACTATCTAGAATAAATTTGACGGCAAAGAATACATTATCTGCATCCCTTCTACTGTCTTTTTCGTACCATCTAATAGATACGTTGATAGGATAGTTAGATACTTTTTTAATCGTTCCTAATTTATGCGATTTAGCGATATATAGCTTTATTAGTCTTTCTGTATCTTTTTTTAATCTTGCGCCTTTCATTCTGCTTGAACGTTCCGCATAAACGTATTCGTTCAAACTAGGCAAACGTCCATCAATTACAAAGTACATATTATTTCGCCCCATATAATCACTATAACGGCTATAAATATGCTACCTAGTGTAATTGTATAGAATGCCTGTTCGTTGCGTTTACGAATGTTATAAGCACGTTCTAACGCTTTGTTATCCGCATTTGAATTAACTAATGCGAATAACTCTGTGCCTTGACTTTTAGCCTGTATTTTCTTCGTTGTTGTTTTCCTTGGCATTTTCTAAATCCTCTTCAAAAACCTTTATTTTTCCTTTTTTAATGAAATACTCCATATTTTTATTTATCACGAATGGTGATAAATGATATTTTTGTAAAAACTTTTGCTCACCAATCAAGTGAACCTCTGTGTGATGCACTCTGCAAAGTGGTAACGCTCTTTTTCCGATGTGCGATATTTTATCTCGATTAAATCCATTTCCAATGTGGTCAACGTGATGTATATCTGCATGAGTTTGTCCGCATACGACACATACTCTTTTCAATGCCATGATGTATGTTTGTTTTTCGTCAAATGTATATTGATTCTCTCTAATCGTGTTAGCGTTGAATGGTATATCATTCGATATAAAATACGTAATGATATAATCAATCAATCCATTTGCGTATGTCATATCGCAACTGCTTAACGACTTGACATCTATACCTTTAGCTTGAGCGTTTGCGGTTTGTAACATATCTCTTGCTTCTTCTTTGTCATATCCCGTGTAATCACTAAAGTCTTTACACAACGCAAAGATGAATTTTCTTTGTTGGTCTGTAATATAGCGATTGTCAACTTTCTGCATATTCACTTCAATTTCATTGCCACACTCAAGTAATAAATCATCTGTTGCGTTAATAGGTGGTTTATCAACAATGTATAAACCGTTCGATTTTCTTAACTTTGGCATTACTTAATTTGTAAATTCTCTTTCTCTTCAATTTTTGCTCCATCAACCGTTTTTCCACTTAATATAGCAGTTTTGATATCCGCTTTATTTGGTGTGTATGTCGTTTTTGCGGTTTTGTATTTGTCGTCTAAAGAGTCGAAATCAATTACTTTAATTGATGCCGATTTTCTAATACTAATTGCGTTTTTCTCTGTTTGATATTTTTTTAAATCTTTACTTTTTAACACTGATACAATGTAAGATTTTAAGTTTTCAATCTTCTTTTCATTTGCTTTTTTTCTAGCACTCATGCTATCGATTTCTTTCTTGATTCCTGTATTTAATGTTTCAAGATTTTTAATATAGCAAACAATGTTATCTACCTTGCTATTAAAATCACCAATCAATTCATCTAGGCTTTCTTCATCAAATAAAATTTCTCCTGTTTCCGAATCTTCGTGAAACCCATTTTCGATTACTTCTTCATATACTTTGCTAATTTCAAATAAATTCATTACGTTATCCTCTTTTCTATTTTTTGAACGATTAAACTTTCTTAACTTTAGCGTTAATCATAACTTCGTAAACTTTGCATAGTCTTTCTAATTCTTGAGCATTTAAAACTTGCAATTCCTGTGTTTTGATTTTTGCTTTTTCACAAATCCATTTATTTGTATCTTCGCTTCTAAAATCACAACCCAAATTAGTTAAAGTTGTTCTTAATTCAGTGTAGCTAATCGATAGTTCATTTAATTTTTTTCCTTCTTGTTCTTGAATATTGATTGCGTTTTGAACCTCTTCGGCACTTGCAACTGAAACGTCAACACCATATCCGCACATTCCTAAAGCTCTACCAATTGCACTTGTTTCACAATTCTCGATATAACTTGTCTTGTTGATGTATGAACTTTGTTCTTTCTCTTGTGCATATCCTGTTCCAAGTAATCGCATTGCTTCGTCAAATACACTTGCTTTCATCGTTACGATGCCATCTTTTAATTCGACAATTTCTGTCGTGATGCATCCACTTGGATGTACCAATCTAAACGCTTTGATTCGTTGGTTGACTTCGGCATAATCCTTACCTTTGATATTCGTTGTTTTGATAATCTCATTGGCTTTTGCCATTGCCCATAGTTGTTTATTTTTATTCATGATTAATTGTTCCTTTCATGTTTTTAGAAAGTTCAACATAAGCTTTATGTAATTCGTGATATTGCTTTTCGACTTTCAATAACCTATCGTATTCTTTGATAGGTAATCTCATTGTTTCATCTTCTTCACGATATTCACATTCTTCTAAATCATATTCATCTAGATTGAATGATTCATTGTCGGTATTACCTTCATACCATTGTTTAAAATCATTCATTTTCTTCTTCCTCTTTTATTGGATGAAATTCTTCCCATTTCTTTGTAATAAATTCATTCATTTCTTGAATTGTGAATCCCATTTTTAACAAATAATTACTATTATCAAGTCCATAGTTCCACTCACTAATATTTGTGACATCTTCTAATTGGTAATCTCTTACACGATAATCTAATAAATATTTGTTTAGAATTTCTTCCTTGAAAACTTCTAATTGACAAGTTAATTCTGTAACTTTATCTTCAATTTCCTTTTTGCTTTCTTTTTCATTTCCATACAATTTAGATAGTCTATTGATAGTTTCATTAAGCTCATCGTATGTCTTAATGCTTAAATGTACGTATTCATAACATCCGTTTGTGATTTTCATTTCCATTTTCTTTTTTCTCCTGTATACTTTTATTGAAAAATCATTTAGCGAGCGATTTTTCGTTGCCACTATTTTTAGTGGCTTTTTCTTTTTCTGCTTGTAAAGCAAATTTAATTAAAGCTTGTTCAATGTTCGAACATTCTCCTATAACGTTTACATTTATCATTCGTCACTCCTTTAACTTGCTTTTACGCAAGTTTTAGCATAAAAAAATCGCTACCATTTCATCTTTAGTTAAACTCAAACGTTGACTAATTTTTCTAACTTCGCTTAATGAAAAATCACTTTTTCCGCTTAATTTGTAAGAAAATGTATTCTCTGTAACGTTTAAGGTATGTGCTAAATCTTTTTGGGTAACGTTTTTTTCTGCCATTTTTCCTTTTAGCTTTTGTGTATCCATGATGTTATCTCCTTTCTGTCTAACTTGCGTTTCCTCAAGTTCTTCTATATTGTATCACGTAATAATTAAAAATCAATACTATATGCAAGTTTTTTTTAATTTAATAATAATTTTATTGTATTTATGCAAGAATAAACATATAATTAAATATGAAAAAGAGGTGAACAATAATGAAAGATAATTATGTAAAAGAGGTGGGCGAGCGAATTAGAAAAGTTAGAAAACAACGTAAAATTTCAATGAAAGAATTAGGCTCTAGAATTGGTGTATCTGAATCTGCAATATCAAGATATGAGAACGGTTCAATGTCTATGCCATTTAATCAAATAAAACTTATTGCGGATGTACTAAATGTATCTGCCGAATATCTATTAGATTGGAAAGACACAAACATAGAAAAGGAGTTGTTTTTTGATTATTGGGATAAAGAAATTAAAACCTACACGTTTTCTGACTCCGAACTTAATGAATTAAAAAGCTTTATACAATTTATAATATCAAAAAGAGGTGAATAATCATGAGTGAATACATCATGTATTTAAGGAAGTCAAGACAAGACGACCCAACAGAAACGGTAGAGGAAGTTTTAAAAAAACATGAAATACAATTACAAGATTACGCATTAAATAATTTTCACTATCGAATCCCTAGTGATGATATTTATAGAGAAATCGTCAGTGGCGAAACCATTGACGATAGACCTGTGATACAAGCCGTTTTAAAGCGCATAGAGGACGAAAACATAAAAGGTGTATTAGTTATCGATTGTCAGAGATTGACACGTGGTGATATGCTAGATTGCGGTATAATCGTGCATTCATTCAGATACACAAACACGTTGATTATCACACCTCAAAAAGCCTATACATTATCAGATAAATACGATAGAAAATTCTTTGAAATGGAATTATCAAGAGGTAGCGATTATTTAGATTACACTAAAGAGATTTTACGACGTGGACGTGATGCATCGAAAAGACGTGGTAATTACATCGGTTCGGTAGCTCCATATGGGTATGATAGAATCAAAATCGGAAAAGATTGGACATTAAAACCAAACGATGAAAGCCAATATGTTAAATTGATTTTTGAACGCTACACTCAAGGCGTTGGAACATTTGACATCGTTAATGAAATAGAGAAGTTAGGCGCAAAGCCACGCAATTCTAAATCATTTGATTACAATAGGATTACAGATATAATTAAGAATCCTGTTTATGTTGGCAAAATAAAAGTAAATGAGGATGAAACATTTAAAGTGATGCAAGATGGTAAACTTGTCAAAAAAAGAAAAGCTAGAAAAGAATATGAATTAGTTGACGGAAAGCATGAACCACTTGTTTCTCAAGAATTGTTTGAAAAAGCACAAAACGAGCGAAAAAAAAGAACACGTGAACCGAATTCATGTGTTCTTCAAAATCCATATGCAAGTTTGATTAAATGCGGATATTGTGGCAAAGCTATAACGCTACACTACGGTAGTAAAAAACGTGGTGGTGACAAATATAAGAGAATGGCATGCATCGGTAGAGGTTGCGAATGCGTATCACATAACTACTTTGAATTGAACAATGCTATTATTGATGCATTAAAAAATAAATTGGATGATATCAAGGTGCAAATAGATACAGATGATAATCAATCGAATGTAAATTCTAAAATCATTGAATCGCTTGAATCACGTTTGAGTTTGAATGAAAAGAAAATGAATGATATTTGCGGATATTTAGAAAGTGGAATCTATACGATAGATATTTTTACTAAAAGAAAGAAAACATTAGAAGATGAACGAGCTACACTTGAAGAAGCAATTATGAATGCAAAAAAAGAAAACAAATCTTCTTCGGAATTAAAAAATAAAACGATAACATTATCGCAAGCGATTGAAATGTTAAAGGATGATTCTATATCTGCGAAAATAAAAAATAATTTCCTAAAGGAAATCATACAAGTTATTTATTATAAAAAAGATAAATTAGGAAATATTACATTAGATATTTATTTACGCTAGTAGCGAGCATTCACGGACTGATTCATGAGCCAAAGTAACTACGTCTCCAAGTCCTCCATCAAAGTTTGTTAATACGCGTGATTGTTTCACAAATGGCATATTGCAGCAGAAAGCTCCACCAACTTTTCCTTTATGTGGATAAAAATCAATCCAGCTATTGTCAAAAGCTTCTTCCATCATATCGGCCAAGTCATCAGAGAACGGTCTGAAATGATTGACCAAATATTCTTTTGTGGTTTCTGGAGTAAAACTTGTCGTAGCTGATTTTCCAATTGGCGCAAACAATTCATACCAAGGAAGACCATTTTCATATCCAAGCATTTCGGCTTTTCTTTTTAAATACTTATGGAATACAGGCAAGTATTTCTGCATAGCACTAAGCAAGGCATCCAATGTCTTTTGAGATACATGGGACTGGTGTAGTGTCATATCCATAGGACTTTCATATCCACGCATATTCGCTTCAGTAATAACCTGTAGCTTAACGTTATTTAATGAAAAACTTACAGCATCCGCAATAGGTGCATAACTTTTGACTTCAGCTTCATATGCAGCTTTACGCACTTCTTTATTCGCATCATAAGCTAGATTACGAACAGAAGCTAAAGGTAATTTTTTACCATCATATTCTACTTCAAGTGAGCTTGTTAATAAGCTTTGTTGCTTCTCCCAAGCAGAACCACCCGAAATATTCATTTTTGCAAGTGCTTCTTCTACATCCTCACTTAACAAGTATTTTCCACTTTCATGAATATCATTTAAAAAATATTTGTATTCACAAAGTTCTGGACAATCTAAATAAACATTTAAATCTTGAATATCTGCAATATAACGAGAGAAAATAGCCATCGCCTTACTTGCAGTACTTGCGATTGTCGCAACCTTATCAATAGCAGCTGCTGCTTTGGCATCTGCAGTATTTGTGGATTGGCTTAAAAATCCAAAGCAACTTAAATGTTTTTCTAAGAGTTCAAATTCTTCTAATAATTTAACAATTTGAAGAAGATCTTCCCTTTCATTTTCATGACTTAATTTTTTTGATAACTCGCTCAACTCCATTGCCTTTTTCTCAAAAGAAATTAAATCTTCACTAAATTTAGGATCGTCAAATCCCTTGTACAATACGTCTAATGACCATTCTGAATTCATAATAAATATCCTCCAATTAATTTGATTATACCATAAGAAAAGCTTGAGCAAATGCCCAAGCTTTATAATACCTGCGATAAAAATTTGATAGTTCTAGGATTTTGTGGGTGTTCAAAAATATCTTCTGGTGTACCTTGTTCCTGAATAATACCTTCATCCATAAATAATAC
>OIYV01000224.1_pt1 | contig 37242 bp, 22 predicted proteins | sample 1588251 | NCBI WGS metagenome assembly OIYV01 (sample SAMN03283282) | human gut metagenome | biome: human-associated habitat; material: feces | host: Homo sapiens | place: Peru | collected 2012
AACATAAGGGGCTGCGGCCCCTTATCAACCCTGGGGTTTTTTGACAGACTGAAAGAAGGCCTTACGGCCTTCTTTAAATTTACTGCATTACTTGTTTTCCTTGATAGCAGCCTGAGCAGTATAGATAGTGTGGATGATTTTTTCTCCTTTAACTGAGAAATCGTAATCACATCACCGGTATGTAAAGGGGGCTTCTCACCCCCGCTGTCGAAAGATACAACGGCGTTGCTCTTGCGACCTTCTGTTACTACATCAAGCGAAGTCGTATCGTGTCCATCAAGGTTCATATACCACCGAAAATGGTTTTTCCCATCAGGCACGATTTTAGAAACGAATTTGCGGATCAGGTCCGGGTTGACCTGTGGCTGAGAAAAGTCAAGAACTTGGGTAAAGGTTTCTTTGATTTCATCCCAGCGCAAATCCGGCACTCGAATCTCTTGTTCTGATTGTAACATAGATGCATACTCATTTTCAAGATCTGCCAGAACCGCATCAATCTTTTGCTTCTGAACAGCAAATTCTTCTTTGGTTATTTCTCCGTCCGTTCTCATGTCAAGCAAGGTATTCTTTTTTGCTCTGTACTTCTCAATTTGGGATGCAACTCCCGTAAGGTTTACCTTCTTCGGGACGTCAGCCCGATAGCACTCGTTGATAATCGACTGGCAGGAGCAAATCATCCGGGATATCTTCGGAATCATCAAGTCCAACGGATATCGGCAGTTCAACACCGCCTACATTGAGATACCCAAGAAGATGGGCAAATCGGAGCTTGCGGCTGCGGTTGCACTCCTGCTCACATGCGGCGACGGTGAGGAACGTGCGGAGGTCTACGGCTGCGCTGCGGACAGGCAGCAAGCCTCGATTGTTTTTGAGGTCGCAGCCGACATGGTCCGGATGTGTCCGGCCCTCAATCGCAGAGTCAAAATCCTGACCGCTACAAAGCGGATTGTGTACCTGCCGACAAACAGCTTTTATCAGGTTCTGTCGGCAGAGGCCTACTCGAAGCACGGCTTCAACATTCACGGCGTGGTGTTCGATGAGCTGCACACCCAACCCAACCGGAAGCTCTTTGATGTTATGACCAAGGGCTCCGGTGATGCTCGTATGCAGCCGCTTTACTTCCTTATAACCACAGCCGGTACGGATACCAAATCCATCTGCTACGAAACGCACCAGAAGGCAAAAGACATCATCGAGGGCCGCAAGATTGACCCGACCTTTTACCCGGTCATCTACGGTGCCGATGAAAATGACGACTGGACGGACCCGAAGGTCTGGAAGAAAGCGAATCCCTCGCTCGGTATCACGGTCGGCATCGACAAGGTTCGAGCGGCTTGTGAGTCGGCAAAGCAGAACCCTGCCGAGGAGAACTCCTTTCGGCAGCTCCGGCTTAACCAGTGGGTCAAGCAAGCTGTGCGATGGATGCCGATGGAGAAATGGGATCGCTGTGCTTTTGCCACCAGCGAAGACGATCTCGAAGGCCGAGTCTGCTACGGCGGTCTGGACCTCTCGTCCACCACGGATATTACAGCCTTCGTGCTGGTCTTTCCTCCGCTGAACTAAGACGACAAGTTTGTAATCCTGCCGTACTTCTGGATACCAGAAGAAAACATGGGCCAGAGGGTCAACCGGGATCACGTCCCTTACGATGTGTGGGAACGCCAAGGTTTCCTGAAAATGCGTACACCGCTCTGCAAAATCAGTTCGACCGGCGAAATTGAGCAGCGGTTCCGCTTGAATTGAGCAATGGGACCGCCCGGATTGAGCAGTCCCACCGCTCAGGTTGAATATGGACAGCACAAAGCTGTCAAGGTATCATAAATGTGGTCGGAGTCAAGGCATCAGGCATCCTGTAGCCCCTTCCGCTTGCGCATGGATTCTTTTCCGCCAATGACTATGGTGTAAGCATCGTGGACGATTCGGTCGCAGATGGCATCAGCCAGCAGTGGGTCAGATAGCTTTTCCGGCCAACCCGGAATGTCAAACTGGGAACAGAAGATCGTGGAGTTTCGCTTGTACCGGGACTCCACGATTTCCAATAAGTCTCTGGCTTCCGTTTCTTTCAAAGGGTACAGAAGCCATTCGTCAATCATGAGCAATGCATACTTCCTGTACTGGGCCATGAGCTTGCGGATGGTGCCGTTACCCCTGGCAATTTGGAACTCTACCAGCAGATCCGGGAGCCGGATGTACTTCACCGCATAAAACCGCCTTGCAGCTGCCATGCCCAGAGCGCAGGCGAGATAGGTTTTGCCGCTGCCGGTGGCACCCAACAGGATGATGTTGTGGTGCTCCTGGATGTAGTTGCAGGTGCTGAACCGCAGCAGTTCCTCCTGTTTCAGACCTCTGTCGGGCAGATACTCCACATTCTCCAGACAGGCGCCCGGATCAGAGAAGGCTGCCTGCCGGATCAGCTTGTTCAGATGGTTATTCTTTCGGGCATTCCATTCCGCATCCACCAAAAGACCGAGCCGGTCCTCAAAGGCCATGCTTTGGAACTGCGGATCGGCAAATTGGTCCTTCAGCGCGTTGGCCATAACGCTCAGCCGCATTTCACGCAGCTTGGATACCGTTGTTTCAGTCAGCATCACTTGTTCCCCCTTCCGTAATACGCAGCTCCACGGGTGAATCCGTACCGGGAGGAGGACACAGTAGCCGTACTCTGCTCGGGGGTGGCTTTATCCTGCCCGGATGCCAGAATAGCCTGGATATTCTTGAGAGAAGGGCGGGGTGTGTATTCCAATGCCCGTTTGCAGGCATTCTCCAGCCGTTCCGGGGTGTACTTGTCTACCAGCTTCAGCAGACCCATGCAGGACTTGTAGCCCTGCTGCTCTACTTTGTAGCCGCTGAGAATGGCTTGGACAGCGACCTGCGTGTTGCTGCCGACTTTACCGGCCCAGTGAATGAAACGTTCACCATTCCACTGGACATACTTCTGGTGCTCTGGCGGCATATGCTCCTGGATCGTACTGTACTGGTTAAACCGTCCGTACAGCCTGGGATGGGAACAGATTCGGTTTCCACCGTAGAAAACCTCTACCGTGGCTTTGGTGAGCCGGACATCTACCTTCTGCTTGATGTATTCAAAGGGAACAGAATAGTTCATACGCTCCACAGAAATGTGGTAATTGGGACCCACCGTTGCCACTTTCCAGGTGGCCAATTCAAAAGGTCTGGGCGGCAGAGGGCGCAGGAAGGGACTTCCTTCCGCAAAGCTGCTGGCCCGGCTGCCCTCCCTTTTCTGGAAAGGTTTGTGGTTGAACGTTCCAGACGGTCCCAAATCGCCTCATTCAGTTCCAATAGAGACAAAAACTGGCGGTTCCGCAGAGCGGCCAGTATAAAGGTAGAGATGATACCGACGGTACCCTCAACAGCAGCTTTATCCTTGGGAGCGCGGACTCTGGCAGGCAGAATTGCCGTGCCGTAATGCTCTGCCAGCTCCTGGTACGATTTGTTGAGAACGACCTCATCCTTCCCATGCTTTTGCACGCCGGTTTTCAGGTTGTCGCACTGGATGATCCGGGTGACACCGCCGAAGTATTTGTAGGCATTCACATGGGCAGTGGTCCACGACTCCTGGTTCATGGAGAAAAAGGCTTCTACATAACTGTAGCCGCTGTACGGCAGGGTTGCCACGAACACATAGGCCGGGATAATTTCACCGGTGTCTGTGTCAATAACAGCGGCAGTATCGCCGGCCCAGTCCACCTGCATAACCTCACCGGGTTTGTGGTTCAGGTGCATGGTAGCGTTGACCTTTGCCAGATAGTCGGCATAGTACTTGTTGAACTGGGTTGATTGGTATGGAATCTCACCCGCCGCCCGGCACTGGTCGCAGTATTCCAGCCACAGCAGGTTCAGAGTAACACCGCTGCGCTGGAGTTCCTTGTGGACAGAGGCGTAGTCCGGCATCTTGTAGACGGGCTTTGAGGTGCTGGACGGAAACAGACGCTCTGAGAGCTGCTTATCCGACATTTCCTCCGGCAGCGGCCATTGCAGGCCGCAGTTTGCTGCCCGCTGCAGGGTTGCTGCCACAGTGTTCCGAGCGCACTGGCAGCTTGACGCGATCTCGGTCTTGTTGAGCCCCAGGCTGTGGAGCCTGAGGATCTCACGGTAATTGGTCATACAAGTGACCTCCTTGCAGATATTTACACCGTAAAATACGGTGCATATCTACATTTTACCGTAGTGCTCAACGCCGGCGGCGAGGGTGCTCAATTCCGCCGGAATGGATGCTCAATTTGCGCGGTCGAGGTGCCCAATCTCGCGCGGAATACTCACTGAAAACTACCGAAAGCAACGTGGTCCATTACGGCTATATCGAAAAATTCATCGAGCAGCTGGGCGAACGCTTCAACATCCGGGAGATTGCTTTTGACCGCGGGGTACTGTGCAGATGGTTCAGAACCTGGAAGGCATGGGCTTCACAGTTGTTCCTTGCGGGCAGGGCTTTAAGGATATATCCCCGCCCACCAAGGAGCTGATGAAGCTGGTGCTGGAGGAGCGGATTGCCCACGGCGGTCACCCGGTCCTGCGCTGGATGATGGACAACATCTATATCCGCACCCGATCCGGCTGGAAACATCAAGCCGGACAAAGAGAAATCCACCGAAAAAATCGATGGTGCCGTGGCCACAGTCATGGCCCTTGATCGGGCTATACGCTGCGGCAACAACACCAGCGAATCAGTCTATGACAGCCGTGGGCTGCTATTTATTTAATTATCGTTATCCGGACTGTCTTCATCTTCGGATTCTTCGATAGGCTCGTTTTTGGCTTTGTCAAATTTCTTCTTTGCTGCTTCTATCGTAGCCCCGTCGATGTAATAAGCAATCGCCGCTTTTCCAATTCCATTTGTTCCCAATGCTGCAATTCCAGAACTAATTGCAGAACCAGCGCCCGGCCAGATTGCATTGATTAACTTGGATGCTTGTTGGGCCAGTAACCTCAAGCCATACCCGATACCTGCGACACCGCCCATGCTGAAAATAAACTCTTTTGCAGTATCGAGCGAAATATCACGACCACTCAATGAAGCTATCAAAACTACTAATACAGCCTGAAGAAGGAGTAGCACATAGATGTCTGAAACGGGAATGGGAGTGATGGCTACTCCACCCGCAATCGTGGTAAAAATGCTATTCAGATGCCTCGCCAGCCTGTTTACAACTTCATTAAGCCTTGCAGCCATCCGCAACCCCATCTGTGCCTTAAAGTCTTGGATGGCGTTTAACAAAATATCAAGTAGCTCCTCAATATGATACCTGCCATCAAATGCAATCTGCAAGGTCTCAATATCATGAATTGGTAGATTGTCTATGCTTTCGACATCAATCTCAGTTCCATCTGCCAGCTTCCAGTCAATAAGTGAAGATACTGCAATGATATCGTCAATTTTCAAGCCGCTACGAACAATTATTCCCTTGTAGTATTGTACGACCTCTTCAATTTTCCTGATTTTGTTTTGGGGGTAATCAGCAGGTGACTTGAATCTCGTGGGTGCCATTTCGTCGCATTTATTGATGACAACTACGATCGGTAACCGAAGGCTGTTAATCTCGGCATATGATTTGGCAAGTTTACGGAGGAAACGAACATCTGCGTCGACATCATCTCTGTGTGTGCAATTGAGCATCAGTATAGCTACATCAGGTGAAAACTCATTTATCTGCTCAATTAGCATCTGCTCTGCCGAAACTGATGGATCAATGCTTTCGGATTCTGCGATGCCGCGAGTATCGCAGATTTCCATTAAAACCCGGTCACTGTCCATGCACTTATAAGTTTGGGCTGTCTCAGTACAGCTATGAACATCATTCACGCTTGCGACGTAACTCCCATAAAGCGCATTGATCAGACTGCTTTTTCCAACTCCAGTCCTCCCAATAAGGAATATTCTCGGCGGTCGGTGCGAATCAATACCATCCATCAGTTTTTTTAGCTCTGCATCACCAAGAATGGCATCTTTCAGTTTTTCTCGTGTTTTCTCAGGAATTGCATCGGGGAGTTTGTCGATTAGATCACCTGCTTTAACATAAAAGTTCTTCATATTCTGCAGGCGCTGCTCAATTTTCATAGAGTCGTCTTTCATGTGACCAGTCCTTTCTGTATGGTTTCATAAAGGGACTTGTAAAAATTGCGAATGATTAGTTCAAGGAAGCATTTTCAGTATTAGACATTTAGGAATTATACCATTTTTATGAGTACTCCGCAAGATGCTCACCACCGTTTAACCCTCTACCAAACACTGAAATGGAGATGATTTTCTATGAGCATTTTTGACGGCCTTTTCCGCTCCAGAGACAAGCCCCAAAACAGAACGGCTGGCTGCGCCTACTCGTTCTATATGGGCGGCTCCAGCTCCGGCAAGGCGGTGACGGAACGGTCCGCCATGCAGATGACCACCGTGTATTCCTGCGTTCGTATTCTGTCGGAGGCCGTGGCGGGATTGCCGCTGCATCTCTACAAATACACGGACAGCGGCGGCAAGGCAATGGCACTCGACCATCCGCTCTACCACCTACTTCACGATGAGCCGAACCCGGAAATGAGTTCCTTCGTATTCCGAGAAACCCTCATGACGCACCTGCTCCTCTGGGGCAATGCCTATGCCCCGTTGCTTTCTCCGCTTTGTACTTTTGCCACTCTTCGTATTCCTTATTTGTGATTTGCTTCATTTTGAGGGTCCTTCGTAAGTATACTATCACAGCAAGAGTTTTCGCCATCCAGCCTTACAACCCAATCATTAAACTTTTCATCTGAGCCATCATATTTTGATTTTTGAATTGCCATTGATATCTGGGCAATGTCGCTATGATAATCCGACAAACCAGAAGTAGCCTTCAATTCAACATATTGTACTCTGTCTGATAATCCGTGAGCTGTCATTAGGAAGGGCTTATTCTCAATGGAATCATATATTTCTTGGTAGTCGGTTTTCATGCTTCTAAGAACTTTTTCAAACTGTTCTATGCGTTTTTGCGCATGAATCGTAAGTGAGGCAAGCATGACTAATTCGTACCGACAGATTTTTCGTATAAGTACCGGATTTAATTGCGGCGTTACTTGAGCAATCTCCTTCAACTCATCGGGGATGTCTTTATGGGCCACTTCTTTAGCAGCTACCATTAATGACTGTGGATTGTGAAAGGTCCAATTTCGCACATCGAGAAATTCAGAGAGAATTGCTGACACTTCTTCTGAGAGTGGTGATGAAACATACTTGTGTTTCTCCAGAATCTTGCGTAGATCTATGTATGAAAAAGAACTGCTCTGATGATCCGCTGTAAATTTTAGAATCTCACGCTGCCTATAAAGAAGCTTATCATTAACATCATCATATTCTTTAGCAGGAACATATTCTTCTTGGGTGCTTTCCAATAAGGATTCTGCCTCAGACGCATACTCCTTATATTTTTCAAGATTGACAGTCATCCCGGATATTAGCAGTCCCAACACAAGACATGCATCTTCGGCACAGGTAATGCTAAACTGCTTGAATTGTTGCTTTGTTCCTCCAGACATGTTAAATACCTCCTATAAAAACAGCCGGGGCACCCCAACTTTCACAACTTACTCCTCAAACACCAACTTACCCCTCAGGCGGCAAAATCGGCGGAGGAAAAATTAAATTGCATCAATCTCGGTGTCTTTATATCAAGGACCGTACCGTGATTCGGTTCAATGATGTTTACGATCATGCGGACAAGGGACTTCAGCGTGAAGAAAACGCCATCATCGGAAGCAACGACAGGAGCAAACTTATTGAGGAAGTATTCATAGATACGACCGATGATGTCATCCTTGATTTCATTGAAGGCGCTGTTATTGAAGGTACGGAGGAGTTCACGGAGCAGATCATCTTTCAGGCTGGTATAACTCTTTGGGAGAATACCTTTGAGCTGCGCAGACTGTTCCTCGATGAGTTCCATGGCATGATTGATCGCCTCGCCAACCTAAGCGTTGTCGGGGAGATTCAGAAGATACTCATACCTTGCCTCTTCGGGAAGATAGATAGCACTCTTAGTTTTTAAATCGTCGGCTTCAACTGGAAGCACCCGACCGTTACGGACGGGGCGATCCTTCAAAATATCAGCCTCAACGAACTTGAAACGGCTGTAAGCATAGCGCAGGAATATGAGGCCCAGCACCGGCATACAATACTCCTGTGATGTGACCTTTGAGTCAGCTCGCAGAAGATCCGCTGCCTCCCATAATTCGCTTTCAAGTTTTCTGATGTTCACCATGATTTATTCCTCCGTGCACATAGCCGTTAGCTCGCGCTTTTTATTTAATCATTTCGTATGCTTCTTTTACCATATTGGCATACGATTCTTTTATGTTTTCAGGTCCTTTAATCTTCACCTTACCGCCAAAGCCAAACACCCAGCTAAAGAAAACATGGCTTATAGCGACATTGACAACTGCTCTGAATGTCTCCATGTCATTCGCATAGATTTTTACTTCCTCACCGAAACGGTCAATGATTGAATCAATAACACCGTTATCGCAGATCAGTTCAACAGTCTCCGGTTTGCGGTTAAACATGCGGAAGGTGGTTTTAAGAAACTCTGAAAGGTCGAAACCTGCGGGCATAGGCACAGCATCATCCTTCAAGACACGTGGAGTATCCGCTATCCTGTCAACGCGGAAGCTGCCAATGTTTTCATGTTTGTCGGAATAGCCGACAACATAATAGTAGTCTCCGTTCCAGACCAGACTGTACGGGCTGAAAATGTAGATTTCGCCTTTATTCTTTAGTTTTTTCTTTTTATTTACACTGTACTGGAAATACTGAAACGAGATCTTCTTACCGTTATTTATCGCCTCATTGATTGCATCCACGATACCGTAAATGCTTTCATTTTCAGGTCTGATGCGATCTTCTGCAAGCAGATTGCGTTTAATCTCTCCAGCTTTTTCTGAGCTTGTCATCAATGTCAGCTTATTGACCAGTTCCTTGCTTTTGGAATCGGTAATGAACTTGGATGATTCTACAGCATCAATAAGCAATTTCAGCTCAGAGGTTTCAAAGAGCCGACGTTCAATAAAGTATTTATTCTGCGTTGATTCAATCTTTCCGACATTTACGCCAAACTCTTTTAATACGTCAACATCTTTTGAAATGGTTGTCCTATGAGCAGAAATCGAATACTCATCTTTTAAGATTTCGATTATTTGAGTGGTAGAAAGAGGATGAGCTTCATCTGACCGCTCATAAAGCAATTTACACAGGCTTAAAAGCCTTATTTTGCTCTCATTCTCCATAGGGTCTCCTTACTCGGTCAATCCCATTATCCTCATTAAGTCTGCTTCAGAGCAGGGACAAAAGCCATCAACAAACAACTTGCCATCACTCGTGACACCAATCACTGCATCAAAAACAGACTTAATCTTTGTTACCGCAGGCCACGACGCTACTCTTGTTTGCTCATAATCTCCGAGTGTGGTGGAAGCTTTTTTCTCCGCTTTATTGTCACCGCCCATATAGTCAAGTCTTATCGTCATTGCCGCATATTTTGATCCTTTACGTCTTTGGGAGAGCGGAGTGACCGTTGCAACTGTAGCTTTTACATTTTTCAAAAGCTTTGCAAGTCCTTTTGCTCTATCAAAGTACAGATTGCCGATTTTTTCGCCGCGCATATTGAGAACTTCGAAGGTTACTTCGCCGTCCTTTGACACTTTTTTAAGTGTCAGTTCATCGCCGGCAGAAATATGCTCAATACGCTCATTCATTTTTTCCCAGCCGGTAACATACTTATTGAGGCCGAGATCCAACACAAGCGGGAAATCTGTCGCAGATAACGGCGATTCCTCCTGAACATTAGGAGCCTGCGCCTCTTGTTCCAGTTTTCCTTTGATGATTGCATGACCATTATCAAGCAGAATTGCAGTATGATAACGTCCGCAAGATACAGCGACAGCTCTTCCGAGAATGTCAGATACATCGCATTGCCCGTTTGCATTGCTACCGCAAGCAACAAGAGTACCATCCTTTTTCAAACCAACTGTATGCCAGTTACCGCAGGAGATCTGCTTGATGTTTGCCCATGCGAATATATTGCACTCACCGAATTTGTTTTCACCATCAGCAGCAACTCTGCCGTCAGGCATGATTTCAACTCTGTGCTCAATTCCGTCAGCGGCGGTGGCGGTGGCGGACATAAACCTTTCAACTTCAGCTTTATACGCTTGTTTGCGATAGCTTTCTCCGTCCTTCTTATTGCCTTCTTCACCATTAGCAAACCATACAGAATCCGGTCTTTCTCCACCTTCATATTCCGCAACATAATGGAACAGGACAGAGGGATATGATCTGCTCAGTGCTTCCATTTTTCCTTCATTCCATGGAGTAGGAGACCATTTTGTTGTTAAGCTGATCTCCTTCGACCAGTCACTGCAATCTGTTCCATCCATGCTTGCCGGCCAATCAATTTGGTCATTTGAGAAGGCTTTGGATATTTCTTGCCATTCGCTATTAGTTGCGCCAGCCGTAATTTTGTTATAACAGTAGTTAGCCATTTACCACCCCTCCTCACTTTGAATAATGTTCGTCAAGATAGGCCTGACATTTCTTTGCTTTTTTGTTTTCCATAATCTCTCTGATCCAGCCGATGTTGTGAGCATCGATAGCCCTATACATATCAAGTATCGCCAGTCTCTCTACTGCGTCCTCATTACCAATCAGTTCGGCGTTTCTCTTTGCGCTGCGTTCAATATACATACAACGCTCCAGATACGCTTCATAATTAGCGCGATGAACAGTATTAAGTCCTTCCGGATACTGAATACGGCAGAAAGCCATTTCCGCTCTTCCGAGCATATTTCTCGTCTTCATGAAGTAGTCATCATAAGCATCAAAAGTAAAGCTTGCGTTCTTACCCCATGCAGAGAACATCATAGCGCGGTAATTATCTCGTTCTTCGCTGTCGCAGAATATTCTGTATCGAATATCTCCGGTATCAGCAGACAAAACTGTAATGTGATAGCCACGCCATCTCGTATTGCCCTGGCACTCAACATAGCTCTGAGGAACACCCAGCATTGCACATGCAAGCGGAGAGTTTACTGAGCCGTTCCACTTGTCGTGTTTCCACTCATTTGCCTCAACAGCATCAGGATCTATCGTATCGTAGACAATAAGTTCGGATGCTCCGTCAAATGCAGAGCGTTCAACTTTCTTGACGCTCTTAGGAAGCTGCAAAACCCCCAGCCCGATTCCAGAGAACGCACTGCGTCCAATGATTTCAATGTTGCTCGGAAGGGCAAGCTTCTTCGCGTTATAGCATCCATTGAAAGCTTCCTGCTTTATTTCTGTGAGTGCTGTCTTGCTTAAGTCTATTGACTTTAATTCCTTGCATCCGGAAAAAGCTTTCTGACCGATACTTGACAAGCCTGTCCCAAATACTACTTCTGTCAGTTTCTCACAGTTCTCAAAGGCTTCATCACCGATAGATGTTACGCCATCGCCGATTATGACCTTCTTAAGTTGAGGTTTTGCTTCATTTCCCCAAGTGTAGAAAGTTCCAAACAACTTATTGGCAATAGTTTTTACCGTATTTGGAATGATAATTGTTTCAACATGGTAAGCTTCGGCAAAAGCATTTTCTCCGATAGTTGCAACATTGTCCGGAATGGAAACTTCTTTATCTGTTCCAAGATATTTAGAAAGAATGCCACCCATGATAACAAAGTCACCAAACTCTTTCTTCATGTACGGAGAATTGGTAAATACATCAAGTCCGAAGTTTTCAATAGAATCAGACATTGTAACTTCTGAGAGACTGGTACAATCTTTGAATGCATTATCCTCAACCGTCTTAACGGTATCCGGAATACTGATGCGTTCCAAAGCCGTGCAACCGCTGAAAGCGGACTTCCCGATAAAAGTAAGTCCAGCCGGAAGAGTTATGCTTCTGAGATTAGTGCATCCGCTGAAAGCACCCTCTCTGATTTCTGTAACAGCATCAGGAATTACAATGTCAACCAAACTCGTACATCCATTGAAGGTATTTTTGTCGATCACTGTCATTTCAGGATTAAAGGAAATCTTCTTCAACCCGCTGCAGCCATTAAATGCCTGCTGGCCAACAGTTTTGGGCAGAATTATTTCTTCAATCAAATTGCATCCTGCAAATGCGGAACCAGCAATTTCTTCAATAGCACTTCCAAGTGAAACCATCTTAAGCGCCTTGCAGCCGTTAAATGCGGAGGCGCCAATCTTTTTGACTTCTCCGGGGACGATAATCTCATCTAAAGATGCACAGCCACTAAAAGCATCGCTGCCAATTTCGACAACAGAATCGGGCAGTTCAATTCTTTGTAAAGCTGCACAATTCTTGAATGCTTCATTACCAATAGTGCGAACCTTATCATTCATAGTGAAGCTTCTGAGCATCCGGCAATCAACAAATGCTTTCTCGCCGATCACTTCAACTGAATTTCCAAGAGTGATTTCAGCAAGTGCAGGGCAACTATTGAAAGCAGAACGGCCGATTACAGTAAGTGAATCCGGCAAGGATACGCTACTAAGCTTTTTGCAACCATAGAAGCAAGCCTTTTCAAGTCGTTCTACACCTTCAGGAATAGAAATGGATGTTAAGTTCTGACATTCACCAAAGGCTTGTTCCCCAATACTCTTCAATGTTCTCGGGAATACAACAGACTTTATGTCTTTGTTTTCCTTAAACACTTCGTCGCAGATCTTGGTCACACCTTCTGGAATAAGGACTTGGCTACCATTGACCTTGAACTGATAGAGTTGATTGTTAATGATAATCGGATTATCCCCGAAACTCTCAGTCCACTTGTTAAAGCCGAAAGAATGAAGCCCTATGTTAGTCAGAGAATCGGTAAATATGAACTCCTTAATGTTTTCATTCCCGCGTCCTGAAAAAGCGCTCTCACACAAAGTCGTAACACTTTCCGGCAAGACAACTTTTCTTAATGCAGACTTAAAAACAGCAACAAGGCGACCAACAGTTTTGATTCCTTTAGGAACATTCAGGACTGCATGATCTTGCTTCATTTCAGTCAATACACTACCGATGATTATTAAATCGTCTTGTGCCTCATACCACGGAGTGTATTTGAAGGCAGTATCTCCTACGCTAATAACGCTTCTTGATACTTTTACCGTCTTTAAGTTCTTTACAAAGGAAAAACAGCTTTCTCCAATAGTTTCAACACCTTCTCCTACGATGACAGTCTGAATGTTTTCATTCTGATAGCCAAGATGACCGGCGAGGTTTTTAATACTGCCAGGAATTTCAACAATGGAAGCTTTGCAGGTCTTCAATCCGAAAGTATCGAGATTTGTTACCCGATTTCCATTTATGGAAGTAGGAATTACGATATGATCGTTATTGCCGAGATAATCTTCGATGTAGATTTCGCCCTCATGGTAGTAATAATCATCCTTATACTTCCATTCATTAGCTTCCACGCCGCTGACATCAATCTCGGGAACACTATACACTTGCGGTTCATAATAAACGGTTTCGATTGGTGCTTTCATTCCGGCTTCCAATCGTTCTTCACGAGCCTTGGCTTCTGCTTCACGGCGCTCGTTCTGCAGTCTCATCTCTGCCATCCAGTCGTATTCAGAAAGGATGCCTTGCTCCGTCAGATATTCCGTTGCATTTTGATTAAAGACTTTTTTGGACCATGTACCAATCGTGCTGATTGGCAAATCAAGGTTTTGTTCGCGCAGATCCGTGATAGTATATGCTTTCTTTTCACCGGAAGCATATCGCTCTTTCAAAGTTTCAGTAACGGTAGCAAGTTTATCCTCGACAGACTTCGGTGCTTCCATAATGCCTTGCTGCGTCAGATAATCCTGTGCAGAGAGGTTATAAACTTGCATTGTCCATGTATTGAGACTGGAGAGCGAAAGATCGCTATTGTCAGACTTAAGTTTACTTAATGTACCTGAAAATTTCTTAGTTTCGGGATATCTTTTCTTAAGTTCCTCTGTAATTTCTGCCAGTTTTCTTTCAAATGAAGTTTCCTGTTCGACAAGAATACCTTGCTTCATCAAAAAGACTTTGAAAGTATCAGACGAACCATTTTGCGAATAGTATCTGTTGACTGCGTTCCAATCAATATCATCGTTAGCGCTCTTTAATTCAAGCAAAGTGCCTGTAAACGGTTTTCCGGAATAACGAAATTTGAGTGCTTCAAATTCATCTCCATACTGGTCATCCGTTTTGCCGACAAGGATTCCTTCCTGGACAAAATACTTCACCAAAGTCATGCCAAAGAATTTATCTGCTTGGTTTTGAAGATTCTTAAACTTAGGAGCTAAATCTGGATTTTCCGCAGCAAGATCTGCCATTTTTGCGCATGTGGCACCCTCTGCATATCTACGTTTCAATTCGTTAACGACTTCCATCGGATCACTTGAAGGGCGACCAGATGCACCTGTGCCAGTAATATAGCCGTATGCATTAAGGAACGAATTGTTATCAGGATAGCCCAGCAGTCGATACAGTTCAGTAACTGTTTCGCCCCATGTTTTGTGGTTCTTATTTAGACCAATAATTACCTTATCCGGGTATGCTGAATCTAATTTTTCAAACAGTCTGTCTAAACGAGCTTTGATTTTCTCAGGCTCAGAACCAGGCTGATATAGTACGCCTGCAGGAACGTCTGTAGAAGCCGTACGCTTTACAATGGGTTTTGCGTCCATAATCTGAGATCTGACATCTGCTGCAGTCATATTTGCAGGAAGGAGGCCTTCACTAATCAAATAGTCTCTTGCCTTCTGACCACAAGCAATCATTGTCCACTTATTTAATGTCGACAACTGCAAGTCAGAGTTCTTAAATTTCAGTTCTTCAAAAGACTTTGGCAGAATGCTTCCTTTCGGATAACGAGACTTCAATACAGTAATAATAGCTGCGACTTTTTCTTCTGCTAAGTCGACACGATCAGAAGATTCCTCTTGTTCTTCACGAATTTCAGTAACAGATTCCCCTTTAATCTCTACAGATTTCAGTAATTCGACAACTATTTGATCAGCATCAACGCCAGTAGCGTTGTTGAAGAAAATTTGCGCAGGATAGCTATCGGAATCTGTACATATCAATGCCAAATAAATTGAAAGAGATTCTCCGATTTCCTTTACGGCGTAGCGAACATTCAAGCCCGGAATATTCTGTAGCACGTTGCCGTTTTCAAGGCCAAGTGATTCTGCAATAGTATCTGCGTCATCAGAGAATGTTACTTTTTTTCCGATAAGCACGGTAATGCTCTCTGTAGCCGAATACGGGCTTCCAAAGTCCGCAGTTCCGTCATTAAGCATCGCAACAAGTACGCGATTATCTCCAATAACTGCTGCGTCAGTAGAATAAATAAAGTTTGCCGGTAGCCTCATAGAGAATTGTCCACCCACATTCACAATAACTCGGTCGTCATCCTCTATTTCAATTTCAGGCTGCTCAGGGATTAGATTGATAGGCGTATCATCCTGGGTATTATCCTCTTCCGAGATGTCCTCATATACAGTGGTAGCTTCTGGTTTAATGACCGGAGCAGATACTTTTGTCTCATATTGATCTGCAAATTCATCAACAGAGAGCGCTTGACCACCAATAACAATGGATTCCAAAGAAGAGCAGCCGTCAAATATATCACAGCCAAACATTTTCGGAATGCCCTCAAAAACAACAGAATTCAGTTGTTTGCAATCCATAAAAATGTTGCTTCCGATTCTTTCGGCAGAAGCAGGAATAACAATGCTTTCAAGGCCCCAGCCTTCAAAAGCATTGTCGGATATGGATTTTACGCTCTGTGGCAGAATGATTGCCTTTACCGCGCCTTGAACGCCAAAGTGCTCGGCTGTAATCGCTTCAGTTTCATATTCAAGATCAATCAAGCCGCAATCAGACAACTCGGCAGGCAATACGGTCTTTGCATTGGAATTTGAATAGATGCCATCTTCACGAGCATCTCTATCGAAGCGGATAACTGATAATGCGCTGGTATTGTTCAGATAATCACTCGACACTTTGCAATTTCCATGTATTGCGATTGCCGAAATAACAGGGGTGTTAATGCCAATTCGAGAGCAGCACGCAGGGATGTGCAGCCATGCAAGCTTGAACCCCTCTGCATTATCAAGATCAATGACCATAGCACCATCTCCAACGCCAACAAAACGCAGAGCAGGTGCATTAATTCCTGTCATTGTAAGAGTCTTCATTTCAATGATTTTTTCTTTACGCTGCTTCTCCGTAACGACAGTTCCAGAAGGGATCTCTGCCATATAGTCGCTGTAAAGAATCATCTGAAGGGAAGGGCAGTTGCTTACAGATTTAACAGCACCTTTACATGAAAATTCTACAGTCTTGAGGTTTTTGAAGCCTTTCAAATCAAGAAACACGTAATCGCCATGAATCTCCAGATATTCTATTTCGTTTCTGTGTTCTTCTATTCCATATTCAGAATATTTGCTCGGAATGACATAATCTATCTTCGTTTCACTACTCATGTGAAGTGAACGTTCATGGTTGATTATTGCGTATTTAGGATCGTTCTTTCTAAATGGCGGCAAATGACGTATTGACGCAGTTGAAGGAGAAATAACTTTTTCAAGGCAAGGTAAATCAGCCCATTCGCTTACATCAATGGACTCTACGCCGTATTCAAACTCTATACTTTCAAGTTTGCTGCAACCCAAGAAAGCATGATAGCCAACATTCTTGACTGTTCCTGGAATAAATGCCTGCCTCAAAGAAACACAGTCTTCAAATGCACTATCTCCAATTTCTTCAATGCCTTTATGTAGCGTAAGATTCTGAAGAGCAGAACAGCCCTTAAATGCTTCTTCCCCGAGTTCCTTAATGCTCTCCGGAATATCTAACTCAGCAAGCGATTCGCACCCAGCAAAGGCTCCATCGGATATTTTCGTCAAAGCATTATTGAATGTGATGCGCTTAAAACTGAACTGTTTGAAGACGTTTTTCGGCAGTTCGGTCATTGTTTCAGGGATTGTAAGTGTCTCATTAGAAACGGCATTTCCGTTCAGCAGTTCAAGGTAGACCTTATATTCCTCGTCAGACATGCCGAGTTTTTCTGCCTCTATATGGCTCTTATACTGATCTACGGACATTCCCGATTTTGATGCTTCAATTCGCAGATCGTATTCCTCTAAGGTCATTCCCAAAGAACGAGCTTTATCGAACTCTAAATAGCGCTCTACGGTGAATTTATCTTTGTATTCGCGCAGATATTCGGCATAGTGTTCTCGGTCCATCCCATTAGCTTCCGCCTGTAAATATGTATCATATTCTTCAAGGGACATTTCATCCTTAAAGGATTTCAGATACTGAAGATATTTTCCAAGTGTAAAGCCAATTTTCTGTGCTTTCAAGAAGCCGACATATTCTACCGCTGTCATCTTTCCTTTGAGTGTATTGGAATAAGCAATATACTCACTTTGCGACAAACCGATTTTTTCTGCTTCAAGAAAGTCAGAATAATCCTCAACTTTTATTTTTGAAGACAGCTCTGTCAAATATCGCATTATCTGCTGTTCTGCCATTCCTTCTTTTTCAAGGCGCAGATAATCAACGAACTGAGAAAGATTCAGTTTTCCTGAAAACGATGCTAAATAACGTTTGTACTGCTCAAGCGATATTCCTTGTTTTGTCGCTCCTATGTACTCATCATATTGTTCAACCGAAAGGCCGAGCTGCTTAGCCTCGTTTTTCTTTTTAATATTGTCGAACAATCCCATGCCATTCACCTCTCTGTTGGTTTATTAGAAATCAAATTCAGATGTAAAAGATATATTCACTTCAAAAGGAATCAACTGCTGTAACTCATCTGCACCATCAATAGAAGATCGTAAAGCTAACATACAATTCGTCGCAGACGATGCTTTTGGAGATAGGGTAAAGGTCGCCTTGCTGATCTGACCATTATTTAGGATAATCTCTTTAATGTCACTGACAATCTCATTGGATTCATCAATAAAGAACGCTCTATAAGAAAAGCTTTCTTTCTGTCCCTCAGAAGTCTTCACCGGCTGAAGCTCTACTGTAAAACCCAAATTGGAGATTGTTTTTCCAACCGTAAGGCAATTTACAAAAGGCTCATCATAATGCCTTTTTGCAATGAAAAATCTGGGTTTGTTTTGAACATTGGCCACGACAGTTTTCACAACTGAAACAACTGGCTCTTCTTTTACTGGCTCAGCCGAAACTGGAGAATCTGTGTCTATCATTGTATCGAAACGTTCAACAACAGAAGACAGTCTTCCAAGCTGCCCGCGCAGGTTTTCTTTTTCCGAATCCGTTAGTTTTTCAAATATATTGGTATCAACGTCTTTAAGAAGTGTGATACTCTTTGAAACGATTTGAGAAGGCTTATTTCTCGTTTCATGCTTCTTGGCTTTTAGAAGTGATCTGTCGAGCGACATTTGGAGATTCTCCGCTGCTTCTTCATGAGTCGAAACAAAGAAATCGAGGTCTCTTTTTCCTTCCGGAGCGGCTTCATCCAAATCTTCCTTCAAGACTTCTCCGATTCTTTCCTGGTCCTTTATGTATGCAGTAAAGAAACCAGTATCCATCATCTGGCTTAGATTTCGGATATACTTTCTGCTGTCACCAATAGTGCGCATCATAATATTAGCAAAAACCGCGTTTTTGACCTTCTCCTGCATTTCAGGAGTAGAACATTTCCTCAAAAGCGGCTGCAAATCGGTAATAACAGAAACGACCTGATAATCACGAGCAATGTGATACTGCTTCGGCATGTGAATGTATTCAAGGAATTCTACTAACAGCATTGCGGATTCGATACGTTTTTTTACTTCGAAAACGGTCTCATTCGTGCTGTATGCGTATTCTTCAACTGTAAGCAGTTCTGTCTCAACGATATCCTGATACACACCAACCAAACGATCAATCGGGTTGTAATCTACTTTCTTTTCCTCACCGTGTTGGATAGCAAGTTCAAGCATTTTGATTTGCTTCTTGCCATTTTCGATATCAGTATCGAGAATAACGGTCTCAAACCAATTGAACTCCTCGTCGTTTAGAGCAAGTCTTCTCAAGCATGTAAAACGCCTATTACCGTCAATGACACGACCGTCGGCAAGAATAACACCTGGCTCTCTCTGATGAACCAGTTGTATGTTCATCTGTGTTTTCTCTATTGCAGCTTCATTACTTTGAATAATGAACTGTTCAATTATCGCGTTGTATGCCGCTCTGTCCAGTTCACTAAAAGAATCGGCACCGTTCTCACTCTTATATTGACTGATCCAAGTTGCGATACGGTCGTTTTGATCGTTGTAAAAAAGCTGATCAAGTCTAACCCTATATACAGGGTAAGCTTTTGTCACACCGTCAATCGTTAACTTACGTGTCAAGCTTGTTTTCTCAACAACAGATCCTAAGCCTTCCTTTAGTAAATTCTGCATCGTTATATCTCCTCAAAATACAATAAATAATCAGCATAGAGCTTTTCCATTATTGAATCATAGTAGACATCACTGCCTTTAACCTTTTCAACAATCGCATAACGATCAAGTTCGATACCGAACCTTTCTCTTAATTCAAAAGAAAAATCATCAACATTAACTGATCCAGCATTAGTTATATAGTCCACAAGAAAATCGTGTACGTTGAACGAATTGCCTTTTGGATTTAGGACAACTGCGTTGCCGACTCGTTGCCATGAGAAACGTCCATCCTCTTTCAATAATGAAGCATAAAACAGATCTCCGAACCCCAAGACATCAAGTTCAGATGTAAACCCATCATTCCTGATAGATTGAATCGTAAAGTATCTGTCATCGACAAGATAACTCCACACTTGGCTTCCGTATTCCCGCAGTTTTTCTTTTGTAAAGCCAAGCTTTTCAAGCCGTCGAATATTGATATACTGGTATGGCTCAAATTCAATAATACGCATATCATGCTTAATTCCCGCCAGATATGCCGAATATGTTGTTAATCCTGTATACCGTTTACTAATAGGTGCAACATCAACAACATCATCGCTGGTCAAAAGATAATCAAAAAATGCTTCGGCAGTAGGATAATTTTGAATGACATATGAAGAACCAACCAGGAACCCCATTTTCTTTAGGTTATAAGTTGAAAGCAACGTCAAATCGGCATCAGGAACAAGATTTTTGTAAATCTTCCGCAATTCTGTTATGAAATAAAAATCATTAACCAGTGCTGCTTTCAACTTCTGTACATGTTCTTCCGGCATATCTTCGTATTCAACAGAATACATGCCGTGGTGGTAGTATTCTGAAATACAGTTCAGCCAATTTGCCTTGATCGTATCCTCTCTTGTTCCATATTCGAGAGAAATCATCTCGGCAAGATCGTCCATGCTGACAGGAGCCAACGCAAATAGTATTTCTTTTACTGCGCTGTCTTTATCGAATACGCCGAACTGCAAACTGGGCATACGACCGAAAACCATCTGCGGATTTTCTTTTTCTGCATGAATCTTTTTCAGCAAATTATGGATTTCATACTCGTCCCGCAAATCATAGCGCTTCATCAGTTCCGGATAGTCAATCAAAAACTTGCGTGTGGACAATTCAATGTTTTCATATTGACCGAGATTGAGTGTCTCAAGTAGTTCTGTGAAATCACTTCCGTCAATATCGTAGTAACGCAGGCAGCGATTCTGCTTCCAAAGGATTTTATTTGATTCAGCTAAGCGATTGCTACGGGATGCTTTCGCACTTTCCGTCACTTGCAGACGCTCGTCTGTAATATCATGTTCCTCAAGAAATTGCTCATAATACTCGAAAAACGTCTCTAATGATACTTCGTCTTTGCAATATTTTTCAGCAACTACATCTTCAAAATCGCCTCGTTGCATAGGAATATAGCTGCCGTCAATTTGAATATATCCGCGGTGGATATACTTATCTATCGCTCGGCGTGTTGTTACAGATAATTTTTCATCATCCAAGGCATCCGAAATGTCTGCCTTACCTCTTGCATATCTAAAATTAAGATAATACCAGATATTCTTTGACTCATCTAAATAATCAAAGTAAAACTCTCTTTCAAAAGCGTAGGTGGAAAAAAGGTAAGCGTACCTGTCTTCTTCGTATATAACATGACCACGACGCGTAAATTTATCCAAAGCTTTTTTCTCAATCTGACGGATTCTTTCGCGTGTTACACCTTCTTGCTGCCCAACTTCCTCAAGAGTCTTGCCGGAAGCTCTCTGCTGTAAAATTCGGACAGCTCGTTCATCAAGATTATATGGATTACTCGAAGATTGCGCATTTACCGTTTCAAAGAACGAGATATGTTTAATCGCAAAATAGTCTTCATCCTGAATGACTTTCTGCGAGTCAACTAAGTTCGCCAAAATCCCCTTTACATCGTCTTCCGTTGCATCTGGTAACGCTTGAAGAATCGTATCCAAATCGACAAGTTCAAATTCGTAGCTGTGCATAACCGAAAGAATTTGCTCGGTCGAAACTGAACTTGCTGGCATTGCATGCTTTTCAGAATTGTCATGAGCTTTATCCAAATATAATTCAAGTTTCTCTTGAATTTCATTTGCAGAAAGCTGACCCAAGTTCCGAATGCTTCTAAAATCCCCAAAAGGCATTCCTACAAGTGAAGATACTCGATCATTACCATTGCGTATCAAACAATTTAGCGAACGAACACTAAGATCTAACCTCTCCACAGAAATATCAGGAATAATTTTTAGAGTCTTTCTGTGATAAATAACACCTTCAACTACGGCATAATCAGATGCTAATACGGCATGTTCCATACTTAATGGAGGTATATTGACTTTTGCCGGAACATCAGTTTCTTCTAAAGAGGCAGTCGGTAGTTCAGAAATTTGATTATCATTCAAATATCTCGGCACAGTTTCCATTATTTCAGAAACTGATTTGGAGCCCATATTGGGGAATCCTTTTAACTGTTGAGGAGACAAACATATCAACTCAGACAGTTTCATTACCTGCCCTCTGTACAAACTGTTTGTTGCTCTTACACCAAGACCAAGATAATCAACAAAAACATCTTCAACAATATACCCGCTCTCGATATGCGTAATGACACCATCTATTATTTCATAGTCCGGTGCAATGGTATATTGTTTGTTTACATCGTTCTTTTCCTCATCGGACATATCCGAGCACAAATACGCAGATACTCGTTCAATGATTTCTTCTGCTGATTTCGCTCCCATGTTGCGAACCCGAAGGAGTTCCTCTGGAGATACCTTTAGTAAATCAGAAATCATAACTCTTTCATGCGGAGCTTTCGTAATCCGTTCTCTTATCCGATAAATTGCATTATAAGAGCGCGTGCTCAAAGAGAGGCTTTCTACCGGGGCATCTGAAATAATCCTTTGAGAAGCATCGTTTCGGATTTCGCCATTTATAACGACAAAACCATTAACAAGATATTCATGGTCGTTTTCTTCTATTTCTACGGTTTCGTCTATTAGCTCTGCAGGAACAGGGGTATCATCAGGAAGAACAATAGGTTGCTCTACGCAAATAATCTCTTCCTCTTTTTCTATTTCATCGGTATTCTCGACAAATGTATCGTCTTCATAACTATACGTGCCATTTTCAGACGATGTTTCCATATCGGAATCATCAGAAGCACTATTGATTTCGGAATAGCAGTTATCAAACGAGCTTAGTCCGATTACCTCTGCCTTTTCCTTTATTGATGAGACATCAAGGGACATACATCCGGAGAAAGCAAAATTGCCTATGTTTTTAATCGCCGGAGCATCCTCCAATGTGTCTAAATATTCGATTTTTGCCGGTTTTCCTGCAATCATCAGCTCAAACGCTTTTCCTTTTTCTGCAGCAGTAACCGGTTCTCTGTACTTTTTAGTTAAGAACTTTATTGAACTCAGATTTTTGCAATTTCTGAAAGCAAAATCTTCTATTTCAGAAATGTTATCAGTTAATACAATAGATTTAAGGTTTGGAAGCTCGGCAAAAGCTCCCATAGGTATAATTGACACACCAAAGCCAATGCGAATGACTTGTAGTGCCGCACAAGATACAAAGGAATATCTCTCGATTTGTGTAACTGTATCCGGAATGGAAATTTCAATCACTTTGGAGCACCCCATAAACGCAGAAGAACTGATCCGCGTAACTATTGAAGGCACCGACACAATGGAATCGTCACCAAGATACTTTGTTAAAATGCCATTGGAAATAGCAAACTGCGAAGGATCGTAGCTGGAAATGTCATAGTCAATATTCTGTTCAATCCCGTTAGAATTGCTCATTCCAAACCTCCATGAAAAATCCAAAGCAGGGGCTACAAGGCCACCTTGTAGCCCCTACAAAACAATTAACGCTGCTTACGATTGAGTCTTTCGACCCATCTGTCAAGAATAGAACGAACGAAAGCGTTAATTCGCTTTGCGTTTTTCAGTTTTTCAGCAACAGGCGGGCTCAGTCGATAATAAGTACGAATGAACCAACGACCAAATGCAGAATTTCGTAATGTTTCATCTCTGAATCTGCGAAGCGTCATTACTTCCGGTGCATCGTATGATCCATATACCGCAGTAGCAATGTAGCACCCCTCTTTCTTTGCAGGCTGTGTCTGCTGAGAAGAAGTTGTGCTTGTAGTTGTTCTCTTCATATTACTGCTTGAAGTGTTACTACTCGTCGTAGAGGTAGCAGTATAGGTTGGAGTAGATGCCGGCCTTGAATAACTTGATGTTGTTACTTTTGTTGCAGGATGCTTGGTTCTGATCTGGCTCAATGCCTGGTCCGCAAGCTGTGCTCCATTGTAAGCACCTTCGCGTTCATCTCGTAATTCATTCTTTTTGGCAGCTTCCCAAATATCTCTGACCGTTACACCCCAATACCAAGTAAAGCAGTTCATAACTGTTGTAGACATTCTAAACATGCCACCAGTTGCAATCTGAACAGAAACAAGTTGAGATCCGATTACAACCTGGAAATTACTGAAGTTAGGCTGCATGTCAGAACCATCTGCGGCTTTATCTGTGATAACAATCTGGAGCGAATCCTTGCCTGTCGAATACTTAGTCCAGCCATCATCTATAGGCTTCAACTGATCATCAAGTTGTTTTCTCGTATCAGCCAAATCTGCATCCATCAAGCGGCGAACTTCTGCATACTCTGCAGGAGTGTACCACTCTTTGGAATTTTCGATAGCCCACTCAGCTTTTTCGCCAAGCTCAGGGTTCTCGCTTACATTATTCAGATTTATTGTAGATACAGAGAACCTATCTTCAACAGAACGCTGCTTGAAGCTTTCGGCATAATAGCTGCAAAGAGAATCATCTTCCATTTCAGCAAGCATATCTTTTCTTGTCTGAATCACTTCGGACTTTGAAAGAGCTGCGAAATCTTCCTCATAAATCTCGAAGAACTTATCCTGCGCTCTATGAAGCTGGCCAAGTTTTTTCTCATTGGTCAATATGATGTACATATTAACGATATCTTTTTCGCTCTTGCCAGCAGCCATAGCCTCGGCTTTCTTGCGGACTTTTTCTTCTTCCTGTGCTTTTTCTCTGGCTTCTTTCTGCTCAAGATAGTCTCCATACCTACCCATCGCAACTTGACCTTCAGCAAGATCGTTTTGAATACTACCAAGTGTATCCATAATACCGCTGAGCGTTTCGCGATCCTCGTCAGAGAGTTCTTGATTTTGCATTTCAGCGACCTGAGCACTAAGATCACTCATGCTGTCTGCAAGCCCTGCCGCTTCACCCATAGCGGATGTCTTATTCGTGTTACTCTTTGATGTGGAAGTGCTCGATGCAGGTGCGGATTTATAGTCTACTTTTATTCCGTTTTCTTTTGCAGTACTTTCTGCGGTACTATACTTTTCAGTATGAATAACTGTAGCATCGTTAAATGTGCAGAACGCGTCATCACCGATTGAATACACTGAACCCGGCACATAGATATCTTTTAACTTTTTGCAACTGGTAAAGCAGTCTGCGCCTAATTCCTCGCAACCGTCAGGAATCACAATACTTGTAAGCATTGTGCTATTGAAAGCATTGTCGCCAATCTTTCTTATGGTGCTCGGAAGGATTACAGTTTTAAGATTACCGCACATCCAAAATGCGCCGTCTTCGATAGTCTCAACACCTTCAGGGATAACGACAGACGTGATGTCATCGTTACTCAGGAACGCGTCTTCACCAATGGCAGAAATACCATCAGGAAGAATAATAGCTTTTGCGCTTCCGTTGTATGCAGTGAGAGTATCAAAGTAATCAATTTCGCAGTCGTTTTTTGACACCTTAGTTCCAGTTGCTTTTTGAGCTGCCGCGGTAGAAGATGTACTACTCGACTTCGTTGTTGTCTTGGTTGAAGTGGACTTAGAAGTTGTCGTCTTCGTCGCAGTAGCTTTTGACGATGATGTAGAGGAAGCCTTCTTGGATGGCGTTTTGCCTTCAAGGGCCTTTTCCAAATCCTCAAGCAGAATAACCTTTACGTTCTTGCCCTTTTGGAGCTGTTCCATAACAGCAACAATCTTAGACTGGCCGGCATATCCGGGATTGACAACCAAATAGTTTGTCAGTCCAGACACTTTTGATCTGTACTGACCGCCTTTTTCAATTACCTTCTGAACAGTGGGATGATCTTTTTCAGCCCAATGTCCGGCAAGACCAGAGAATACGAAGATTGAACCATTAAAGTTAATTACAGGGTCGTCCTCAAGGTATTTCTCATACTTACGCATCCATTCTTCGGCGGCTTCTTCTGCACGTTCAGCTTCTTCCGCCTCCCAACGAGCCTGCTGAGCAGCTTCATCAACCGGCTGACTAAAGAAGCAAGACATCGGTCCGTCTTCCGTAAAGAAAGGTTCTTTTGCCGCAAGTGCAAGAGCACACCACGCATAGACAATATCTGCTTCATTTCCAAGCAATGCCTCATCATAGTCGCGTTCTTCTTCAAGGCTATCCCAAAGTACTTTTACAGCAGGATATATGTAAGCAAGATCCTTTCTAAGAGCATTAAGAGAATGCACTTCGCTAAGGATTTCCCTGTATGACGGGAACTTTTCCTTCATTTGCTTGACTCTATCCTTGTCCTCTTTTGAAGGAAGCAATTTTTTCTTGTCAGCCTGAGTAACTCCATCGGGGACAAAGTAAACATGAAGATCGCTGCCAGAGCAAAGACCTTGGCAGTATGTATCTCCGTCATAGTTCAACCAGTCTTCGTTCGCCACGAAATTAGCGATTCTGGACGCAACAGTATTGTCAATATCCTCAGGGGTACAATCATGCTGCTTGCAATAATCTGCCAGTGTCCATGCGAAAGAGCGAAGTCCGCTCATCATATATGCTCTGTGCATATAGCCTTCTTCAAGCTCGCACTCTCGGTCATGGCGTGGATCAAATGCAGACTCATTCACATGGAACAGTTTCTGCATTTCTTTTGCTTTTTCATGAAGATCATAACTCTCTGTATCTTTTGCGATAACGCGATTATAGAGAGCTTTCATATCTTCTTCTGCTTCATCATTGTCTGCCGCGTTACGGAAAGGAATAAACTCATATTCAGTTCCACTGGAGTTTACAACAACTGATGCCCCCAGGAATCCGAGACCGCCTGCTGAACGAACACTATCATAATGTGGATAAAGTTCTTCATCTGGCGTAACTCGAGTAAGATACTCTTTGCCGGCTTCCTTTATGCCATCGGTAGTGTATTCATAGGTTGTCGTCTCATCGCCATTAGTGAAGTTGAACTGAATTTTAGGAGAAACATCTATGGCTTCGCCGTCTTCATCAAACGTTAACTGAAGTGCTTCTTCAATTTGTGATGGTGAGGTACTATCAATGGGCAACTTTTTCCCATTAATTCGAGTAGCTTTGAGTACTTCATATAAATACTCGTATCTCTCGGAATTTGCCTGAGGATCATCATCATTAAACATTCCGGTCGTAATCAACTGCAGTACAGACCAGTCAGACACCTGAACAAGCCCGAGTGAAGCGAACATTTTCATTACATGTCCAAAAATGGAAAGCGGCATGCCTTTGTTAATGAGAATCGTTTTAGGAGTTCCAGGGAGTTTCATTCGTCTGGAATCTTCCATTCTCTCAGCAAGCAAATCAAGAAGATTATCGCTTGTGAACTCTTCGTCAGCCTCCTCCGGATCATACTCAGTGTAGCTAACGCGACAGGTAAACTTATAGCAAGTTTCACCCTCGTCGTTTTCATACTCACCAGCAGTGATTTTGACTATTTCATTGCCCTCATCGTATTCGTCTCTTGAAAAAAGATAACCTGCTGGCAGCATAAATTTAATTTTATTGTTAAACTCATACGTAGCCATATTTCTCCCTTTCTGCTATTATCTAAGATTTTTCATCACATAGGATTTCATTCCGTTAATGTACTTAGCACATCTTGCTTTTGAAACGGAGTTTTCATCAAAAGCAACCATGAGATTGCCAAAGGCTTGAAAGGTCTGAATCAATGCATCAGTCGAAAATGTGGTTCTATAGCCATTCTGCTGAGTCAGCGCTTTATCACCAGACAGGAATCCCATTAAAGTCATGCTGCTTGAAGGATTGGGAGCATCAGTTGTTGTTGCAACCTGTCTCCACTGCATAGCATTGTAGTCGCTGTTCATCACGAGATTGAGCAATGCGACTTCACCATCTTCGAGATAGCTGTTGCCGTTACCGATGTAAAGAAGGAACCGGCTTAACTCAAGTCTTAAAACTTCACGGGTTGTATATTGTCCATTAGAAAGAGCTTTAACTCCGACAATACCTGTGTCATCCAGAGAGTCTGCAAGGCCTAAAAGCTGATTGAGGGCGTTAACAATTTCATAAGCATCCATTTCAATTTTCTCCTTTACTCTTTTCGTTTAATTTTTCGAGTTGGTTTTCAAAACGTTCTTTTAATTCAATCGCACTCTCAAGGCGAGCCTCGCTGACATCAAATTCTTTTGATGAAATAGTGCGTTGTAGTTTTGCACTTTCGTCTCCGTTTATGAAGAAGCAGTCTGTTTTGCACTCAACAGCTATGTGATGATCTATAAACTCGCATAGCATCTGAAGTCCATACCAGAATGCATCCACATGTGGAACGAAATCCTCATCAAGCATACCGAAGTATTTTTGTGCGTTGTGCTCCTTCATATACCCGATAACTTTCTCGAACTGAGGATCTTCTTTCTTTTCTGCTTCTTCATCGTCGTCATCATCGTCACGTGACAACCGGCTAAACCATCTTCTCCAGTAATCTGTCATCATGCCGTAATCCGATGTCGAAGAGAACGCCGCAAACATATTGTTGTCCTCAACACATTTTTTGTACTTTGAGTAAGCAACAAGTACAAGATTGTATAAATCTCGAAGTTGTTCTCTTGTGTACAAAACTTCTGCCGAATAGTTTTCTTCAGAGAAGAAATCGACGGTAGATGGCGCATATCGCAATCCCAAGAAGTCGTACAGTTCTTTTACCATCTCATCGACATCGTAAACTGCACTTTCCAGTCTGCTTGATGTATCCGCAGGAATACGATCACTCAAATTATCAATTACGCTGTCGAGCGAATCAATAAAGCTATCAATTCTGGAAATAAGTGTTTTTCGGTTATTGCTTTGCTTTATTGCTGCATAGTGCTTATCATATTTCGACAAATCCTGCTTAGGCAATGTCTTTGTAACACCATTCTCGGCGTAATTGTTTATCGAGTAGATACATTGAGAAATCACGCTTGAAAATTCAGATTTGAGGCGAGCTTTTTCGCCCCAGATAGAGTCTATTGCTTGAGCGAGATCTGAACCTCCTGCAGATGCTTGCGGCGCATCCGAAGAACCATCAAGCATTTTCCCGCAATATGGGCAAAACTCAATGAAGTCGTCAAACTCGAATCGTCGCCTGCAGTTCTCGCATTTGTACTGCATAGTTCTGACCTCCTCTCTTTAATAGATATCCAATGCCTTTTTAGCAGCATCTATCGGGTCATTGTAGAAAATCGGCTGAACATAATTCAGCAATTCTCTTGATACATTCTGGATGTCCTTAATGGCATCCATTGGCAGTAGAACCTTCTTTGCTCCTGCATTTTTGCAAACTCTTAGAATATCCTCAATGTTGGTAAGTTCTCCGAGTGTTCCAGAAAGTTTGATTTCACCAGCAACAGCAAGTGATTCTATTACGGAATGCTCAGCAAGAGCCGAGCAAAGACCAATGAACTCGCCAAGCGAGATCTCTGTGCTAAGTCCTTTGCCTTGTGTATCTGCATAGTAAAGCAGATAATCTTTATCCAACACTTTAGAGCCGGGGATGATTTTTCTTGCATTATCCTGGAAATATGCCCAAGAAGCAGATACAGATTCTTTTACAGGCCTGTTGTTGCCAACACCCTGAGTTTCCATCTTGCCAGAGCCCTTTACTGTTTTGTTTTCAAGGCGGTAAACACACATCTCTCCGGCTTGGCTCTTACCAACAGCAAAAATATGTCCAAACGGGAGCTTGATTTCCGGAATCAATGTATTGGATGTCTGCTCAGGAACACTTACTATTGTTTCGGTTCCTTCTTCTGAATCCACAAAGCCAAGATTGACATCAATAAACTCTACACCAGCCATAATCTTTAGCTGCTCTTTTACCCTGCGTCTCCCTTCAATAGCGTACTCAAGAAGCATTTCCGCATAATCCTTCGGAATGTTTTCGTCAGGGAACAGGAGTTTGGAGAGACCGGAGAATGTCTTTCTAACTGCAATTTCATCACGTTTATTGAAATCTTTGTTGAGGCGGAAATAGGTGTCAAAGTCATGAGAATAGTCATACTTTCTCATTTCTTTGCAAAACTCTGCCAAGCAGTCAGTAATAAGTCCGTACTTTCCAGTTAAAAGCTCGGAACGCATCTTCGGCGTTTCCCAACCCGGAAGGTAATAATGGATTCTGTCAAAGAAAGCACTGTCACTATTGAATTCCGGCGGGAACGGATTAAACAGATGTGTTACTTTCAAAAGGCTCTCGACGCTGTCATTGATGTTTCCGATATAAACGATTGACGCATCAGCGTTAATCATATCGCGTCCTCGTGCAAATGATCCAGACGCCATATAGTCTTTCAATATCTGAATAGCATCCATGTCACGGAAGTGCATACCCGCGACTTCATCAAATGCAACACAATCCCAATGTCCAACAAGACCGACTCTATGTGCGCTCAAGTTGTAGAACAGGTTTGCAGTTGAAGTCTGACCGCCACTCATAAGGATTGAGTATGGGGAGATTTCTTTGTAAATATGAGATTTACCGGTACCGCGAGGACCAAGCTCGCAATAGTTGTAGTTTCTCTCTACAAGCGGAACCATTCGTTCAATGAAGTGCATCTTCTCTTTTTCAGACAGTGCATCAGGCTCATATCCAGCAGAACGAAGGAGAAGATCTCTCCATTCTTCGTAAGAAAACTCTTTACGTTTGGAGATAAGTTCATCCAAATCCAAGTTCGGCATCTGAATGGGCTTTAAGCTCAGAATCTTAAACGGAGAATCTTCCGGACCACGTTTCTTACGTTTAGGTTTTCTCTCATCATATTCGTAGTCTTCGTTTTCGTACTGGTATGCAATTCTTGTAATACACCAAATACCTCCAGTAAGGATTTTGGTGTACTCACTTGCATATTCAGCAGGAAGAACAAACGGTTCTATCTCAAGGTTCGTAAAACGAGCTACATAAATATCTTTGTACTCATCAAGTCTGGCGGAAACCTTGTCAATTACTGTATATTCACCGTTTTCTCTGATTTTGGATTTGATTTTTTCGCTTTCATCCGGTCTTACGTAGTTTTCGGATAAAATCCTTCTAATCTTTGAGAGACCAGCTTCAATCGCATCCTCATCATCGGTAGAGCAATACATGCCAAGTAAGTATTCCAGCACGAATGTCGGAACATTTGCCCCACGTTTCATCATGGCAGTCAAATCTTTTCTGACAATCTTTCCCGGAAAACTATCAACTATTTTTTGATCCAAAGAGTCCATCTTGTTTCCTCCATACTTGTTATTCTGCGGTATATCGAGTTCTTTGCTTAATGCCTCGTCAGTATTACGTCGCTGTCTCATAGCTTCTGCCGGATCTCTGCACAAACGATAAGTCTTAAGCTTTTTCTTCTGTTCAGGTGTGATTGCGCCAACAATCGCTCTCGCAGCAACGTCCGCCACTACGTCACCCAAAATACTGCTACTATTATTGGATGAATTATGCGGCTTACCATGTTTTTGCTTTGTTACCCACACATTATAGCCTTTGCCTTTAGGCTTAAACTTGTATTTATAACTTGTCGGCATAGGCCACCTCAAAAATCAAAATCCGAAGCAAAATCAATACTTATCTGGTATTGTGTTTTACTAAGGATGTTTAGGCCGGCATTCTTATATCTTAGAACGACAAAGTATTCTGCCGCCTTATCGAATTTCTCTTGAGCAGATAAAGAATACGTGACCTTGTGGGTTAGATCAGCCCCTTCTTTATTTGCACATATTGTTTTTATATCACTGATAATCTGACCGTATGTATCAACAACAAATGTCTCATATTCAGTCGGAGCTTTTTCACCAGCTTGCTCGTTCTGAACAAATCTCAAATTAAAAATATTATTTGTAATTTTTCTCCCATCACTCGCAAGCTTAATGGAAACCATATTACGGTCATATTGGACGAGGGAATACTCTATGGTTTCTGGAACAACCGGCTTTTCTTCTTCCGTCTTTTTCTTGGCGATCTTTTCTCTTCGCATTTCCATAATCACGCGAAGTTCTTCTTCGGAGAGGCCAGATAATCCATCAACTGCAGAACTTCTTGGTTTTCTGCTGGTGGTTCTATCTTTTACTTCCGTTTTGTTCTTTGCTATATACTCTCCAGGCAACTTGTTTCTGATTCTAAACGCAGAAGCAGCACTTCCGCGAGAACACTGAATAAGAAAATCCGTATCCCCAGAGAAGGCATTATCTTCAATGTGCGTAACAGAATCCGAAATGAATACTGTTTTTAACTTTTTGCAGTTTGCAAAGGCCAGTTCCTCAATCGAAGTAACGCCATCAGGTATCCGAATATTTGACACATACGGGTTGCCGTCAAATGCACTCCGACCAATGATTTTTACATTTGCAGGGAGCTCTACAACGCTGTCTGTTCCTGTATAAGCTTCCAAGTAATCATCAAAGATAACAAACCCGTCTGTTGCTTGAGATGCCAGCCAAGGAGATCCCGTGAAACAATTCTTTTTTTGCCATCGTACATTTTCAGCGCCATCTACTTTCAATAGAGAAGTACAGCCGGCAAATGCCCCTGTTCCAAAGGTTTGAATTGTTTTCGGAAGGATGATTGTTTTTATCAATCTGCAGTTTGCAAAGGCATACTCAGCAATCGTTCTGATGCCGTCTTTTAATTCAACGCCCTTAAACGCAAAGCAGTTTTCAAATGCAGACTTACCGATTCTTTCAAGTGAATCCAATGCAAATCTATCATTTGAACTTGTCGCTCCAGTAATCATCCTCTCGAAGTCCATTCCTTTTGCCATCGAAGACTTGTCTTTTTCGATAAAAGTAAGACTTGAAAGCTTCTGACAATTTCGGAAAGCTCGATCGCCGATTTCGACTATATCGGAAGCTACTGCGACATCAATGAGCTTTTGATGATTGTTAAAGCAAGCCTCTGGTATTCTTTTAATACCGTTACCGAGCGTTACATGCTCCAGTGATACGCATCCAGAAAACACATTTTTGCCGAACTTTGTGATTGAATTCGGCAGCACAACCTTCTTGAGTTTGACGCAGTTTTCAAACGCATCATCTTCAATGGTCGTAACTCCTTCGGGAACTACTATCTCTGTCAAAGATGAGCAACCAGAAAAAGCGCCACACTCAATTTTCTTAACTCCAACTGGGATGGTCAAAGTTTTCAGCGATGAGCACTTTCCAAACATCTGAGCTGTAATCGTATTGATAGCCTTAGGTAATACAATATCTGTCAGAGACGAGCAACCAAAGAAAGCTTCTTGCCCGATACTGGATACGGAGGCGGGTAACTCTACTTTCTTTAAGGCACTCGATCCATAGAACGCATTCGCCTGGATTGTTTTAACACCATTTGCAATTGAAACCGTTTCAAGGTTGTTCTTCCACCTAAAAGCGGTCCCTATCGCTGACGCTAACCCCTCCGGAAGCACGAAGTTTCTTTCATTACCGTACCAATTAGTTAATGTGCCATCAACAATGGTGAGGTTTCTAAAAAAATCTGCTTTACGTTGCTTTTCACGTTCGGCAGCCTCACGCTCTGCTTGTTGTTGCTTCCGTTTGGCTTCTGCAGCAGCAGCGCGCTCTTTACGTTGTTCTTCCTTTTTCTTTTCAGCCAATTCTGTTTTTTCTATGATTGACTGGATTCCGTTTGGTTCAAGTGCAGATTCATCATGTGCTAACAGTTTGACAACAACTGGACTGTATTTACCTCCAACGAGATCAAGAAAAGCTTTCAATTGTTTTTCGTATTCTTGTGTATTGCTCTTATTGTTCAAGTTCACGACTGCAGTTCCTGACGGAGTTGCAATGCTGACTTTTCCACGATATACATATGTATATGATGGGTTATTCGCATAGCTATACCGCATATCTCTGGAACCGTCACTGTTTGTATGCAAATATGAAATACGTTGAATTTCATCTCCCGGTTTTGAATATCCGTCCAACAATTCGGTTGTAACTTCAGCATGTACGGTTACTTCCTTATATGGAATCAGTTTTATATTTTGACCCATGCCGCTAAATGCAAGTGCGTATAGCGGAGTAAATATCAAAGCTACAGAGTCGGATATTTTTATTGTTTTTATTTTAGGGCTTTGGAAAAAATCACCAATCCACTCCATTCGATCATTCGGCAAACGTGAAACGAATGACGAATACAGATTCTGAATCTCACCGACTTTTCCAAATGCATTAACCCATTTCGATTCAAAAGTTTTCCCATTTCGGGCATGTATATTAACCAGTTCTGCTCGGGAAGCAGAAATCTGTTCCTGTATTCCCGCGACCTCGCCTTCACGCTGGAGCGCTCTTAGGGCTGGTATTTTTCTATTTAGGTAATCAATATGTGCTTGGGTAGATTTCGCATCAGCATTTTTCTTGGTAAACTCTCTGAAATCAAGGTTGAGCATTTCCTCTTCCTTATTTGAAAAAGAGGTTGAAGTAGAGATATATGGAGTAAACGGTTTACTTTCTGTCGCATTAACAATAGAGATATTTCTTTGCCGTTCAGCTTCTATCGCATGCTCTTTTGCTTTTTGTTCAGCCGCAGCAGCCTGTCTCTTACTTTCTTCTTCCGCGGCCTTTTTTGACGATTTTGTAACCGCAACCACAATAAAGATGACCGCACCTATGATGATCCAAGCGGCAGTGGGACCGACTGCGTCCGCAAGTCCGCCTATTATCGCTAAAATAATGTACCCGATCATAAAGGCGACAAGGCATCCGCTATTTCCACTATTGTTGTTCCTGCTCATCAGCCGGCTCTCCTTTCCCACAGCAGCGTAAATTACTTAACCGTATTGTTTTAGTCTTCGGTAATCTCCATGATATCTCCAATATCACAATGGAGAACCTTGCAAATACGCATGAGTATTTCAAGGGAGACCGGCTCATTCTTGCTCATCTTGGAAAGCGTGTTAGGGCTCATTTTTGCAGCCTTTCCTAAATCGCTTTTCTTCATTTCATTATCAATTAGCAATTTCCATAGCTTATTGTAATTCAATGCCATTTTAGTCTTTTCCTTTCAAAAAATGATATAGGCGCAATCCACGAGTGTGGATATAGTTATACTCATATTATTTTACTCCAAAGATTGTTGTTTGTCAAGGCATCTACCTCAAATACATATAGTTCTTTTATCTTTTTCGCGTTGTATTGTCGCAGCTTACCGACACAAAAGAAGAAAGCTCTGACACCGAGTACCCAAGTACCCGATGCCGGAGCATATTTTTTATGGAATAAGAACACCGTATCCGAGAATCTCATAGTTGCCAACTGACCGTTGACACTGGCGGCAGCTATCACCCGAGTTACCTTCCACGGTATAAACGATGCCGTTCTCCACTCTCTCGACGATTCCGGTATGATCTGAAAGTCCGTCCTGTGGACCGGATGAACCGTTTGGGCTATCCCAATCATAAAAGATAATCATTCCCGGCGAGGGAGTCTCAGAACCGTCAACCCATTGGTTGTGTTCCTTGAACCAAGCAACACCGTTTACGCAACCAGCGTATTTCGGACACACGCCGGTTTCGATATACCCGCATTGATCGGCGCACCATGATACAAAGCAAGCTGATCCATATCCTCATCAACTTTGACCTTGAAAGGATGGTCGGGAAAATCATCAATTTCCGAAATGGGCACATCATAAATTCTGGGGAGCTTGTTTTCTTTACGCTCCGCATCATTCATAAAGAGCTCATCGTACCCGGTCAGGCCCAGATCGATTTTTTGCACGTTCTTCAATTTCTGTCACCTCCTTCGTGAGTGCCTCATACGCTGCTGCGACTTTGCCGTTCTTGTCATGAGAGAAAATGTTTTCTCCGGAAAGACTGCACTCCGCAGCTCTTACCGAAAACGGAATCTCGGAATTGAACACGCGGATGTTTTCTCACACAGATGAACGCAGCGATGCGATAATCGCCTTTGCATTGTTTGTGCGGTTATCTACCATCGTCAGCAAAATACCGTCAATCTTCAGTCCCGGATTGATCTGCCGCTTGATCTTTGAAATCGAGCGCAGGAGCAGGTTAAGACCTTTGGTTGACAGGAAGTTCGGCTGCGATGGGATAATCACACTGTCTGCCGCAACAAGCGCATTGACCGTCATCATTCCCAGAGAAGGCATACAGTCAATAAGGATATAGTCGTAATTTTTCTTCATGCTGTCGATAGCGTTTTTCAAAACATACTCGCGGCTCATAACATTGAACAGGCTGGTTTCCATACCAGACAACTCAATATTAGAAGGAAGCAAGTCAACGCCTTCCGGATGCGTGATAATGGCATTACTGGGCGGCTGTTCATCATCAATGACCGACTGCATTAGGGAAGAAAGCGACATATCCAGTTCATCGGGGTTCTTCACTCCGAGGCTTACCGTTAAACTGCCCTGCGGGTCAGCGTCAACAAGCAAAACCTTTTTACCGGAGTTTGCAAGTCCCACACCAAGATTGACTGCGGTTGTCGTTTTACCGACTCCACCTTTCTGGTTTGTGATAGCAATCACTTTACAGTTTTCCATGTGGTATCCTCCTTTCAGATTATTCATAGCAAACTGCTATGTACTCCTCCCGCAAAATGCACAGCATTACCGATGCGTTTGGTTAAATGCGGTATTTGTCCTCGACGCCCCTGCATGACTCGGTAGTCTATGGGAAATCTTCAAGCAACCGTCAGCTTAACGGTCTCATAGGAATCTCACCTCTGCCGGGTACTCCGCCAGCCCCATAGGGAAGTATCATTATGGTTGTATAGGTCATCGCCATGTCGGAGGCAATCCGGCACCTGTGGTGGAGGCTTACTGCTCACTCTGATTATTCAGAGGTCATGGCGTACCCACCATCATGGCTCTTCTATACAAGTAACGTACTTGAAGATCTGATATTCAATTTTCAAGGAACATTGAAACGGTTTCCTCCGAGTGGAGGAGAGCCCCTTCACTTGTTACCACTGAGAAGTGCCTTTCGTACACCCAAAATCAAGAAATATTTTCAAAAAAATAAAAAAGACACAAGTTTTATTGCTTCTTGCGTCTTTTTGTTCTTCACCTTAATAAACAGTTATTCTTCCGAAACTGCCAACATTTTATTAAATTTTTTAATATTCTCTAATATTATGTTTCCAATTTTATCATCACTAGCGGTACTATCTAAAAATATATAACCTATTTTTTTATTTTTGATATTTAATATTCTACTTGTTATATCAGAACTACTATTATTCATTTTAGTTACAGTATCTATAATTTTTTCTATTTTATTATCTAACATATATTTAATAATACTAGATAAAAGTAACATAGCATAATTATCTTTATCACTATGAATTAATTTATTAATCCTATTTTCACAATAACAAATAGTCAAAGCATAATATAATTCATTAAAACCTAATTCTTGTTCATTTTCTCTATTAATAAGAACTAGCATATTATTATATATTTCTTCTACATCTTCTCTTTGTAATAAGCTTTGTACTATATCGAAT